>Ga0129312_1001000_pt1 | contig 18723 bp, 14 predicted proteins | sample O827metagenome_FD_94434 | JGI IMG/M metagenome (GOLD analysis project Ga0129312, IMG submission 94434) | Orangutan group fecal microbial communities from Wisconsin, USA - O827 metagenome | ecosystem: Host-associated > Mammals > Digestive system > Large intestine > Fecal | place: USA: Wisconsin... | reverse complement strand
CAATTTACTTCACAGATATGCCAAAAACGTTCCTTTTGCATACCCCTGACCGATAAGCTTCAGATCAGCTTCTCGATTAACTTGATGTTATTGTAAATCGAAGAGGTCATTTTCACTATATAAAAAAACCAAGAAACATGTTGATTTTTTTATATAGTGAAAAGATTGATATTTTATCATGAAAAAAAGAAGCCGGAACAGGCTTGCTCCCATTCCGGCTTCTTTCATATATTATTTTCGATTCATCATGCTTTATTGACAGATCCGAAAAGCTCCATTTTCTCTTTAACAGTAGCTTTGATCGCTTCTGCTCCAGGTGCAAGAAGCTTACGTGGGTCATATCCTTTACCCTGCTGATCTTTACCCTCTTCAATGTATTTACGTGTAGCTTCAGCAAATGCAAGCTGGCACTCTGTATTTACATTGATCTTGGAAACGCCAAGGCTGATCGCTTTCTTGATCATGTCTGCCGGGATACCTGTACCACCGTGAAGAACAAGCGGCATATCTCCTGTCAGCTTCTGGATAGCATCCAGAGTCTCAAAGCTTAAGCCCTGCCAGTTAGCCGGATATTTTCCGTGAATGTTACCGATACCTGCAGCAAGGAAGTTGATTCCAAGATCTGCAACTCTCTTGCATTCCTCAGGATCAGCGCACTCGCCCATACCAACAACACCGTCTTCCTCGCCACCGATGGAACCAACCTCTGCCTCAAGAGACATGTTGTGCTCAGCAACGATCTTAACCAGCTCTTTAGTCTTAGCTACGTTCTCATCGATCGGATAATGAGATCCGTCGAACATAATGGAAGAGAAACCAGCTTCAACACATTTCAGGCATCCATCATAGCTGCCGTGGTCAAGATGAAGAGCAACCGGAACAGTGATGTTCAGCTCTTCCATCATACCGTTAACCATACCTACAACAGTCTTATAACCTGTCATGTATTTACCGGCACCCTCGGAAACACCAAGGATTACAGGAGAGTTGAGTTCCTGAGCTGTCTGAAGGATAGCCTTTGTCCACTCAAGGTTGTTGATGTTGAACTGACCAACTGCATAATGACCAGCTTTTGCTTTTTTCAGCATTTCTGTTGCGTTTACTAACATGATAAAATCCTCCTAACCTGTTTTGAAATACAGATTGGCTGTATTTCTTATAACCAACCGTTTTCATAATAGCAGATTTTTTTTGGTAAGTCCAGTACTTTACCAAAAATGCTGAGGTTGTGATATTTTTTATTTTTTTGTAAAAAAAGCTTGCATTTATAGAAGATGTTATATATAATCATATTTGTTGTTACGGATGGATTCCCGAGTGGCCAAAGGGGGCAGACTGTAAATCTGTTGGCACCGCCTTCGAAGGTTCGAATCCTTCTCCATCCAGTGAATTCAGCTCTTACATCTTTGAGATGTGAGAGCTTTTTTTGTGCAAAAAGGAAAACCGCAAAGGGGCCGCAAAGCCGCGGCCCCTCTGCACACCCCTCGGGCTTTTTTTAAAGAGTTCCTGGTTGTGGATGAGGGGAGGGGGTTGACTTGTGCCTGTATGCTTGGGTATTGGATATGGAGCGCTGTGCCGATTCATTCCACCACACGAAGAAAAAGGCGGCCATTTCAAAAGCGAAACAGCCGTCTTTTCTCACACATCATACGTAGAAAATCTAAACATCGAAAAAGATCTATTTATTAACTCTGTTAACTGTATTGCCATCCAGAAAAGCCTTGATATTATCAACCGTAATATCCATGATTCTCTGTCTGGAAGCCTGAGCAGCCCAGGAAATATGTGGGGTGATGATGCAATTCTTTGCTTTGAGGAGCGGGTTGTCTCCTTTGATCGGCTCTGTAGACACAACGTCAAGTCCTGCTGCATAAACTTTTCCGCTGTTGAGCGCGTCTGCAAGATCCTGCTCAACAACAAGCTGTCCACGGCTGTTGTTGATGAGAATTACGCCATCTTTCATCTTTGCGATATTCTCTTTGTTGATCATTCCCTCTGTCTCCGGGAAAAGCGGGCAGTGAAGGAAGATCACATCAGACTGCGCAAACAGTTCATCAAGAGAAACGTATTTTGCAAGTTTGGCACCAGCCTCACTCTGATAAGCATCATAAGCGATAACGTTCATATCAAGTGCATTGAGAAGTTTGGCTGTAGCCTGTCCGATTCTTCCAAGGCCAATGATGCCGGCTGTTTTTCCGTAAAGCTCGATCATCGGGTAATCCCAGTAGCACCAGTCATCGTTATTCTCCCATTTTCCGGCTTTGACAGTCTCATCATGATGACCATAGTGAGAGCAGATCTCAAGAAGAAGTCCAAGAGCATACTGTCCAACGATCTGGGTTCCATATGTAGGAACATTTACAACCGGGATGTTTTTCTCCTTTGCATAGTTGTAATCAACAACATTGTAGCCTGTAGCCAGAACAGCGATCAGTTTCATATTCGGGCATTTATCGATAGTTTCTTTGGAGATCGGAGTCTTGTTGATGATAACGACCTCTGCATCACCGATGCGCTCTGCGATAAGTGGTGACTCCTCATAGGAAGTTCTGTCATAAACTGTAACATCTCCAAGTTCTTTTAATGCGTCCCAGCTTAAATCTCCAGGGTTCTCTGTGTAGCCATCCAATACAACAATCTTCATATTCGTACTCACCTTTCTTATAAATTTTTTGTGGTATTTATGATTTATTTATTTCCGTTAAGTTTTTCATCCAGAGCCTTCATGGTATTAAGCTCACGGATATACAGCTCCTGCGCTAGATCCAGGCTTACCTCGATAAAACGGATCTTCTGTCCGGGACGCGCCTGGGCGATCTTTGTAAAATCTGCGGTGATCACAGTACCGATCTTTGGGTAGCCGCCTGTGCTCTGGCGGTCAGCCAGCATTATGATCGGCTGTCCGTTTAACGGAATCTGGATCGATCCCATGGAAATACCATCTGTATTGATATTTCCATCTCCCGCATGCTCAACAGGCTCTCTCTCAATACGGCATCCCATACGGTCAAATTCGTTGGTGATCGTACCGCTGTACCAGAAGAATTTGCGGACACCTTCTTCTGTAAACTCATTCTCCTGAGGTCCCAGAACAACTCGAAGGACTACCTCGTCAGAGGGAAAGATTTCCGCCGGAACATGACGAAGTTCCATATTGGGGAGCTCTGTCTTTGGTGCTGCAAACTTAATTGTATCACCCTTATCCAGCTTTCTTCCCTCAACACCGCCAATGTGGTTACGGAGCAGTGTGGATTTGCTTCCCATCACAAGGGGGATATCCAGTCCGCCTGCAAAAGCAATGTAACCACGGCTGCCGTTCTTTGCTCCTGCAAACATCAGCTTCTGGCCTTTTTTTACAAGGACTGCCTTATACATCGGAAAAGGCTGTCCATCCAGCATAGGTGTCAGGTCTCCACCTGTCACTGCAATGATATTGTCACTGGTAAAAGCAAGCGTCGGTCCGATAAAAGTCATCTCCAACGCACCTTCTGTCATCTCATTTCCAACCAGCAGATTGGCAATGTGGAAGGAATGAGGATCCATAGCTCCGGAGGTAGATACACCAAATGCCTGGTTTCCAAATCTTCCCTCATCCTGAACAGTAGTCAGGATTCCTCCGTTTTCAACTGTTATTCCCATATCATGCCCTCCGTTCTCAACCGTTTTCCTGTGGTGTGTAGGTTTTTACTTTGTAAGTACCGTTTTCCACATCTCTACGGATCTGGTCGTATTCCGTCTTTGTAACAGGAATATGTTTTACCCAGTCACCTGCACGTACAAGGAAAGGATCTTCCTTTGCAAAATTACAGATATCAAGAGGAGTACTTCCGATAATGTTCCATCCGCAGGGCTGCTCAAAGGGGATAAAATCAGACAGGGCAAGCTGAACTACAATGGATCTGGCAGGAATCTTCACTCTGGGAGAAGTTCTTCTCTTAAAACTAAACGGCTCATCAAATCTTGCCATATACGGATGTCCCGGTGCAAAACCCAGCATATATACATAATACTCATGTTGGGAATGCTTGCGGATGATCTCCTCCGTGGTAGTATTCTCAAGCTCCGCACAGTACTCAAGATCCGGTCCTGTCTCACCGCCATAATAAACCGGGATCTCTTTTACAACTTTTTTGGTTGTTGTGGAAACTTCGCGCATGTCTGCAATTCTCTTCTGCAGCTCCTCCACAAGTTTTCTGTAACGGATCACTTCCGGGCGGTAATGCACGATCAGGGCACAGTATGTAGGGACAGTCTCCACCATGCCCTCAATGGGGGATTCTTTTAATTTTTCGTCCAGCGCACGTACCTTTGCATTGACTTCAAGGCTGATCATACTGCCGAATTCAACGGAAACTGCTCTGTCTCCTGCGATCAGGAACTTCACATCCATTCAGATATACCTCCGTTCTTAATTTGACAAAAAGGCCCGTCATACATGGTGACAGACCTTCCTGCATGTATCTTTTATTCGGTTAGTCTACAAATTCAAATCCGACTTTTTTGAGAGCTTCGTCAACCCATGGGCGTGGCCACTCGCCACGTGTAAGGATACCCTCAAGCTGTTTCTCCTCACCTGCGTGATAATTTCTTGCGATCTCTGCAAGCTCTGCTGTGTGCTCGTCCGGTCTGATAGCCAGAAGTCCGTCAGAATCTCCTACAATGATATCTCCAGGATTGATCACGATTCCGGCGAAAGATACGGGGAAGTTCATTTCTCCAGGACCGTTCTTGTATGGTCCGTTAGGTGTGATTCCCTTTGCATATACAGGGAAATCCATCTGGCTTAATGTAAAGCTGTCACGAACACATCCGTCGATGATGATTCCTGCGATCCCTCTGGATTTTGCATAATTGCTCATGATCTCTCCGCAGAGAGCTCTGCTCATACTTCCTTTATTTGCAAGAACGATAACATCTCCAGGCTGAGCCATATCCAGCGCCTTATGAAAAAGGAGATTATCTCCTGCCGGTGCATTTACAGTAAATGCAGTTCCCAGAAGCCTTGCCTTGGGGTTCAGTGGGAAAATGCTGGAGTCTACAGCAGCGATCCTTCCACAGTTATCGTCAATATTTGCAACCGGGATTCCGCGGAACGCTTCCACTAATTCTTTTGATGGTCTTTCAAAATTTCGTCTGATTCTACATCCTAATGACATGCGAAAACCTCTTTTCTTTTAATCTGATTTTATGATAACACACAAGTTTGCCATTGAATAACGAATAATTTCTCTGTATAATATAAATAATTTTTATATTAATCTGTCGAATTTTGGCACGCTTTATTACAGACAAAAGAAAGGAGCTGACATCATGAATCTTGCAGAAATCGAAACCTTTTTAACTATAGTAAATACAAAAAGCATTACCCGCACCGCAGATCTCCTCTTCCTCTCACAGCCTACTGTCAGCCACAGGCTCACTTCCCTGGAAAACGAGCTGGGTTTCCCCCTTGTGATCCGCAAAAAAGGGCACAAACAGGTGGAGCTGACTGCCAAAGGAACAGATTTCATCATTCTTGCCGAACGATGGATGTCCCTGTGGAAAGAAACCATGGAGCTTCAGAGGAATCAGGACAGTCTTCTTCTCACCATAGGCTGTACAGACAGCCTGAATGTAGCTGTTTTTGCCTCATTATACGACCGTATCCTTAATGAAGAAGCACATCTGGACCTGAGCATTGAATCTCATCATTCTTCAGAGCTTTACGGGCTCCTGGGAGAGCACAGTATTGATATCGGATTTGTATACCACAAACTCCATTACAAGAATATCATAACAGAAAAGATCTTTGAAGAAAAGCTCTATCTTATACAGTCAGACCAGCCTGTCATCTCTGCTCCTGTTATACATACAGATGAACTGGATCCTGCTCTGGAACTGTTTTTAAGCTGGGATGACAATTATCAGATCTGGCATGACCGCTGGCTTTCCTCCGCATCAAGGCCTCACATTGCAGCAGATACCATCACGCTTCTTGACAGGCTGTGGAAGAAACCCGGAAACTGGATGGTCGCACCTGAATCTGTGATCCTGGAGCTGTCCAACTACAGGCCTCTGTTTATCAGCGAAGTAAAAAACACACCTCCCAACAGAGTTTGTTATAAGATCAAGCACCGTTACCCGAAAGCAACCAGCAAGCGGGCCGTGGATTTCTTTGAGCAGGAGCTGGAGCAGTATCTGGCAGAGCCGAAACCGTCCTTTCCCATTGCCCGGGTATGGCGCAGTCCCTCTCCTGTCCGGTAATATATTTTTCTTTATACACAAAAAGGGCATCTCTGCGTCTTAAACTGAACCGACCTCCAAAAACCGAACCTGAAAATTCAACTTTCGGAAGGGGCGGTCCACCTTTACGGCACAGATCTGCCCTTTTTTATGCTGTCTGCTGATTATTTATTTTTTAGCTCAGCAACTGCTTTTTTGATTCTTTCACATGCTTCCTGAAGATCCTCATAGCTGCATGCATAGGAAATTCTTAAGTATCCCTCTCCCTCGGAACCGAATGCAGATCCGGGTACCAGGGCGATCTTTGCATTGTCAAGAAGATACTCGGCAACCTCCATGGAAGTCATTCCAAGGCTCTTGATATTTACGAAGATATAGAAAGCACCATGTGGATTGTTGCAACTGATCCCGTCGATCTCGTTCAGTGCTTTTACCACATAATCTTTTCTTCTCTGATACTCTTTTCTCATTGCCTCAACATCCTCTGCACAGTCACTTAATGCTGTGAGAGCTGCTTCCTGTACAAAAGAAGATGCACAGGTAACAGTGTACTGATGAACACGTACACATGCCTGGATGATTCCAACCGGCGCACACATGTATCCAAGTCTCCATCCTGTCATGGAGTAAGCTTTGGAAAATCCTCCAAGTGTAATGGTACGCTCTTTCATTCCCGGAAGGGATGCGATGCTTACATGCTCTGTTCCATCGTATACAAGCTGGCTGTAGATCTCATCTGCGATCACAAGAAGATCATGTCTGATGGCGATCTCACTTAATTTCTCAAGTGTCTCTCTGGAGAATACACCACCGGTCGGGTTGCTGGGGTTAACAACTACGATCATCTTTGTCTTGTCTGTGATCTTGGACTCCATCTCCTCAAAATCGATCTGATAATCATTCTCCTCTTTCAGGCTGTATGTTACAGGTACTGCACCAAGAGCTGACGGTACATGGATATAGTTCAGCCATACCGGGTTCGGAACAAGGATCTCATCACCGGGATCCAGGAAAGCATCCATAGATGCGAAAGTTGCCTCACCAACACCTACAGTTACAAGAACTTCAGATGCCTCATAATCTGTACCATGATTCTCGTTCTCCCATTTTGCAATGGCCTCTCTCAGTTTCGGGATACCATAGTTGGATGTGTAGAATACATGTCCTGCCGCAAGGCTTTCATTTGCTGCTTTTTTGATTTTCTCCGGTGTGTCAAAATCCGGACGTCCGATCTCCAGATGGATGATCTTCTCTCCTGCCTGCTGCATTTTGTTTGCTTTTTCCATTACTGCACGGATACCGGAAAACGGAAGGCATTCCATTCTTTTCGCTGTCTTGTACTCCATATTCATTTCCTCCTGAACCCTTTTATTTTTCTGCGGATGGCCCGCTGTTTTAATCTGTAAATTCCGGACTGCGTCTGCGCAGATGGGCAAATCGTCTGCACAGCTCCATTCATGTCCATTTAGTATTTAAGCGTATAGCTGACGTCTCAACTATACGCTTAAATGGTATCATCGTTGTAATATTAAGTCAATTTAATAATTTGTATGTATAATATTAAGACTTTTTATATTTACTTACGCATTGTATTTATTTACATCAAGCTCATTCTCTTTCTTGTTAACGATAACGTTGACAGTTGCGTCACCGATTACGTTAAGTGGAAGGAGTGCCATCTCAACCGGACGGTTGATGGCTACAACCAGTGCATATGCGATCATGCAGAGGTCAGATGTCCAGCCCATACCGGAAAGGATTGTTACGATCAGTGTTGTACCTGCGATCGGAATAGCCGGGCATCCCATTGCCGCGCAGATGGAAAGGAAAGCTACTGTGATCAGATTTGCAGGTGTGATGTCGATTCCGGATGCTGTTGCGATAAATGTTACTGCAAACATATGCATAACCGTTGTTCCGTTCATGTTGATGGTCATACCTGTAGGAAGGACAAAGCTTGTGATCTCCTTGGAGCATCCAAGCTCATCAAGGCATGTTCTTGTGTTCAGCGGAAGGCATGCTGCTGAAGAGTTTGTGGAGAATCCGAACACACCGACCTTTGCAATCTTCTTAAGGAATTTCATCGGGCTTAAGCCTGTTGTGAGGCCGATACCGATCGGGTAAATAGTTACTACAAGTACAAACAGTGTCAGCATTGCACCTACGATGTAAGCTGCTGCCGGTGCAAGGTACTCAGCTCCGTAGATCGCGAATGTACGGGAGATCAGGCAGAAGATTGCCACAGGGCCAACCTTGTTGATCAGGAATGTAAGGTACAGGTTAATGATGTCGCTTAAATTCTCAAGTACGCTTTTCAGCGGTTTCATCTTATCGCCAAGTGCGTTCATGCAAAGTCCGAGAACGATAGCTACTACTACAACTGCAAGGATACTGTTGTTGCTGCTGAATGCGGTTCCGATGTTGGACGGAACTGCTGTTACGATTGTTGCAAGAGGGTTAAACTGATCCAGTGTTGCAGCCTCTGTAACTGCCTCTGCCGGAAGCTTAACATTGAAGAAGCCTGCTGTTTTCATTGCAAATGCAACAATACCTGCGAGAAGTGCACCCACTACATAGAAGCAGAAGAATCCAAGAAGTGTACGTCCTGCGATCCTTCCCAGCTTGGAAGAGCTGGAGATACTGCACATTGCAAGGCTTAAGGATACAAGTACCAGCGGTACGATCGCCATCTGCAGTCCTCTCATGAACAACTGTCCGATAATGTAGAAGAGACCGATGGAATGAAATCCCTGATCTGCTGTGATATCCTGGAACAGAAGTGCATTGATCACGTTCCATGTTCCCTCAGACATCTGCTGCTTCAGAAGCATAAATCCAAGTCCTACGATCAGACCGCCAACCAGAGCGATCATCATGTTTCTGACAATATTTGCCTGTTTTTTCTCTTTTGCCATAGTTTCCACCCTTTCCTTTCTTATCCTAAAAAAGTACAATTTTTCATATAAAAAGAGCCGGACAAATCAACGCAGCAATCCCTTGTATTAAATCTCCTTTGATTTATCCGGCATTCTATCTCTCATGTGAATGTACTTTATTTAGTTTTTATAAGTGTTTGATCTCAATACCTTCTTCTGTGAATTTCTCACGGATCTTCTGTACAAAAGCGAGTGCTTTCGGTCCGTCTCCGTGTACACAGAGTGTGTCACCCTTGATGTCAAGCTCTTTTCCGTTGATGGATGTGACTTTACCTTCTTTGATCATCTTCACGCATCTTTCGATGGCAACGTTCTCATCTGTGATCATGGATCCCTCCATCTTTCTCGGTACAAGAGAAAGATCATCCATGTATGCACGGTCTGCAAAAATCTCAGATGCTGTGCGAAGTCCCTTGCTCTCGGCGATGTCACCGAGAACTGCTCCTGCACAGTAGTAAACGATCAGATCTTTGTCATACTCACAGATTGCTTCGCAGATCGCTGTGGAAATGTCCTCGTCATACTGGCAGGCATTTCCCATTGCTCCATGAGGAGCTACATGCTGAAGCTTCATTCCGTAGCTCTGTGTGAATGCAGCCAGTGCTCCGATCTGATATCTGACATAATTCTTAACTTCATCATGAGAGAGAACCATCTTTCTTCGTCCAAAGCCAAGAAGATCAGGATATCCAGGATGGGCTCCGACCATAACGCCACGTTCCTTTGCCATGCGGACGACCTTGTCCATTACCATCGGATCACCTGCATGCCAGCCACATGCTACATTTGCTGTTGTCACATATTTAATGATCTCTTCGTCGCCGCCAAGCTTGTAAGCTCCAAAGCTCTCACCCATGTCACTGTTCAAATCAATGCTGTACATGTTGCTTACCTTCCTTTCTTTCTTTAATTGATAAAAGTATAACACGGAATTATAAAATAATAAAATAAATAATTTTTTTAGCAATTATTAACTATATCTATATTTATTTGTGCGTTTTATTATATATTCAGATAACATATGAATCAAATCAAAAATTCCATATATATCTTGACATTTCGGATTACATATGTTTAAATAGTCATATGAACATTCAATCAATTATTCATATAAAAAACGCAAGGAGATTTCAATATGGACGAAAAATCAAAATCCATTTTTGGTGAACACGAAGAGCACTGTGGCTGCGAAGATCATGACCATCAGGAACACGAACATCACCATCATACAGAAAACGACCATTGCGGTTGTGGCTGTGAGGATCATGACCACGGACATGAGCACCATCACACTGACGACCATTGCGACTGTGGCTGTGAGGATCATGATCACGGGCATGAGCACCACCACCATGACGACCACTGTGGCTGCGGCTGTGAGGACCACGACCACGGACATGAGCACCATCATGACGACCACTGCGGCTGCGGCTGTGAGGATCATGATCACGGACATGACCACCACCATGACGACCACTGCGGCTGCGGCTGTGAGGATCATGATCACGACCACCACCACACTTCCCACCCTCTCGATCCGGCGGTCTCCAGACAGGTTTATATTCTGGAAAATCTGGGCTGCGCACACTGCGCTTCCAGGATGGAAGAACAGATCAGCCATCTTGAGGGTATAGAGCAGGCAACCATCACCTTTGCAACCAAACAGCTCCGTATCACAACATCAGAATCTGTGGAGGCGCTCCTTCCGAAGCTCACAAAAATCTGTACCTCCATTGAATCTGAAGTCCGTGTTGTTCCCCGAAATACATCCGGAGACTGCACAAAAACCTATATTTTGGAAAATCTGGGCTGTGCACACTGTGCTTCCAGGATGGAAGAACAGATCAATGAACTGGAAGGCATTGACGATGCAGTCATCACCTTTGCAACCAAACAGCTTCGCGTCAAAGCCCAGAATCCGGACAGATATCTTTCTGATATTAAAAGAATCTGCACCTCCATCGAATCTGAAGTCATAGTCAGAGAAAAAGACCCTCGCCCCAGAGTCCAGTCAGCTCCCGCAGAAACTTCCCACGCTTCTGCCAAAAAAGAAGTTTCCAAAGAAAAAATTGATACCGGCTGCATAATCCTGGGCGCTGTTCTTTTTGCCGCAGGTGTGATCATGGAAAAAACAGGTATCGGCACAGCAGGAACTCTTCCTGTGTTTATTATCGCTTACCTGGCACTGGGCGGTGTGATCGTTGTAAAAGCTGTAAAAAACATCTCCCACGGACAGATTTTTGACGAAAACTTCCTGATGAGTATAGCAACTCTTGCAGCCTTTGCCATTAACGATTACGCAGAAGCTGTAGGCGTTATGCTCTTCTACCGTATCGGCGAACTTTTTGAAGAAAAAGCAGTTGAACGAAGCCGCGGACAGATCATGGATGCTGTTGATATGCGTCCGGAAGTCGTAAATCTCATAACAGATGATGATATAAAAGTAATTCCTTCTGAAGAAGCACAGGTCGGAGATATCCTTCTTGTACGCCCGGGCGACCGTATTCCTCTGGATGGCGTTGTCGTAGAAGGCGAAAGCCGTATCGATACTTCTCCTGTCACAGGAGAACCGGTTCCGGTTTCCGCTTCTTCCGGAGATGCAGTGATCTCGGGATGTGTCAATACCTCCGGGCAGCTTAAGATCCGTGTGGAAAAACCTCTCAAGGAATCCATGGTAACAAGAATCCTTGATTCTGTGGAAAATGCAGCAGCAAGCAAACCAAAAATCGACCGTTTTATCACACGTTTCTGCAAATATTACACTCCATGCGTTGTTGGAACCGCCATTATAATTGCCCTTATCCCTTCCCTGGTTTCCGGAAACTGGAATTACTGGATCTACACAGCCATCACTTTCCTGGTAATGAGCTGCCCATGTGCCCTGGTGCTCAGTATTCCTCTTGCATTCTTCTCCGGAATCGGTGCAGGTTCCAGAAAAGGAATCCTCTTTAAAGGCGGTATCGCCATTGAAGGACTTTCACACCTTGGAGCTGTTGTCATGGATAAGACAGGAACCATCACAGAAGGAAACTTCCAGCTTCAGAAAGTTATCACAACCGGAAAATATACAGAGACGGAACTTCTCTCCATGTGTGCAGGGTGCGAACAAAACTCCACTCATCCCATTGCAGTCAGTATTGTAGCTGCCGCAAAAGCGCAGGGGCTTTCCTTCTCCACCCCTGCTTCTCTTGAAGAGATCGCAGGTCATGGAATTTCCGCCGATATGCCTCAGGGCAGAGTCCTCTGCGGAAACCGTAAGCTTATGGACAAATTCCACATCGCCACAGGCAGGCTTCCGGAAAACACTTACGGTTCCGAGGTATTCATTGCTGTAAACGGAGAATTTGCAGGATGTATGGTGATCTCCGATACCATCAAATCTGATTCCCGATCAGCCATCCAGTCCCTGAAAAAACTTGGGCTTCACACAGTAATGCTCACCGGTGACTCCCAGGACAGCGCCCAGGCAGTGGGAAAAGAAACCGGAATTGATGAAGTTTACGCCAAACTCCTCCCGCAGGATAAGCTTTCCACACTGGAAAAAGTACGTCAGGCACATGGAGCCGTTATGTTCATTGGTGACGGAATCAATGATGCTCCGGTACTTGCCGGCGCAGATGTAAGTGCTGCTATGGGAAGTGGTGCAGACGCAGCTATCGAGGCAGCAGATGCAGTATTTATGAACTCCAACATGGAGGCTGTTCCGCAGTCCATCGCCATTGCCCGCAGTACCAACCGCATTGCATGGCAAAACGTGATCTTTGCCCTCACTGTCAAAATTGCGGTTATGATCCTGGGGCTGGCAGGTCATGCCAATATGTGGCTGGCAGTATTTGCAGATACAGGAGTGGCAATGATCTGTGTGCTGAATTCTATCCGTATCCTGTACAAAAAATAGATTTTCCCCATAAATACTGTAAAATCCGCACTGATCTCATGAACCATTTGACCAGTGCGGATTTTTCCGCTAAAATAAGAATTACGAGTCTTGTCATATTTTGGAGGATACGCCATGAACAAACCACATATAGATTACCCTATCAATACAGAAACCCTTTATAAACTTGCCGATCTTTTCAAGGTCTTCGGAGATCCTACCAGGATCCGCATCTTATATGCCCTGTCTGTGGAGGAACTCTGCGTCCAGGATATCGCAGACAAGCTTTCCATGACCCAGAGCGCCATTTCTCATCAGCTTCGGGTTCTGAAGCAGATGTCCCTGGTCAAATTCCGAAGAGACGGCAAAACCATCTATTATTCCCTGGCAGACAGCCACGTTGCCACTATCATGAACCAGGGTCTTGAACATGTCACCGAAGAAGCATAAGAAGCTTATATTCCGGTCCTAGCTTAAAAAAAGAATGTATCCGCCGGGACGCGCCCTTTAAAGACGCAGTGTCCCGACAGACACATTCTTTTTGTTTATACCGGGTCTTCGGAAAAACTATTCCGTTACCTGATTGATCATATCTATGGTCTTATGATACTCCTCTGTTACCTGGTTAAACTTCGCTTCCACTGCCGCCTCATCAGACACACCATTTCTCAGAAGCTCTGTAAGCTCTCCGGAAACTTTAAAAAGCACATCAAATCCAAGGTTTGCGCAGACACCTTTAATGGTGTGGGCTGCACGGAATGCCTCCTTATAATCCTTCTCTGCCATGGAATCCGCAAGAAGCTGATATCCTGGGTCATCGCAGAATTTCTTTGCAAACTTCAGGACAAGAGCCTTGCTTCCTGCAAAACGGTTTGCAACATCGTTGTAGTTACTGTTTAAGTTTTCATAACATTCCTGAATTGTCATATTTTTCCTCTTTCTTTATACGCTTTATGAAGTATCTTTACTTGTTGCCTTTTTATCTGTGGTGTTACCGGTTCCTTATTGATCTTTCCCATGATAAAGGATCAATGCACTGTAAGCCGGCATTTTGGCCTGAATGATACCGGCCTCTGCCACATACTCTTCCTCCTGCTCTGTAAATTCATTTCTGGAGGAAAGCATGATTCTCCTGAAAACTGTAGCCTCTTTACGGCTGACTCCTGTTTTCCAGGCTTCAATACGTACATCCCGCTCATTCTCAAGATTGCTGATGATCACAATAATCTGCTCGTCATGGGAAAAACGGCCGTAACTTAAGCCCTGATAATCATTCCACAAAAATTCCAGGGAACCGTTTTTAAGGATCTCATACTTCTTATGGATACGGATCATGCTTCTGTGGAACTCAAGCATCTGCTGATCCTCATGTCCCCAGGGGTAGGTCCTTCTGTTATCAGGATCTGTAAAGCCGCACACACCGGCCTCATCGCCGTAATACACAGTCGGTGCTCCCGGCCAGGTCATCTGGATGGCTACCGCCTCCCTCATAATAGCCGGGTTGATGTCGCGGGAAGCAGCCTCAGCTCCTGCATAGGAGATCCTTCCCACTCTCCGGTTGGTCCTTGTAAGGAATCGGGAATGATCATGGTTGGAAAGCTCATTCATGGCCGCCTGAAGTGCTCCCATATGAAGCGAACGCATATGTGTCTTCATTGCCCCTATAAAAGCCTCACTGTTTCCAAAAAGATCTCCTCTGTATTCATCACTGTGCTTCTCCATTCCGGTCAGGAACCAGGTCACAGGCTCCATAAAAGCATCGTAATTCATAACTGTATCCCATTCATCACCCTGAAGCCAGCTTTCCGGATTTCCGTAATGCTCTGCCAGGATCACTGCATCGGGGTTGGCAGAGCGCACTGCACACCGGAAATCCTTCCAGAACTGATGATTGAACTCATTGCTGTGTCCCAGGTCTGCAGCCACATCCAGTCTCCATCCATCCACATTGTAAGGTGGGGAAACCCACTTTCTGCCCACTTCCAGGATCTTGTCATACAGTTCCCTTGAACCTTCATAATTCAGCTTGGGAAGTGTATCATGGGTCCACCATCCGTCATAGGTCGGGTTATATGGCCAGCGGTTGGGATCATGGAAAGTAAAATAGGAACGGTAGGGACTGTCCGCAGAAATATACGCTCCCTTGGGATATCCCTCCTGATATTCATAAATTCGCTCTCTGTCCATCCATTTGTTAAAGGAACCGCAGTGGTTAAACACACCATCAAGGATGATCTTCATGCCACGCTTATGGATCTCCTCCACAAGATGGGCAAACAGCTCATTACTGGCATCCAGGTTCCTCTTGTCTGTCACACGGCGGATATACCTGGCCGCATGGGAATTATCCCTGTCCCCGGGCGAAAGAAGACCGTCACAGTCCTCCACGATCCTGCCGATATGTGGATCGATATTTTCATAATCCTGACAGTCATATTTGTGGTTGCTCGGAGATACAAAAACCGGATTCAGGTAAAGCACTTCAACCCCCAGCTCCTGCAGGTAATCCAGCTTATCCAGAATACCCTGAAGATCTCCTCCGTAGAATTCCCTCACACCCATCACAGCCGGGATCTTATCCCAGTCTGTGACACGTACAGACACATCTCCAATATAGGAATACTCCGAAGTCTCCACATCATTGGAGGGATCTCCGTTATAAAAACGATCCACATATATCTGGTACATCACTGCCCCCTGAACCCACTGAGGCACATGATAATCCGGATAGATTTCAAAATCCATTCTGCCCTCATGCCAGTTGTTCACACCATTGGTATCATAATAACAGGTGATCATTCCTGACTGTATCTCAAAATAATAACGAAGCACCTGATCTGTCATGATGATCTCTGCCGCATAATAATCAAAACTGCCCCCGGTTCTTTCAAGCTGCATCTCCTGATGTACCCCGTCATACACCAGATATACCATATCCACATTATTTCTCTGGGTGCGGAAACGTATGGTAACCTTCTCTCCTGCCCCAGGCGCCGCAGGAGTCCTGTAATACTCTGTTCCGTCACTGAACATTGCTGCTTTATTCAGAACCGGCCTCATGTTTAAAATATACTGCAGTTTCTTCGCCGCTTCGATCCTCTCATGCATCATCTCTATTCCCTCACTCTTTTTTACATGTTTTTTATTTTATCTTAATTGCATACGTCTTGCAATGTTTTCTCCTTATTTTTCACGGAATTTTCTTATCTTTCCACAACGTAAAAAAGGCAGCCGGTTAAGCTGCCTTTTTTGGAGAAGGTATTTCTTCTTATGGGGTGTAGCAAAAACTATATAATGTATTGGGGGGTTTTTACGATGTATATAGTACCATGAGGCAAGGAAAAAGTGTGCACAAACTTCACAAAATTCGGCACACTTTTTTGTGTATTTTATAAGTTAATTTCGTTTACTTCCGGAGTCTCACTTGTAAAAAGTGCCTCAAACTCTTCGCGATGGACTTTTTCCTTCTCGAGAAGAAGCTTTGCACAGCCGTGAAGAACATCCATATGCTCTCTGATAATATGGTCTGCTCTCTCATGACATTCACGGATAATCCGGGCAATCTCGCCATCGATCTCCCGGGCCACTTCCTCGCTGTATCCTCTGGTGTGGGCCAGGTCTCGTCCGATAAACACCTCATCGTCATCATTTCCGTAAGCGATCAGGCCAACCTTATCAGACATACCATACTTCATTACCATGGAACGTGCTGTCTCTGTGGCACGCTTGATATCGTTGGATGCACCTGTAGTAATATCCCCGAAAATAATCTCTTCAGCTACACGGCCTCCCAGAAGAGTGGTAATGTCTTCAAGCATCTTATTCTTTGTGTTAAACAGCTCATCATTATCCGGCAGAGGCATGGTATATCCTGCCGCTCCCATTCCTGTAGGAATAATGGAAATGGTATATACCGGATCCATATGAGGAAGTACGTGAAAAAGGATGGCGTGGCCTGCCTCATGATAAGCTGTGATCTTCTTCTCCTTGTCAGAGATCACCTTACTCTTCTTCTCAGCACCGATTCCAACCTTAATAAAGGCTGCCTTGATATCCTTCTGCATGATATAGGGTCTGCCGTCTCTTGCCGCATCAATAGCCGCCTCGTTGAGAAGATTCTCAAGATCCGCTCCTGTAAAACCGGCTGTTGTCTGGGCGATCTGACGAAGATCCACATCATCTCCGAGAGGCTTATCCTTGGCATGTACCATCAGGATCTCCTCTCTTCCCTTTACATCCGGACGTCCCACACCAACCTTACGGTCAAACCTTCCCGGGCGGAGGATTGCAGGATCAAGGATATCCACACGGTTGGTAGCTGCCATTACAATGATTCCCTCGTTGACACCAAAACCGTCCATCTCAACCAGAAGCTGGTTCAGCGTCTGCTCTCTCTCATCGTGGCCACCGCCCATTCCGGTTCCTCGCTGACGGGCTACCGCATCGATCTCATCAATAAAAATAATACAGGGTGCATGCTTCTTGCCTTCCTCAAAAAGATCTCTTACACGGGAAGCACCTACGCCTACAAACATCTCCACAAAGTCAGAACCTGAAATGGAAAAAAACGGAACTCCCGCCTCACCTGCAACTGCCTTGGCAAGAAGTGTCTTACCGGTTCCCGGAGGGCCCACAAGGATCACACCCTTGGGAATCCTGGCTCCTACCTTTGTATACTTCTGAGGTGATTTCAGGAAATCCACCACCTCTTCCAGATCTTCCTTTTCTTCCTGAAGACCTGCAACATCCTTAAATGTCACCTTTTTGTCATCCGGTGTGGACATTCTGGCTCTGCTCTTCCCAAAATTCATCATCTTGGCATTGCTTCCGCCACCTCCGGACATCTGACGGTTCATCATCATAAAGAAGAAAACAAGGATTCCTCCTGTAAGCACTACAGGAAGTACGGAGTTTACAAAAGTATTGTCTCTTGGCACATTCCTGACTACAGGATCTACTTTGTATTTCTCCAGAAGCTCCTGTGCCTTCTTTACATCTGTCACATTCACAGTCTTCTGACCATCGGATACCAGGCTGACAGTCACATAGCCTGTAGGTACCTCACGGTTCTGGTGGATAACCGCATCCACCACTTTTCCATCCTCAAGGGCCTGTTCAAGCTGATTCATGGTGTAACTTCCCTGGGTGGAAACCTGATCATTGAGATACAGATACCCAGCGATCAGTGCCACGATCAGAATCAGATACAGGCTTATTCTGCCTGAATGTTTGTTCACTTGGTTAAATCTCCTTTCAGTCTAACTCCACTACTCCGATATATGGAAGATTTCTGTATTTCTGCGCATAATCCAGACCATATCCCACAACGAACTCATCCGGAATATTAAAGCAGCTATAGTCAACCTCCACATCCTTCATCACTCTGCGCTCCGGTTTGTCAAGAAGTGTACAGAGCTTCACACTCTTTGGTCCACGCTGCTTAAGGACTTTAAGAAGGTAGCTTAAAGTACGGCCGGAGTCAATGATATCCTCAACAACCAGAACATCCTTTCCCTCCAGAGGCTGATCCAGATCCTTGACGATCTTCACCACACCGCTGGATTTGGTGTCGCTGCCATAGCTGGATACAGACATGAAATCCAGAGATACGGGAACGGTGATACGCTTTGCCAGCTCACACATGAAGAAGCTGCCGCCCTTCAGTACACATACAAGGTGTACCTGCTT
>Ga0129312_1000999_pt1 | contig 18726 bp, 14 predicted proteins | sample O827metagenome_FD_94434 | JGI IMG/M metagenome (GOLD analysis project Ga0129312, IMG submission 94434) | Orangutan group fecal microbial communities from Wisconsin, USA - O827 metagenome | ecosystem: Host-associated > Mammals > Digestive system > Large intestine > Fecal | place: USA: Wisconsin... | reverse complement strand
AGATACGCAGGCAGTCTCGGCAAGATCAAGGTCAAACGCACAGTCTATGCTTGTCTTGAAGCCTCTGTTGTTTGCACCGATTACGCCGATACCCTGGAGCTTGTCACATGCGGCAATACAACGGCGGCAGTGAATGCACTTGTTGTTGTCACGGAACATATGCTTTGAGCTGTAGTCAATATCGTACTCGTTCTTCTCGCCCTCGAAAAATGTCGTATCGTCAACACCAAGCTCCTTACACAGCTCCTGAAGCTCACAGCTTCCGTTTCTTGAGCAGGCAAGGCAGTCCATATTGTGATCTGAAAGCAGAAGCTGTAACGTCATCTTTCTGCTCTGTAATACAGCAGGGGAGTGCGTCAGAATGTTCTTGCCTTCATCAAATTTCGATAACGGGTAAACGCACGATGCAACAAGGCTTCTTGCGCCTGTCATTTCAACCACGCAGATACGGCACGCACCGATTGCGTTTATATCCTTTAACCAGCAGAGAGTAGGAATTTTGATGCCGTTAAGACGACAGGCTTCAAGGATGGTTGTACCTTCTTCGACTGCGTACTCTATGCCGTTAATCTTTATATTAACCATAGTAAAATTTATTCCTTTCAGTTATCCGTCAAACCGGATCATTCCTTAATAATTGCACCGAACTTACACTTAGCCATACAAGCACCGCACTTGATACATTTTGTTGTGTCAATGGTGTGGGGCTGCTTGACAGTACCCGAGATCGCTCCGACAGGACAGCCTCTTGCGCAGGCTGTACAGCCCTTACACTTGAGGTCGATGATCTTGTATGTGAGAAGATCCTGACATACGCCTGCAGGACACTTCTTATCCTGAACGTGTGCAATATACTCGTTCTTGAAGTAACGCAGAGTTGATAAAACGGGGTTGGGAGCTGTCTGACCAAGACCGCACAGAGAGTTGTTCTTGATGTAGTAGCACAGCTTCTCCATCTTGTCGAGGTCTTCCATAGTAGCGTTGCCCGATGTTATCTTTTCGAGCATTTCGTAAAGACGCTTTGTACCGATACGGCAGGGTGTACATTTACCGCAGGATTCATCAACAGTGAACTGAAGGAAGAACTTCGCAATATCTACCATGCAGTTATCCTCGTCCATAACGATAAGTCCGCCCGAACCCATCATAGAGCCGATAGCGATAAGGTTATCGTAGTCTATCGGTATATCGAGATGCTCAGCAGGGATACATCCGCCTGAAGGACCGCCGGTCTGAGCCGCCTTGAATGCCTTGCCGTTGGGGATACCGCCGCCGATTTCGTAAATAACCTCACGCAGTGTAGTACCCATAGGAACTTCAACAAGTCCCGTGTTGTGTATCTTACCGCCGAGTGCGAATACCTTTGTACCCTTTGACTTTTCAGTACCCATAGATGCGAACCAGTCAGCACCGTTAAGGATTATCTGAGGAATATTAGCGTATGTTTCAACGTTGTTGAGTACGGTAGGCTTCTTGAAAAGACCGCTTTCAGCAGGGAAGGGAGGACGGGGTCTGGGCTCGCCTCTGTTACCTTCGATAGATGTCATGAGCGCTGTTTCCTCGCCGCATACGAATGCGCCTGCGCCAAGTCTTATATCAAGGTCGAAGTCGAATCCGCTGTCAAAAATGTTCTTTCCGAGCAGACCGTATTCTCTTGCCTGATCTATTGCTATCTGTAAACGCTGAACGGCTATAGGATATTCCGCTCTTATGTAGATATAGCCCTGTGTAGCACCTATCGCATAGCCTGCAATAGCCATAGCTTCGATTACAACGTGGGGATCGCCTTCGAGAACCGAACGGTCCATGAATGCGCCGGGGTCGCCCTCGTCGGCGTTACAGCATACATACTTCTGATCTGCGTCCTTGACAAGGTTTCTTGCAAGCTGCCACTTCTTACCTGTAGGGAATCCGCCGCCGCCTCTGCCACGCAGACCTGAATCAAGAATTACCTGAATTACATCATCGGGAGTCATTGTCTTGAGGACCTTTCCGAGTGCCTCATAGCCGTTTCTTCCGATATATTCGTCGATACATTCGGGATTGATTACACCGCAGTTTCTCAGTGCGATTCTGTGCTGCTTTTTATAGAAGTCGGTTTCCTTGAGCGACTTTATCTCGTTTTCTGCGACTGTTTCATCGTATACAAGACGTGTAACGATACGTCCCTTGAGCAGATGCTCCGAAACGATTTCAGCAATATCCTCTTCCTTTACCATCGAGTAGAATGTACCCTCAGGATAAACGATCATAATAGGACCGAGCGCACACAGACCGAAACATCCTGTGCGGACTACCATAACTTCGTCGGTAAGACCGTTCTTGTCGATTTCTTCCTGTAATCTTTTGGCGATTTTAACACTGCCTGAAGAAGTACAACCGGTACCACCGCATATCAATACTTGTGAACGATACATATATTAGTTTCCTTTCAGTTTTACATAGCGGAGTTTATCGTGTACTTCGTTACAACGTTGCCGCCGATAATGTGCTGTTCGATTACTTCTGCAGCCTTTTCAGATGTCATATTGACGTATGTCACCTTTTCCTTGCCGGGTGTGATGACTTCAACAACAGGCTCATACTGGCAAAGACCGATACAGCCTTCCTGTATTACCATTACGTCTTTTATGCCCTTTTCCTGTATCCCGTCGGAAAATGCTTTGAGAACAGGTCTTGCTCCTGCCGCAATTCCGCAGGTTGCCATTCCGACAACAATTCTTGTGCAGTCCGATGCTTCGCTTCTCAGGTTCACAACGTTCTGCATCTTGTCACGGATAGCAGCTAATTCTTCAAGAGATTTCATATCTTAAATTATCCTTTCGTGGTCGTTAATATTTGATGCCGCCGTTTACCTCGGCTGTATTTTCCTCAAGATAACGGGTGATATATCCCGTGACCTCAGGTATATTTAACGGAACACTGCCGAGTATGGCTCTGAGCTGCCTTGTATCAAGCGAAAACCGCTTTTCGTCAACCGAATAGTTATAGCTGAAATCTATACGGCAGTTCGCATTTATAAGCGATATAAGCGTACCCGTCATATCGCCCAGCGGCATTCTGTCGATGTGCGACAGTACAAAAACAGCCTTTATATAAGTACCTTCTCCTTCTTCTGAGCTTATCTCGAAGCTGCCGCCGGTCATTTCCGATGCGGCTTTGAAAAAAGGTACTCCGAATCCGTATTTTCTCGTTGTTCTTGTGGTATAGAACGGATCGACGGCTCTTGACAGCTCTGCCTCGCTCATTCCACAGCCGTCATCCATGATGATGACCGTAAGAGTATCAGCCGTTGTGTCAATGCTGACGGTTATTTCGACAAGTGAAGCCCGTGCGCAGATAGAATTCTGCACAACATCAAGAATGTTCAGAGAAATTTCCGGAAACATTATTCTGTATATTTAGCCAGAATACCGTCGATCTCGTCAACGGTCAGCTTTCCGTATACATCGTCGTTTACTGTCATTACGGGAGCAAGTCCGCACGCTCCTATACAGCGACAGGCATCAAGCGAGAATATGCCGTCCTGTGTGCATTTTCCGTCTGAAATTCCGAGTTTTTCGGAGAGCTTTGCGAATATGTCGCCTGAGCCTTTAACATAGCAGGCTGTACCCAGACATACCGAGATTTTGTACTTACCCTTGGGATAAAGTGAGAATTGCGAGTAGAACGTAGAAACACCATATACCTTTTCAAGCGGTATTCCCATTTCTTCGGCTATTATTGACTGGACCTCAATAGGAAGATAGCCGTAGATTTCCTGAGCCTGTTGCAGTACAGGCATAAGTGCGCCCTGCTGACCCTTGTGATTACCGATCATTTCACGCAGTGCCTTTTCTTGTTCGGGCGTGCCGTTGAACGGTACGGTATTTTTTTCTTTGGAACCCATTATATAACCTCCTTGGATTTGACCCGCAATTCTTGCAGACTCACGGGAATATGATAATTATAACATATCTGCTATGTAAATTTCACTATATATTAGTAACCAAAATTTGCACAACTCTTTGTGTATGTTGCACTAATCGGTATTTTTATATCGGATAAATTTACTCTATTTTTACCTAAAAACCGTCATTTTCTACAAATTCAACGTGTATTTTTCAACTTTACATAAGGGCAGGATTGTGGTATAATAGCAATATGATTTGTGCATATTGCATATAACACGGCATGAATCGCAACAATCGGTAAAGGCAGGTTTCACAAATGACGGTCGGACAGCTTATAGAAAAAGGATTGTTCGGAGTTCTTAACAGCGGTAACGAAGACAGCGTTGTAAATAATGTGTTTTCGTGCGATCTGTTAAGCCTTGCAATGACCAAAGACCTTGACGGCTGTGCTTGGTTTACCGTTATCGGAAACGTAAACACAATAGCCGTAGCGGCACACACGGGTGCGTCCTGTGTTGTGCTTTGCGAAAAGGTAAGACCGGATGCCGACGCTTTGCTAAAAGCACAGGAGCATAATATTGCTCTGTTTGTTTCGGATAAACCGGTTTTCGATTCGGCGGCGGAGCTTTATGCCATTACGGATGTGTAAAATAAATAAGGGAGATTTCAAAATGAGCGATTTCACAAACTTTGCGGTATATCACATTTATCCTTTAGGATTCTGCGGTTGCCCCAAGACAAACGATTATTCGGAGAACACCGAAAACAGACTTAAAAAGATAGAGGACGCTATTCCTCACATAAAGGAAATGGGCTTCAACGCTATATATTTCGGACCCGTGTTCCAGTCGGTAGCGCACGGATATGATACCGTTGACTATACAAAAATAGACAGCAGGCTCGGCACAAACGCTGATTTTGCCGCACTTTGCAAAAAACTGCACGAAAACGGCATCAAGGTAATACTTGACGGCGTGTTCAACCACGTCGGCAGAGATTTCACAAAATTCGTTGAGGTCAGAAACGGCAACAACGGTTATCGTGACTGGTTTCATATCAATGACGGAAATTCCTGCTATAATGACGGCTTCTGGTACGAGGGCTGGGAAGGACATTACGAGCTTGTAAAGCTAAATCTGTACAACCCCGCAGTAAAGGAATACTTAAAGGAGGTCATCACAGGTTGGGTAAAGGAGTTCGACATTGACGGACTTCGCCTCGATGTTGCGTACTGCCTCGACCTTAATTTCCTGAAGGAACTGCACGGCCATTGCAAGTGGCTGAAAAACGATTTCTGGCTGATGGGCGAAACACTCCACGGCGATTACAACCGCTGGATGAATCCCGAAATGCTTGACAGCGTGACCAATTACGAATGCTATAAGGGCTTGTTCTCCAGCTTCAACGACCTTAATATGTTCGAGATAGCACACTCGCTCAACCGCCAGTTCGGAAAAGAGCAGTGGTGTCTTTATACAGGAAAGCTTCTTTACAGCTTTGTTGACAATCACGATGTTTCACGAATCGCCACAATGCTTAACAATAAGCGTCAGCTTCCCGTGATTTATCCGCTCCTGTTCACAATGCCCGGAATACCCGGTGTTTATTACGGCAGTGAGTACGGCATAGAGGGCGACAAGCACAACGGCGATGACGCTCTGCGTGTTGAATATAACGAGGAAAAGTTCAGGGCTGAGGGTATAGCCGATCTCACAGCCGAGATCACTGCGCTGTGTAATCTGCGTACCTCCTCAAAGGCGCTCGCTCACGGCGATTATACACCTTTACAGCTTTTAAACAGACAGTTCTCGTTCAGACGTGACTGTGACGGAGAAACCGTTGTAACGCTTCTTAATATAGACGATAATCCGTTTGACTTCAATCCCGGTATTTCCGGTGAATTCACAGATGTGCTTACCGGAAAGAAGATAGATTTATCGGGCAGTGTTCATCTTGACGGATGCAGTGCCGTAGTAGCGGTGAATAAATGATTAAAGCGGTAATATTCGATATGGACGGTACACTGCTTGACAGCGAAAGGATAGGGCTTAAGGCGTGGCAGTATGTGATCGATAAGTACAGCCTGCTGTTTGACCTTTCGCTCCCGTACCGTTCTATCGGGCTGAATTATGATTCGATGAAAACCCTCTTTCTTTCCGAGCTTGGCGAGGATTACCCCTTTGATAAATACTGGGGATACGCAAAGCAGTATTTTGCGGAATACGAAGATAAGAACGGCATACCCGTAAAGCAAGGCTTCGATGAGCTTTGCACATATCTTAAAGCAAATAAAGTCGGAATGTACGTTGCCACCTCTACATATCACGCTTCTGCGGCGAATGAACTTGAGCATTCGGGCATACTCGGATATTTTGACGGAATTATCGGCGGCGATGAGATAACAAGAGGAAAACCCGACCCGGAAATATTCATAACGGCCGCCGAAAAGACGGGCTTTGACAAGTCTGAATGTCTTATTGTCGAGGACAGTTCAAACGGGCTCAGGGCAGGCATAGCGTCGGGTATACGGACAGTGTTCATAAAGGATATAGTCGATGTGCCGTCGGAAATTACCGACAAGGTTTTTGCAAGGTGCGACGATTTATCGGGAGTTATCGGAATAATCTCGCAAATTCGGTGATATTATCTGTTTTGCTTGCATTTATACGTTTCGTGTGGTATAATCAAATATTATGACGAAATGAAAAGGATGATGTAAATGCCGATTAAAATACCGAATAATCTGCCGGCTTTCAGCACGCTTGTAAACGAGAACATTTTCGTTATGGCTGATGAAAAAGCATCACGACAGGACATAAGACCGCTGAAGGTCGCTATAGTAAACCTTATGCCTACAAAGATAGTTACCGAAACACAGCTTTTAAGGCTGCTCAGTAACACTCCCTTGCAGGTGGATATTACTCTTGTGAAAACGGAAACCCACAATCCGAAAAACACCTCGCAGGAGCATCTTGTGAACTTCTACACTACCTTCAATCAGATAAAGGAGCAGTATTTTGACGCACTTATCATAACCGGTGCGCCTGTTGAATTGCTCGACTTCAACTCCGTCCATTACTGGAAGGAGCTGTGCGATATAATGGAGTGGAGCAAGACTCATGCGTTCAGCACGGTGCATATCTGCTGGGCGGCATTTGCAGGGCTGTACTATCATTACGGTATTCAGAAGCAGGTGCTTGACAAGAAGATGTTCGGCATCTTCCCTCATAAGATAAATGCGGTCAACCACCCGCTTCTCAAGGGCTTTGACGATATTTTTATGGTACCCCATTCACGTTATACGGGTGTAAAGATGGAAGATATTGAAACTAATCCTAATCTTGCACTGCTTGCCTATTCGGATATTGCGGGAGCATATATAGTTGCAGACCGCACGAACAGACAGATTTTTATCACAGGTCATGCCGAGTACGACAGGAACACGCTCAAGGATGAGTATATGCGTGACGTGGAAAAGGGCATACCGATAGAAGTGCCGTATAACTATTTCCCTGATGATAACCCTAAGCTGACACCGCATTTTACTTGGCGAGGTCACGCAAGCCTTATGTACTCAAACTGGCTCAACTTCTGCGTATATCAGGAAACCCCGTTCGATCTCACAAAGCTCGAACCGCTTGAGTATTAACGTAAATAATTAAAGTCACAGCTTATTACTGTGGCTTTCAGTCTGTAGATAAACCGATTATTATTAAAGCCCACCCGGTGAAATATATCGCCTACACTGCTTAAAACCGTTTCCGTGCCGACAGGTCATCAATAATTTCGTGAGTGTACCGGTACAACTGCACTGACATTGACCTTTCATAAATCCGCACTATCCCTCGCCTCTCACCACATTCTTGCCTTTAAATGAACGCTCTGTTGGTCTCGCAAAATGTAGCAAATCGCCAACACCCTTGCCTTTAAATGAACGCTCTGTTGGTTTCGCATCCTTGCGAAACTTTGGGCGTTCAACTTCGGGCATCCATGCCCGCCCTCGAAAAAGGGGAGGTGGCACGGCTGACATAATTATTTGGCTTGCAGTACAGTATTCAGATAGTCCTGCCTTTATGATTCTGAAACTATTCCGAGCCGTGACGGTGGGGATTGTTAATGCCTTAGTACCTTTTATGGTAGCGCTCCTATCAATTTCAATACCTTACGCTCCCACCAACCCTACCCAAACCGCACTATCCCACCCACTTTTCGTAGGGCGAGGGTCTGTGTGTGCTTGTATGGTTTTGCATCCGTGCCTCGTCAGCCATTAGTGTCGCTGCGTCCTGCATCGACAGCCATTTGTGCCGTTGCATCGTGCAACGGCTTTGTGTGGCTGTCTTTATGCATCCTTGCATAACGACTAAGTGTGGCTGACTTTAAGTATCCGTGCTTAAAACTCATGGCATACACGCTAAGGCATCCTTGCCTCTTTATGAACGCTCTGTTGGCTTTGCGTCCGTGCAAAGCCTTTGGGCGTTCATTTCAGGCATCCATGCCTTGCTTGCCTCTCCCGTTGCACTGAATACTGCTATCCCCACAACCCTCTTAAAAGCACACTATCCCCTCGCCCCACACCAACACCCTTGCCTCCCCTCGAAAAAGGGGAGGTGGCACGGCTGATATAATTTTTTGGCTTGCTGTACAGTATTCAGATAGTCCTGCCTTTATAATTCTGAAACTATTCCGAGCCGTGACGGTGGGGATTGCTCCCCTTTAGCACCATCAATGAGATTTTCTGCACTATCCCTCGCTCAGCACTATGTCCTTGCCTCCCTTGTCAAAGGGAGGTGGATTGACGGCAAGGCACAAACTGTTGCTTTGTTGCGTTTTAATTGCGATACGCCCGCCTTTTCAATTTATCAAACTTTTCTGCCGTCAAGACGGAGAGATTGTCACATCGAATCTCTCCATTCCCACAGCCTTTGTAAAATCGCCACCGCCCCTCGCCCCGCACCAACCCTTCAAAACCGCACTATCCCACTCACTTTTCGTACTGCAATCGTCTGTGTGTGCTTATACGGTTTTGCATTTGAACTATCACTTTCGCTTTTCGTAGGGGAGCGAGCTTGCTCCTCCCGTTGCACCGAACCTTTCCGTCCTCACAACCATTGCAAAAGGACAACATACCCTTCGCTCAGCACCCATTCTTGCCCGCCTCGAAAAAGGGTGAGGTTCTGTTGATCGGTCAAGCCGAGCCAACTATGGTGGGGATTGTTCCTCATCCGCACTATCAATGAGATTTTCTGCATTATCCCTTGCTTTGCACCAACACACTTGCCATATGAACGCTCTGTTGGCTTTGCGTCCCTGCCTCGTCAGCCATTAGTGCCGTTGCATCGTGCAACGGCTTTGCGTGGCTGACTTTAAGCGTCCATGCTTAAAGCCTTTGGGAGTTCAACTTCGGGCAACCATGCCCGTCCCTTGTCAAAGGTGAGGTGCTGTTGCCCGAAAAAATTCGGGCGACTACCGGAGGGATTGTCACACCAACCCTCTCCATCCCCACAACCATTGCAAAAGGACAACATACCCTCGCCACGCACCACATTCTTGCCTTGCTTGCCTCTCCCACTGCACCGCCCTCTCCCCGCCCCATCACACTCGCCTTACGACCGCTTTCTTTTCCCTTCAAAAGCAACTCTATCCCTTCTCCCGCTTGTTTAATCACTCCAACATTTTCCCACATCCTTGACATCTCCTTCTCCCCGTGCTATACTTTTATTAGCGTTAGCGAAAACTAACTTAATATGATTGATTAGGAGCAACCTATGAAACATCTGCATTTTGAACCCGAAACCGACGGCTTTTACGGCGCATATTGGGGAAGTAAAACCCCGTCCGATACCGCAATGATAGCAATGCTTGGTGACGACCCCGAAGACTATATGGGCAAAACCTGCGTGAAATGGCTTCACACCTACGGAATTAACGTAATGTCAATGTCGCCCGGAAAGAAGAATTACAGCCACCATAACTACCCCATCGAACGTATCGGCTCGGCTATAGAATGGCTCAAAGCGCACGGCAACAAGAAAATCGGCATTGTCGGTGCGTCCACAACAGCAACAATCGCTCTTGTCGCCGCCTCATATTATCACGACCTCACGCTTACCATTGCCCTGACCCCCAGCGACTTTGTATGGCAGGGCTTCGCACAGGGCAATCGTGACGGCTGTAAGGAATGGCCTGTCGAAAACGAATCTATCGTGTCGATAGGCGGTAAACCCGTACCGTTTATGCCCTTTGTCTATAAGCACCCTGAGTATTGGCAGAAGATAGCCAAAGCGTCTAAGGAACACGGCGATTTCACATATTCAAAGGATGTGTTCGATGACTCAGAAGCCGCAGGATTGCTTAAAGAGGCGCATTTTATACCTGTAGAGAATATCGGCGGCAAACTCGTTCTTGTCGGTGCGGAAGACGATTCTCTCTGGGATACCGCAAAATACATACGCAGAATGGACAATCGCCTGAAATCCCGCCCGCATTCCTGCAAATACTCGGTGTATCTCTATGAACACGGCACACATTTTGTGTTCCCCGAAAGCGTACTGAAAAAGGCTCTGCCTGTCGGTGCCGATACACTTGTAAATATGTCCTTCTCAGCCGCCAAAAAATTTCCTGCCGAATGCAAAGCTATGCGTCTTGATCTCGACAAAAAACTTACAGAAGAAATTCTTAAGTGGAAATCAAATAATTAAAGCAACCGATATATAAACATTATTATAGCTGTATGGCGATGATCTGTGTGTGCTTATACGGTTCCGCATTTGAACTATCACACTCGCTTTTCGTAAGGCGAGTGTCTGTGTGCTTATACGGCTTCACATCCGCACTATCACACTCACTTTTCGTAGGGCGAGCGTCTGTGTTGCTTGTATGGTTTTGCATCCGTGCCTCGTCAGCCATTAGTATCGCTGCGTCCTGCATCGACAGCCATTTGTGCCGTTGCATCGTGCAACGGCTTTGCGTGGCTGACTTTAAGCATCCATGCTTAAAGCCTTTGGGCGTTCATTTCAGGCATCCATGCCTTGCTTGCTCCTCCCGTTGCGCCTAATACCCCCATCCCCACAACCATTGAAAAAGGACAACAACCTCTTGCCCTGCACCACATTCTTGCCTCCCTTGTTAAAGGTGAGGTGCTGTCGCCCGAAAAAATTCGGGCGACTACCGGAGGGATTGCAACAACAGTCCCTCGCCCCCACCAACCCTTCCAAATCCGCACTATCCCACCCGCATTCCTGCAAATACTCGGTGTATCTCTATGAACACGGCACACATTTTGTATTCCCCGAAAGCGTACTGAAAAAGGCTCTGCCTGTCGGTGCCGATATACTTGTAAATATGTCCTTCTCAGCCGCCAAAAAATTCCCCGCCGAATGCAAAGCTATGCGTCTTGACCTCGACAAAAAACTTACCGAAGAAATCCTTAATTGGAAATCAAATAATTAAAGCAACCGATATATAAATAACAATATATTATATGACAGAACTTATGTGTGAGTTTTTTTTCGCACGACCGACCGCCTTTATATTATATTTATATTATAATAGTATCACAAAATTCAGCCGCTCACATCGGGCGGCTTTTTTCTATCCTTTAAAATCATCATAAATCATCAATTGTCGCTCCTACCGTTGCCGTTATCTTCATCATAATTCATCACCGTGTGTCTTTCACAAAGGCAAAAAATCCGGGCTATACTATTATAATATATAAAGGACACGTCACGATCATATTTTCGCCTTCGGATTGCCCCCGATATTTCACGAAAGTATACGTTTACATTCACCCCCTCAGTCACCTTAAAAATGCTCATAAATCGGCTTTCCTGCTATAATATCGGCTGTTTTTCCGCCCGCCCGATTGCCCTCTTTGTGTAATTTTATTACCATTTCACAACACATCTGCATCAAAACCTCCGAATCAGTATAATTATTTTTGTCTAAAAACACAACAAAAATCCAAACTTCAATTTTGGGCAGATTAACAAATTAAATTACAAATTAAGCCAACAATATCCAAATTTTAACTGATTACAAAACGGTTACAAAACGGTTACAAAACGGTTACAGTTTTTTCTTGTGCATTTTCACCAAAAATGACTGCCCCAAGCTATTTGACATTTTGCAAAACGGAAATTATAATTGTCTAGAGCTTGAAAAAAGCCCGATAATAAACGTAGCAGCGGTTCTCTCCGCACGGGGAGTTATCGTACACGGTCAGTGGTGACAGACGGATCTAGCCGTAATTTTAATGCCGTGATGCCCGTATGGGTACTGCTTAAACCTACAGATATGATGACGAAAGGCGGATATATGTTTCCCAGATTCAGAAACACCGGACTGACAATACGCATATCAAAGAACGCAGCACTTAAAATACTGCTTATATTCGGCAGTATCTTCGGAGTATTCCTTATGACAGGTCTGCTCTACTTCAGAAATGACGTTGAGATAATCGACGAGAACGAAAAGCGTATTGTTTATACGGTAAGTGCCGACCCTTATGAGATTCTCAGAGAGAACCACATAACGCTCGGCGCATACGACAGGATAGACTTCACAGGCTTTGAGGAGAACGTGGCAACAGCCACTCTTACTATCGAAAGAGCCTTTGATGTTGATATTCTGGAAGGCGGCAAGAAGACCGCCACTGCACACAGCGTTGACGCTACAGTGGCACAGCTGCTTGAACAGGCGGGCGTAGAACTTGGCGAATATGACAAGGTATCACCTGCAAAGACGGCTGTTCTTAAAGAAGGACAGAAGATCGCTGTTACAAGAGCCTATGACGTGAAGATTACGGCAGACGGAAAGACAACAACCGTAAAGTGCCTTGACAACACGGTTTCAGAGCTTTTGAAAAGAGCGAAAATAACACTCGGCAAGAACGATATGGTAAGCGAGGAACTTGAATCCAAGATAACCGGACCTACCGAGATAAAGGTTTCAAGAGTCGAGATAAAGACTGAGAATCAGGATAAGATTATCCCTTATCAGACATCTACCGTAACGAGCAACATTCTGGCTATAGGTCAGAGCGAGGTTCGCACAAAGGGTGTCAACGGCAAGATAAGAACTACAACGACTACCACCTACATCGACGGCGTAAAGACGGATGTAAAGAAGACCACAAAGGTAGTGACCAAGAAGGTTGACGAGGTTATAGCCGAGGGTGCGGCGATTGTAACTCCCTATTGCAAGATAGACGATACATCTATCGTACTGAGGAACGGCAGACCGGTTGACTATGAGTATGTGGTATCCGGCAAGGCTACAGCCTATACAGCGCCCGAAGGTGCGTATACCGCAAGCGGCAGATTGGCTGAGATAGGTACAGTTGCGGTAAATCCCAATGTTATCCCCTACGGCTCGAAGCTCTATATAGTCGGTCAGTATGACAATATCTGCTACGGATATGCTATTGCCGCCGATACAGGCGACGGAATGATGGCAGGTACGATCCCTGTAGACGTATATATGGGCAGTACAGAGGAGCATTATGACGATGCTTGCGCATGGGGTCTGCAATACGTTGATATTTACGTTGTGGAAGTCGGCAACGGCTAAGTGGCGGCAATGTGCCGCTCCAAGTTCCGCCTTTGGAATTGTCTGAGCTATTTGTAGAATAGTGAAACGGCGGGGTTACACAAAGCAATAAACAATATAAAGCGGTCACGGTGATAAGCTGTGACCGCTTTTGTGGCTGTGTGCCGCTTCAAGTTCCGCCTTTGAAAACGCTTGAGTTATTCGAAGGATGGCGAAACGGCGGTGCGGCAATGTGCCGCTTCAAGTTCCGCCTTTAATACTGTTGCAGTACAGTTTAGGGTGGCGAAACGGCGGGCGGCTGTGAGCCACTTCAAATTCCGCCTTTGAAAACGCTTGAGTTATTCGAAAGATGGCAAAACGGCGGGGTTACACAAAGCAATAAACAATATAAAGCGGTCACGGTGATAAGCTGTGACCGCTTTTTGCGACTGTGAGCCGCTTCAAGTTCCGCCTTTAATACTGTTGCAGTACAGCTTAGGATGGCGAAACGGCGGGGTTACACAAAGCAATAAACAATATAAAGCGGTTACGGTGATATGCTGTGACCGCTTTTTGCGACTGTGAGCCGCTTCAGATTCCGCCTATTAAAATAATTGTGCTGACGGAGTGCAATCCCCACCATAGTTGGCTCGACTTGACCGAGCAACAGAACCTCACCTTTGACGAGGGAGGCAAGTGTGATGGTGCAAAGCGATGGATAGTGCGGAAAAGGCGGTCACTGTGCGGCAATGTGCCGCTTCAAGTTCCGCCTTTAATACTGTTGCAGTATAGCTTAGGATGGCGAAACGGCGGGGTTAAACAAAGCAATAAACAATATAAAGCGGTTATGGTGATAAGCTGTGACCGCTTTTGTGGCTGTGAGCCGCTCCAAGTTCCGTCTATTAAAATAATTGTGCTGACGGAGTGCAATCCCCGCCATAGTTGGCTCGGCTTGACCGAGCAACAGAACCTCACCTTTGACGAGGGAGGCAAGTGTGATGGTGCAAAGCGATGGATAGTGCGGTTTTGGAAGGGTTGGTAAAGCACTATCACCTTTAGCTCCCTTGTGTAAAGGGAGCTGGCACAGTGAAGCACATCGTTTTCAATATTGCTTTTTATAAAAGTTGAAGATGCGTAGGCAGAGAATCGCGTTTTCCGACACTGTGACTGAGGGATTGTTAACGGAGGTGTCTGAGAAACGGAAAGGGTGCGGTAGGAAAGCAATCCCTCCGTCTTGACGGCAGATAAGTTTGCAGTATAAAAATGGCGGGTATCGCAAGCAAAACGGAATAAAGCAACAGTTTGTGCCTTGCCGTCAATCCACCTCCCTTTGACAAGGGAGGCAAGAGTGTTGGCGGTTTTCGTAGGATAGTGCGGATGTGAAACAAGCAGAGCGTTCATATGGCAAGGGCGTTGGCGATTTTCAAGGGATAGTGCGGTTTTTTAAAGGTCGCCGTCAGTGCAATTGTACCGGTATACTCACGAAAATATTAATTCCCTGTCGGTATGGGAAATGCTTTCAGCAGTGTTGGCGATATATTTCACTGTGTGGGGTTTTATAATAATCGGTTTATCGACAATCTGAAACGGGCATTGGCATTTACCGATGCCTGTTTTGCGTATTTATTGCCTGTCGAATCTTATGGCAAACCACCTTAGCCGGTATTCTGTCTGCAAGAGATATGCGAAAACCTGCGGTTGAGATTTCGGGCGGAAAACCACACAATTACCGAAGATGAGCTTCACAATAACGAAAAAGGCAATGAGGTATCAAGATGAATTACATAATTTACCCATCTGGGTAATGCCATTTTGCCGAATGCGGTGTAAAATATAATAAAGAGCAGTGGGCTTACTTATATGAACTTTGAAAATTATAATGAGGAGGTAAAGGATTATGAAAATAAAATTTAAACGCATTACAGCTTTGTTTGCGGCACTTGCTATTATGATAACCGCACTGCCGCTGACAATCATACCTATCAGTGCCGCAGGCACCGATGGTGAAAGCACAGAGTATTCAAGTGACGGATACCTTATCGTCCGTAATTACCAGCAGCTGAGATTGGCATACAACGGCAGCGAGGAGTCTAAGATAAGGCTTGGCGCAGATATTGACTGCGACCCTGAGGAATATAAGCCTAACTATCTGACGAGATTGTGTCCGCCTATAGAAAGTGACAAGACGCTGGACCTTGCCGGATATACGCTTAAAAAGACAGGTAACAGTATTGACGCACAGGATCATCTGCTGAGCGTCCAATACAGTAAGCTGACCATCGAGGACTCGGTGGGAACGGGTAAGATGTATTTCTATGCCAAGGATGTAGCCCAGAATCTGTTTTTGGCTGAGAACAGAAGTACGATCGTTATAAACGGAGGTACATTCTGCTACACGGGTACCAATGCGATGTATTGCGAAATGATCAAGCTGAGTGCGTCGGATCTTGTAATCAACGACGGTTATTTTGACGCACAGATCGGTACTCCGATAAAGCTGGATAACGGTTTTGCCGGCGGACAAGGAACGCTTAATTCTACTGCTTTGATAAACGGAGGTACTATAGTAACCACATCCAGTATAGAGATCTCCTCTATAGACGGTTGTGCTTATTACGCATCGCTGGTTATGACGGGCGGAACCATCACAAACAAGAGCAAGGGCAGAGTTACCGATGGAAAGGGAACGATAATTTCCGATCCGTATTTTGTCCGTGTTAAAGGTGACGAGGCGTTACAGAACAAGTATTACAACATAACACTCCTGGGCGGAACCATGCCGCTTAGCCCGAATGATATAAATGTATATTATCCTGCTGATAAGGCGGTACTTACTTCTAAAGCAGGTACAATCACAAATTCTGCAGAAAAGGTAGAGTACACGACTCTGCTTACCGCACCGCAGGCCGGCATTGACGAAAAGAAGGCTATGGCCGCAAGAGGCGCAGACGAAATCTGCAGGCTGAAGACAGACAGAACTAATTATGTGCTGAGCCATACCAAACGCACCCGTTTTACCGTCAACAGCAACAGCGTAGGTAAGATCGACCTGCTCACTAAGGCTCCCAATCCGTACGGCACGGGCGATCCGATAAAAACGGTAGATTGGTATGTATCCAAGAATTTCGGCTCGTTCACATCAATTCCCGAAGCTATAAACGATCTGTCGTATACGCCGCCGGAGGTTACGGAAAAATGTACAATGCTGTATAAGGCTGTTATAAATTACGGCAATGTGCTGAGAATCAATGAGATAATAATAATTGATTACGACTTTGAAGCCGTAACGGAAATCAAGGCGGTCGTGTCAGGTTTTCACGGCGGTTCGACGTTAAGCGACGTCAGCGTTGTGTCGAGCGAACCCCAAAAATACAGTCTGACGATAAACAGCATCCGTGATGTTTACGGAAACAATGTAGTAAACGATCGTCAGCTGTGCAAAGGCTTCAAATACAACATCTTTATAAAAGTAAAGCTGAACAGCGGATATATTGCATCGTATACAACCGACACAGTAAAGATGCGCAGGTTTGAGGATCCCGCAAATGAATGGCAAGCGGCAGACCATATTTACGTCGGCCTTAACGAGATCGCATTTTTGAGCGTTCTGGTTTGCGATGAAGGCGTCAGAACGGTCGGGGTCGAGATCAGCAACTTCCTGCCTTACAGAAAGGTAAACGATCTGCAGCTTACTTCGTCGGAACCTGATAAATATACGGTAACTCTTGTTACACCGCTTATAAACCTAATGGAATATAACGAAGAGATTTACGACGATGACGAGCTTATAGTAGACGACTGTTATAAGGTCGAATTCAAGGTAACGCCTAAGTCGGGATATGCGCTTTCTCCCGGATATATATTCCAATGCAGGCTTGATACATACAGAGAAGGATTCTGGCTGACATCCGATGACAAGGAACTGTTCACGGTTTCCAATGACGGAACAGTAGTGATTAACAGCCTGAGGGTGCCGTTTGAAGAATATGATCAGAATATATATACCCAGATAACGCCTCCGAAGGCGGGAGGAACTCCGGCGAAGAGGTTCATCTCGCATAATCTGCCTGAGCATATGAGCCTTATAGATATTGAGTGGTATGACGAGGAAGATTGGGAAACGGCGACTGTATTTGAAGACGGCAAAGCATATTGGTGCTATATATACATCAATACAGATTGCTATGAGTATAATCTCAAAAAAGCAAAATTCTATTTAAACGGCAGACAAATCGATCAGGGCTGCGGCTATGATAAAAAGAAAAGATACTACTATCTTGTCGGAAGCAAGAGATTTGTAGTAAGCGACAAGGTGGATAAGCCGACGGGATTTGCGGCATCATCTGTTACTTCGTCTGAAATTTCGCTGAAATGGAACGAAAACACCATGGCGGAAGGCTATGTGCTTGAAAAGAAAGACGGAACTAACTGGGTACCGATAATGTCAACCGCAAACACCTCGGATACAAGTTACAAGGTAAGCGGACTGAGGGCAGGTACTGCGTATTCGTTCAGACTAAAAGCCTACATAGAAGGCTTATCAAGTGAATATGCTACTCTCAACGTTAACACCAGACCGTATAAAACTGTAGGAATGAAATGCGGCGGTAAGACAAGCGATAGCATAACATTACAGTGGGATAAGAATACCAGTGCTTCGGGCTACGAGCTTCAGAAGTATGACGGTTCAAAGTGGGTTGCGATAAAGACACTCACAAGTAATACGGATACGAGCTTTACTGTAACGAATCTCGCTCCAAGCACAACGTACAAGTTCAGACTGAGAGCGTACAAGAGTTTCGGCAGTGTTGCCAAGAGTTACAGTGAATTCACCGCTCTTAATGTTACCACAAGGCCGTATACCACAACGGGACTGAAGTGCAGCAGTAAGACAAACGTAAGTATAAACTTACAGTGGGATAAGAATACCAGCGCTTCGGGCTATGAGCTTCAGAAGTATGACGGCTCAAAGTGGGAAACAATAAAGACATTCACGAGCAACGCCGATACGAGCTTCAACGTAACGGGACTTAAGGCAAGCACAACGTTCAAGTTCAGGCTGAGAGCATACAAGACTTTAACCAATGCCAAGAGTTACAGTGAATTCACTAATCTTAATGTCAACACAAGACCGTATACTACAACGGGAATGAAGTGCAGCAGTAAGACCAACGTAAGTGCGAACTTACAGTGGAACAAGAACATATCCGCTGACGGCTACGTTCTTGACAAGTATGACGGCTCTAAGTGGGTAACGATAAAGACATTCACAAGCAATGCCGATACGAGCTTCAACGTAACCGGT
>Ga0129312_1000992_pt1 | contig 18778 bp, 20 predicted proteins | sample O827metagenome_FD_94434 | JGI IMG/M metagenome (GOLD analysis project Ga0129312, IMG submission 94434) | Orangutan group fecal microbial communities from Wisconsin, USA - O827 metagenome | ecosystem: Host-associated > Mammals > Digestive system > Large intestine > Fecal | place: USA: Wisconsin... | reverse complement strand
GTGTGTGGGAACGATCCTGCTGAGCATCAACGTCCCCCTCACGCTGCGCTTCGGCTCCGAAAAGGCCCGGATGGTCTCCGTCCTCATCACATTCCTTGTCTTTGCTTCCGTGGGTTTTCTCAAGGGTCTGGACGCCGGAAGCCCTGCCGGGGCGGCAGCTTTCCCGGCGCTGCTGCTTCCGGCGGCGCTGGCCATCATCGCCACCGCCGTCTCCATCCCGCTGTCCCTGAAATTCTATCGGGCAAACCGTTGAAAAAACGCCGTCCGGCAATGCCGGACGGCGCTTTCATACATGATCCATTCTCCCCTGCGTAACCCCATTTATGCGGGGCGCAGGCTCACCGGATCTCCTGTTCCAGATCCGCAAATTCATGCCCGGAAAAGAACTCTTCCAGCGTAATCCCCAACCCATCGCAGAGAATTTTGATGGTCACAATGGAAACATCCCGCCGCCGTTGATCCATCATGCTGTAAACCGTAGATGGCGTGACCCCGGAACGCACCGCCAATTCATTATATTTTATATTTCTCTGGCGGCAGAGTGCGGCAAATCTGCCGGCCACCGCATCTTTCACGCTCATACCATCACCTCTCGGTCATGGTATCTGTTTTTTCGCGCCCGCGTATACGCGCTTGCGTAATTATTGAAATACTGGTACTATATGCAGGGGGTGATCTCTTGAACGACGAGCAGGAATTTTACCGCTGTCTGGTATCCGATGCCGCTGGTCGGACGCTTCTGCAAATCTGGAGGATTTTGAAAGATGAAACGCTTGATGACGAAACGTGCTTCCAGAAAATTGAAGCGATTCTTTCTCTTTACGAAGATCTGGGACTTTCCTCCGGCGGGCGGCATGATTTTGGGTAAAATCAGCAACAGAGCGCACGGCAAATGCCGTGCGCCCTGTTCTTTGGTTACAGTCCTTTTGATCCGCAAAGTCACCCATTCTCGCCAGCGTGGCACAGACGCCATTTCAGGCCGGAGTAGCGCTTTTGCTGCTTGTCATTGGCGGCCATGGAGCGGACAGCCGCATCGTCTCCCACCATCACCAGCAGTTTCCGTGCCCGCGTCAGGGCGGTGTACAGCACCCCCCGCACCATCAGGCTGGGGGCGGAGGGCATGGTCGCCAACACCACGCAGCGGTACTCGCTGCCCTGGGCCTTGTGGATGGTCTGGGCATAGGCCAGATCGATCTCGCTGAGCATTTCCGTGCTGTAAGGGGCCGTCCGGCCGTCAAAATCCAGCGCCAGCCATTCGCCGCTCTGGTCGATCTCCACAATGCGCCCCACATCGCCGTTGAACATTCCGGTTCCCACGGTTCCATCCGCCTTCTGCCACACCACGTCGTAGTCGTTTCGGGTCTGCATGATGCGGTCCCCCACCCGGAACACCCGCTCGCCCCAGAGGATCTCCCGCTTGCCGGGGGCTTTGGGGTTCAGGGCTTCCTGCAAAAGCCGGTTGAGGTTGACGGTGCCGCAGGGGCCTTTCCGCGTGGGCGTCAGCACCTGAATCTGCTCCGCCGGGATGTGCATATTGTCCGGCAGGCGGGTTTTGCACAGCTCCAGCACTGTGGACACCGCCCGCTGGGCGTCCCGGCGGCAGAGGAAGAAGAAATCCCCCTGATTGCCCTTCAGCTCCGGGGGCTCCCCCAGATTGACCCGGTGGGCGTTGCGGATAATGGCGGACTGCTCCGCCTGCCGGAATACTTCCCGGAGAAACACCGTCTCGATCTTCTTGCTGCGGATCAGGTCGGAAAACACGTTTCCCGCCCCCACAGAGGGCAGCTGGTCGGCGTCTCCCACCAGCACCAGCCGGGTGCCGGGGCGCAGCGCCCGCAGCAGCGCGGAGAACAGGGACACGTCCACCATGCTCATCTCGTCCACAATGACGGCCTCGGCCTCCAGCGGCTCCTTCTCCGTTTTCTGGAAGGTCACCTGATGGGTCGCCTCGTTCCAGCTCATGCCCAGCAGGCGGTGAACGGTCTGGGCCTCCATGCCGCCGGTCAGCTCGCTCATGCGCTTGGCCGCCCGGCCGGTGGGGGCCGCCAGCACGATATTCAGCCCCATTTTCTGAAACAGGGCCACGATGCCCCGGACAGTGGTGGTCTTGCCGGTGCCGGGGCCGCCGGTCAGCAGGATGACGCCGGTCTTTGCCGCCAGCTCCACCGCCTGCCGCTGCAAGGGGGCATAGGTGATGCCCTGTTCCCGTTCAATTTCCGCCACGGCCTTATCCGCAAAGCGGCTTTGGTCGGCGTCCACCTCCAGCAGCGCCAGCAAACGGGCGCAGGCGGAGGTCTCCGCCTCCCACAGCCGCCGCAGGTACACTGCCTCCACATTGGCGATTCTCTGGATCACCACCGCATGGCGCTCCGCCAGCGCGTCCAGCGCCGTCTCCACCTGCTCCGCGCCGCAGCCCAGCAGCTGGCAGGTGGCGGAGAGCAGCTTGTCCTTGGGAAGAAACACATGGCCGTTGTTCTCGTTATAGGTCAGCTCAAAGGTCACAGCCGCTTCCAGCCGCTGACCGCAGTCCTCCGCAAAGCCCATGGACAGCGCCATGGTGTCCGTTACGGAAAAGTCCACGCCGCACACATCGTCCGACAGCAGGTAGGGATTCCGCCGCACCATTTCCAGCGCCCCGTCCCCATACTGCTGCCGCAGCCGGATGGCCAGCACCGGCGGCAGCTGATACCGGGACAGGAACTCCATCAGCCGCCGCAGTCCCATGTGCTGGCGGAACAGCGCCCCGATCTCCATGGCCTTTTTTGCGGTAATGCCCCGGATCTCCTGAAGCCGCTCCGGCTCCGCTTCCAGAATGTCCAACGTTTCCAGCCCGAACCGGTCCACGATCCGCCGGGCAGTGGTGGGGCCGACGCCCTTGCAGACGCCGGAGGACAGATAGTCGAAGATCTCGTCCTCATCCTCCGGCAGACTCCGCTCCAGTTCCTGCACCTTCAGCTGTTCGCCGTGCTGGGGATGCGTCTCCCAAGTGCCGGTAACGGTCAGATGCTCCCCCGGTGCCACGCAGGGGATGCACCCCACCACGGTAATGACCTCCCCCTCCTCGGTGAGAAGGCGGAGGACCGTATACCCGTTTTCCGCGTTCTGAAAAATGACGCTATGTACCGTACCCTCCCGGCAGATCAGTTCTTCCATGGTTTCCTCTCTGATTTCTTTGTTTATTCCAGCCGGAAGTCCGCCCCATTTACCACGGCGGCATTCTCCTCCCGGACTGCCAGATAATCGGCCAGCCCTCTGGCCTCCTCCGTCATGCCGCAGTCGGCGATCACCAGCTTCGCCCCCGGCAGGCTTCCCTGCACCCGGCGCAGCTCCCGCACATCGTGTTCCAGCGCCGGGGCATCCCCCCGCGCTGGCAGCACCAGCAGCAATCCGGGGATCGTGGGCCGCCCCGCGTGGAGTACCGCTCCCGCCAGCAGCCATACCACCGTGGTCATCCCCACGGCGGAGAAAAAGGCGATCACGCCGTCCCGAAATACGTTCATCCAACCACCTCAGGACAGTATATGGCCGAATTTCCGCCTGTGTGACACGCTCAATCTGCTTTTCGGAACATATCCAGTTTCTCGCCCACGGTATCCAGTTTGATCGCCGCCACTTCCTGCCTGCCCTTTACAGCCGCCAGTTCTGCTTGAACCTCCCGAAGCGTCTTAGACACTGTGTTCAGCGTCTCCTCCATCCGATCCAGTCTCTCTTTCAAGCAGACGACACCTGCTAAAACTGCTCCCACCGCCAGCACGCCCAGTATAAACGGCGCAACGTCTCCACCGCCGCTGTTGAACAGCACGGTAAACAGTATAGTCGGCACAAAGGCAAGCAATGCAAATCCAATCGTATACAGCACAAATTTTTTCATTTCAGTCCTCTCTGGTAATCCCCAGCTCCGCCAGAATGGCTTCCTCCCTTGCCCGCATCTGCTTTTTCTGCGGGCCTTCGTCCAGATGGTCGTAGCCCAGCAGGTGCAGCACGGAGTGAACCACCAGATACGCCAGCTCCCGGCGGTTGGAATGGCCGTACTCCTTGGCTTGAGCCGCCACGTGCTCCATGGAGATCACCATGTCCCCCAACGGTACCAGCCCGGTGCCGGGGTCGGCGTCCTCCGGGCCGGGCAGCTGGCCGGGCGTCAGGTCAAATTCCGGGAAGCTCAGCACATCCGTGGCCCGATCCACCTCCCGCATATCCCGATTGATCTGGTGGATGGCCTCGTCATCCGTCAGCAGCACGTCCACCTCGCAGGGAAAATCCACGCCCTCCGCCGCCAGCGCTGTACGGATCACCTTGCGGATGAACGCCCGCTGGCTGTCATTCACCCCCGGCACGTCGGCAGTGATGGGAAGATAATGCCGTTTTGCCATTATTTTTTCCCCTTTCCGCCGTTTTTGGCAGTTTCGTATTCCTCATAGGCCTTCACGATCCGCTGCACCATGACGTGGCGCACCACGTCGGCATTGGTCAGCTCGCAGATGCCGATGCCCTCCACATTCCGCAGCACCCGCATGGCTTCCCGCAGGCCGGAGGGCTTGCCGTCCGGCAGGTCGATCTGGGTCACGTCACCGGTAATGACGATCTTGGAGCCAAAGCCCAGACGGGTCAGGAACATCTTCATCTGCTCCCGGCTGGTGTTCTGGGCTTCGTCCAGAATGATGAAGCTGTCGTCCAGCGTCCGGCCCCGCATATAGGCAAGAGGCGCTACCTCAATGTTGCCCCGCTCCAGATATTTCTGGTAGGTTTCCGCCCCCAGCATATCAAAGAGGGCGTCGTACAGCGGCCGCAGGTACGGGTCTACCTTGCTCTGCAAATCGCCGGGCAGGAAGCCCAGCCGTTCCCCGGCCTCCACGGCGGGACGGGTCAGGATGATGCGGTTCACCTGCTTTTCCCGGAAGGCCTGCACCGCCGCCGCCACAGCCAGATACGTCTTGCCGGTACCGGCGGGGCCGACGCCGATGGTGATGGTGTTTTTCAGCACCGACTGGATATACTCCTTCTGCCCCAGCGTTTTGGGCTTCACCGGGCGGCCCTTGGCGGAGATGCACAGCACATCCCCCGCCAGCTCGCTGATCTGCTCCTCCCGGCCGGCGCGCACCATGTCGATGACATAGCGGACATTCTGCTCCCCCAGCGCTTCTCCGCGGGAGGACAAGGTCAGCATGGCCTGCACCGCCTTGGCGGCGTGCATCACATTCTCCGGCTCGCCGTTGATCCGCAGCTCGCCGTCCCGGTTGGTCACTGCCACGCTGAATTCTTTTTCCAGCAAACGAACGTTTTCATCAAAGGAGCCGAAAATATTGACTGCCTGCTCCATCCGCTCGATACTGATTCTCTGTTCCATGAGATCACTCCTAAAGCTATCCGGACCCGCCGTCCGGTTCATTGGTCGTATAAATGGGAACCGTTTTCCCGATCTCCTCCCGGCACTCCGCCGTCAGCGTCACCGTCAGGACGTCTCCCCGCAGACGGGAAGTCACCTGCGAAGCCGTCACTTCGCCGTAGGGGTCCACAAGGCTGTGCAGGTACGCTTCCAGCGCAGCGCCCGTCTCCTCCTGCCGCCGCTGCTGGGGCAGCGTCACCTCCGCCGTTTCATAGGGACGGACTGTCTCCGTCTCCCATGTGACAGGCAGGGTCATGCCCAGCAGAGATACGGGGGTTCTGGTGGTTATTTTATCACACTGTACACTGTCAATGCTACTGTTTGCAAAGAATTTTATGCGGCGGCTGCCGAAAATCAGGGAATGGAGATGCTTTTTCTTCCCGGTATACCGCTTTTCCTTCCCGGTAAGGGAGACGTTAGCGGTGAGGGTATACCAGGTGCGCCCCTCCACCCGGCCCAATCCGGCGGTGAAACGGGTGCCGAAGGTTCCAGTGTCCTCCACGCCGGAAATCAGCAGCTGCCCCTCCGTCACCGACATTCCCCGCAGAACCTGCGGCACGCCGCCGGCCGTTTGGATCTCCAGCACCAGCCCGCCGCGGCGGGCCGTAATATTGCAGGGGGCCTTTCGATCCAGCAGTTCCGGGGCCGGGCGGCGTTCCCGCACCTGTACATCCGCCCGGCAGCCGGAGACGTTCACCGCCGCCCAGCTCAGCTCCGGGATCTCCAGCAGCAGGTGGTTGCGGATGTCCTCCCCATTTACAGACAGCCCCCACGCCCCCCGCCGGACGCCGTTCTCTTCCAGCGCCCGTAGGATCTCCTCCCGCGGAACGGATTCGTTGCCGGTGATCCGAATGTCCCAGATCAGCACGGAGCTGAGCGCCAGCCACAGCCCCCACAGCACGATCCCCGCCGCCAGCGCCTGACGGCGGCGCAGCCGCCCCAGCGCGTAGGGAACGCCCTCCCGGCGGAGGACTTCGATCCGGCAATCCAGCTTCTCCGCGCTGTTTCGGAGGGTGCGGAGATCCTGCCGGGACACCCGGCAGGTAAATTGAGCCTCGCCCTCCCATTCCAGATCCCAGAAGGCAAGATTCCGCGCGGAGCAAAGATTCAGCACCCGCTCCGGGTAGGGACACGTCACCCGGATCCGCGCCTGTCCCCGCGCGCGGTTGATGACCTCCTTCAGCATGACACCCACTCCACAGCATCGATGCTGCCGCCGATCCGCAATTCCTCGCCGGTCATGGCCACCAGCGTCAGCCGCTGTCCCCGGATTCGCAGCACGCCGAAGTTGGTGTTGACGTCAATTTGCGTATCGCTGTAGGCCAGCAGGCCGGTATGATGCTCCAGATACAGCTGCCGGTTGCCCACCAGCTCCAGCCGGGGCAGCCCCGCCACCACGTCCGGCGGCAGGTCAAACAGCTCCGCCACGCTGCTGAGAATCCCTCCCTGCTCCCGTTTCTTTTCCATGCGCTCACCTCTTGCAAAACCTTATGCGCATCAGAGGCCGGGCTTGCCTGTCCCCGGTTATGAAGGCCGTATTTTCCGCATAGGCTTCTCCGGGTGATGCATATGAACAAACGGGTGCGGGGCGATGTATGTCTGATTCTCTGCGGGGTGCTGGTGTGGTTTCTGGCGGATGCAAAGCAGCTGCGGCTGGAAGCCGCCGGAGCGCTGGCCCTCTGCGCCGGAACGGTGATCCCCGCCCTGTTTCCCTTCATGGCCGTCGCCGGTATGCTGGTGCGTCTGGGGTTTGGACAATGGCTGGCGCCCTATATGGCTGGCCTGACGGCGCCCCTGTTCCGGCTTCCGGGCTGCGCCGGCTCCGCCCTGCTGCTGGGGCTGGTGGGGGGCTACCCCATCGGCGCCCGCACGGCGGCGGAGCTGTATACCTCCGGCGCTCTGACCCGGCAGGAGGCGGAACGTCTCCTGACCTTCTGCAACAACTCCAACCCGGTGTTCCTCGTCAGCGTGCTGGGCAGCGGCGTGTTCGGCAGCGTCCGGACGGGGCTGTGGCTGTGGCTGATCCACGTCTGCTCCGCCCTGCTGGCAGGTCTGCTGTTCCGGGGGCTGGGGCAGGGACGGCGGGAGATCCCGCCGCCCGTTTCCTTTCAGTCCCCCTCCCTGTCCGAAGCCATTGTCTCCGCCGTGAAGGACGCCGCAGGCGGGATGCTGTCCGTCTGCGCCTTCGTGACCCTTTTTTATGTGCTGGTATCCCCGCTCTCCCGGTCAGGCACAGCCATGGCAGGGCTGGCTGTGGGAATCACGGAGCTGTTTTCCCTGACGCCCCTGCTGACCTGTGACCGTCCGGGCTTTCTTCTGGCCGCCGGGTGCGCCGGATGGGGCGGGCTGTCCGTCCTGTGCCAGACTGCCGCCGTACTGGACGGCACGGATCTTTCCCTGCGCCCCTGTTTTCTGGGAAAGCTGGTGCAGGGGCTGTTGTCCGTTCTGCTGGCGGCAGTCGTTTCTATCTGGCTGTTCTGATCCGCGCCCCTGCCGCTCCGACATGAGAAAAAGCGCCTTTCCGCTGTGCGGAAAGGCGCTTTTCAAGCAATGGGTGCGATTATCTCTGTCCCTTATCGTAGGGGATGCCCTCCGCCTTGGGGGCGCGGGAGCTTTTGGAAGTGAATGCCAGCACGATCAGGGAAATGATGTAAGGCAGCATATTGTACACAGAGCTGGGAACGTTCAGCGCCTTCAGGAAGGCAAAGCCGGTATAGACATTGCCCAACGCCCGGAAGAAGCCGAACAGCAGCGCCGCCAGCGCGATCCGCTGGGGCTTCCATTGGCCGAAGATCATCACCGCCAGAGACAGGAAGCCGAAGCCTGCCACGCCGTATTCAAACCGCCACTCGGACACGCCGGCGGTGATGAATACGATGCCGCCCAGACCGCCGAGGAAGCCGGAGATCAGCACACCGGCCCAGCGCATTTTGTAGACGTTGATACCCACGCTGTCCGCCGCCTGAGGATGCTCGCCGCAGGCCATGAGCCGCAGTCCGAACCGGGTCTTGTACAGCAGGATATAGGATGCCACCAGCAGAATGGCCGTCACCAGCATGAACCAGCTGAACTCGAAGGAGCCGATAGTTACGGTGAATGCCTTCTTGGCGCCGACATACTGGATAATGGAGGACACATCGTCAGGATTGGCGGCGGTGTTAATGGCCTTGACAATGACGGTAGCCCCGGCGGTACCCAGAAGGTTCAGCGCCGTACCCACCAGCGTCTGATCCGCCTTGAAGTTGATGCAGGCCACGGCCAGCAGGCAGGAATACAGCATTCCCACCAGAGCGGAGACCAGAATCACCGCCAGAATCACCAGCAGTCGGGAGGGGTTGTCAGCCATGCTCCGCATGGTCAGCGCACCGCCCAGAGCGCCCATGATCATGATGCCCTCCAGGCCCAGGTTGATGACGCCGGAATGTTCGGAGAAACAGCCGCCCAGAGCCACCAGAATCAGCACGGAAGCAAAGATCAGGGTATATTGCAGCAGCAAGCTCATGCCTGATCGCCTCCTTTCCTGTCAGACGCATCTTGTTCGGCGGCCGCCTTGGCCTTCAGGGCCGCTTTCTCCTCGCGCTTGGCAGCGGAACGGTTCATTGCGTACTTCATAAACAGCACAAAGCCGCACAGATAGATGATGATGGCGGAGATCAGGTCGGAGATCTGCGCACAGTACATGGATTTATCCACATACGCGCCGCCGGCCGTGATGTGCTGGATGAAGAAGGACGCCAGCACAGTCCCCAGCGGGTTCAGGCCGCCCAGAAACGCGGCGGCAATACCGTTGAAGCCCATGGCGGGGACGGAGGAGGTGGAACACTGCCACTGCTCGTACCCGGTGAGGTACAGCATGGCCGCGCCCATACCGGCCAGCGCGCCGGAGATCATCAGGCTCAGGATCACGTTCCGCTTTTCCGCCATACCGCAGTACTTGGCGGCATTCTTGTTAAAACCGGTGGCTTTCAGCTCATAGCCGAATTTGGTCTTGCCCAGCACCACCCAGACCAGAATGGCCATGAGGATCGACAGCGGGATCGCCAGGCCCACATACTGATTGTTGTTGAAAAGCTTGCCCAGTCCCAGAGAGGGAAGCAGCGCAGAGGGATTGGTGGTACTCAATGCCAATGTATAGGGGCTGGTAGCCTCCTTCACAGTGGTCAGCAGCATATTGGTCAGGTAGAGGACGATCCAGTTCAGCATGATGCCGGAAATGACCTCATTGACGTTGCAGTAGGATTTCAGCACGCCGGAAATGCCGCCCAGAAACGCGCCGCCCAGAATGGCCAGCAGCATACACGGAAGCCAGCTCCACTTGAGGCCCAGCGCCGCATACAGGCACAGCGCCACGCCAAAGCAATACTGGCCTGCCGCACCGATGTTGAACAGGCCCACCTTATAGGCAAACAGGATCGCCAGCGCGCACATCAGCAACGGCGCGGTCTTGACCAGCGTGTTGCCCAGATATTTCAGCTGGGAAGCGGGCCTATTATAGGTCAGGAAGTTTTTGATGACGGTGAGGATCGCCTCTCCGGCGCCGGCAGGGTTGATGATCAGAAGCACAACATAGCCCAGAAACAGTCCCAGCACAATGCAGACCAGAGACGCCAGCAGGGACTGGACGCCGTTATTTTTCAGCAGGTTCCGTTTCATGCCTTCACCTCGTCTCTCTTGGCGCCGGCCATGTACAGGCCCAACTCCTCCTGTGTGGTGGTCTTGGGGTCAAGCTCGCCTACGATCTCGCCTTCATACATGACAAGGATCCGATCCGGCACGTCCATAACCTCGTCCAGCTCCAGGCTCACCAGCAAAACGGCCTTACCGGCATCCCGCTGGGCCACCAGCTGGCGGTGGATGTACTCAATGGCACCCACATCCAGACCGCGGGTGGGCTGGACAGCCACCAGCAGCTCCGGCTCCTTATCGATTTCCCGCGCCACAATGGCTTTCTGCTGGTTGCCGCCGGACATACTCCGGGCAATGGTCACAGGCCCCTGACCGGAACGGACGTCATACTGCCCGATCAGCCCCTCCGCATATTTGCGGATATTCTTCCGCCGCAGGAAGCCCGCCTTATTGGTGAACTCCGGCTCAAAGTACCGCTGGAGCACCATGTTGTCCTCCAGAGAATAGTCCAGCACCAGGCCGTGCTTGTGGCGGTCTTCGGGGATGTGGCTCATGCCCATGGTGCTGCGCTTGCGGATGGACGCATGGGTGATATCCTGTCCGCACAGGGAAATACTGCCGGACACCAGCGGTTCCAGCCCGGTGAGGCCGTAGACCAGCTCCGTCTGGCCGTTGCCGTCAATCCCGGCAATGCAGACGATCTCGCCCCGCCGCACCTGGAAGGACACGTCCTTCACAGCGTTGTTCTTATGGATCTTGGAGGCCATGGTCATGTTCTTCACATCCAGCACCACATCTCCGGGATGGGCGGGCTGCTTTTCCACATGGAAGTTCACGTTGCGGCCCACCATCATGGCAGACAGCTCCTCCGGGGTGGTGTCTCTGGTATTGACGGTGCCGATGTACTTGCCCTTGCGAAGCACGGTGCAGCGGTCCGCCACCGCCATGATCTCCGCCAGCTTGTGGGAGATAAAGAGGATGGATTTGCCCTCCGCCGCCAGATTCTTCATGATCTGCATCAGCTCGTCGATCTCCTGCGGGGTCAGCACGGCGGTAGGTTCGTCGAAAATCAGGATCTCATTGTCCCTGTACAGCATTTTCAGAATCTCAGTGCGCTGCTGCATACCCACGGTGATATCCTCGATCAATGCGTCCGGATCCACGTGCAGGCCGTACTTTTCGCTGAGGGCCAGCACCTTCTCCCGCGCTTCTTTTTTTTGTAGGAAACCGTGTCTGGTAGGCTCCACGCCCATAATAATGTTATCCAGCACCGTAAAGCAGTCCACCAATTTGAAGTGCTGATGCACCATGCCGATCCCCAGATCGTTGGCATCGTTGGGATCCTTGATGGAGACTTCCCTGCCGTCCTTCTTGATCACGCCCTCCTCCGGCTGGTAGAGACCGAAGAGCACGCTCATCAGTGTGGATTTGCCCGCGCCGTTTTCGCCCAGCAGGGCATGGATCTCGCCCTTCCTGAGCTGAAGGGTGATGTCGTCATTGGCGATGATACCTGGGAACCGCTTCGTGATATGAAGCATTTCGATTGCATAGGGAGTTTCCAAGTCAAACCGCCCTCCTTCCGTTTTTATGGCCCGCCGTCAAAGTACCTTCAGGGATACAGAACCTGTCTGCTTTTGATCCGCCAAAGGATCCTGCGGGGACGGAAACCATGTTCTCCCGCCGATAGAAGCCCTGCGGCTCCTATCCGGCGTTTTCTTCAGTATACTATAGTTTCTCTCAAAAGGAAAGCCAATTTAGCCGGGGAAGCCGAATTTTCTTGCCGGGAACCCCTGCCGATTCCCCTGCATTTTCCATTCCCGGCATTTTCTGCCAGCCTTTCTGGGTGCAAAAAAGGACGGGCTTCCGCCCGTCCTTTCCGCATCATGCACTTGTGTGGGTCTTAGCCCTTGATGGCGCCCTGATCGTCCACAGAGATAACGGTGGCAAAATCGGCAGGAGCCTTGCCGGTGTCGTTGGAGACGGTGATCTTGCCGTCGAACATATCCTTTACCATGGCTTTGTAGTCGTCCTGCGTGAACTTGCCGTCCTCCCACTGAGTGGTCTCCATGGGGATCTGGACATAGTTGGCAGTAGGATCGTCGCCGGAAACCAGGCCCAGCGTGGCGATGTTGCCCTTGTAGTTATCCCAGTTGCCGTTGAGAACCACGTCGGTCAGCGTATCATAGGTGGTGGGATACAGGCCCTTCATAGCGGAGGTGACGGTCAAGCCGTCCTCGCCGGCATACTCGGCAATGACGCCAGCCTGATCCACGTCCACGCCAATGACCTTACCGCCCGCCTTCTTGGCAGCGTCCACAGCGGAGGTATAGATACCGCCGCCGCAGGCAAACACGATCTCGGTGCCGCCGGCATACCAGGTATCCATCACAGCGGTGATGTCAGCGTCACCGAAGAACTGGCCGCCGTAGATGTAGTTCAGCTTCACGTCCGTCAGGCCCAGCTCGGCGGCAGCGGCGTCAACGCCCTGCACAAAGCCGTAGCCATAGCGCTGCACGGCGGGAACAGCCATGCCGCCCAGGAAGCCCAGATTCTTGTAGCCCAGCTTCACAGCGGCGTAACCGGCCATGTAGCCGCACAGTTCTTCCTGATACACGGCGCAGTACACGTTGCTCATGTCAACGTACTTGTCCAGCTCCCAGTTGTCGGGATTGTAGTCATAGGACTCGCCGGCGTTGGCAACGGCAGTCTCCAGCAGGTCGCCCTTGGCCACGTCCAGTGCGATGAACTTCACGTCGGGGAATTCGGGAGCGGCCTCCACGATGGCGCCGCCAAAAGCGTAGCCGGGCATCACGATGACGTTGTAGCCCTCGTCGGCAGCCTTCTCGATCATGGCCACACGGTCGGCGGTGTTGTCGCCGGCGGGCTTGAAGTAGCTGAACTCAAGGCCGTTGTCGTCGGAGAATGCCTTGCAGGCCTCATAGGTGGTCTGGTTGAAGGACTGGTCGGTGATGTCGCCATAGTCGGTGATCATCGCGATCCTGTACTCCTCCGTGGTGTCGGCAGGCTGCTCGGTCTGGTCGGTGTTGTCCGCCGGAGTTTCATCGGCCTTCTGACCGCCGCAGGCCGCCAGGGACAGAGACATGACCAATGCCAGAGTCAAAGCAAGAAACTTCTTCATTGGAATCTACCTCTTTCGATTTTGATTCCCCTCACAGCCCGTCCGTTCTCCGTCCGGCCGCATTCCGCCTCCCATACAGGGGCAGCGCTTCCGTCCGTCGCCGGTATGCAGGAGCTGCAAAAGGGTTGCCTTTTCAGGCGATGTCATTATAGCAAGTTCCCGCCCTCAATGCAACCGAAAATCAGATTTGTTTTCAATTTTGCCATATTTTTGTAAAGGCAGGGAAAAATCCGCCCGAAAACGGACGGATTTTTCAAGAAAGAAAACGTTTAGCATTCAAAGTGCTGGATCACTTGGCCATCTTCACGGCGGTCTCCAGCGCGATCTTCATCATGTTGGTGAAGGTGGTCTGGCGGTCAGCGGGGGGCAACTCTTCGCCGGTTACCAGATTGTCGGAAATGGAGCAGATGGCCAGCGCCCGCTTGCCGGTATAGGCGGCGTTGCAGTACAGAGCGGCCGCTTCCATTTCCACCGCCATAACGCCCATCTTCTGATAGCGCATATTCCGGTTGGCGGCGTCGTAGAAGGTGTCGGCAGAATAGAGGTTGCCCACAGGCATTTTGACGCCCAGCTCTCCGGCGCTGCTGACCGCAGCCATCAGCAGGTCAAAGTCCGCAATGGGGGCAAAGGTGCCGCCCAGTTCATACTGATTGATATAGTTAGAGTTGGTGCAGGCGCCCTGGCCGGCCACCACACTGCCCAACTCCAGATCCGCCCGCAGAGCGCCGGCGGAGCCCACCCGGATGATGTTCTCCACATCGTACTGGGTGTAAAGCTCGTAGGAATAGATGCCGATGGAGGGCATTCCCATGCCGGAGGCCATGACGCTCACCGGCGTTCCTTTGTAAAGGCCGGTATAGCCCTGCACGCCCCGGACATTGTTCACCAGCTTCAGATCCGTCAGGAAATTTTCCGCGATGAATTTGGACCGCAGAGGGTCGCCGGGCATCAGAACGGTTTTGGCGAAATCGCCCTTCTTTGCTTCATTATGAGGAGTTCCCATAGCCGCCCCCTTACTGTTCCATGGCCTTCACGGCCTTGACGATGCGGCTGGTGCCGAGACGGGACGCGCCCAGATTGATGAAGTCCTCAGCGTCCTGCAGGTTGGCAATGCCGCCTGCCGCCTTGATCTTCACATTGGGGCCGACGTGCTTTGCAAACAGGGCCACGTCCTCCCGCGTAGCGCCGCCCCCGCCGAAGCCGGTGGAGGTCTTGATATAGTCCGCGCCGGAGGCGGTGACGATCTCGCACATCTTGATCTTTTCCTCACCGGTGAGGAAGCAGCACTCGATAATGACCTTCAGCAGCTTCCCATGGCAGGCTTCCTTTACGGCCTTGATCTCAGCGAGCAGGTCGTCCCACTTCTGATCCTTCACCCAACCGATGTTGATAACCATGTCCACTTCCTCCGCGCCGTTGTTCACGGCGTCCGTGGCCATGAAGCACTTGGCGGCGGTGGTGTCATAGCCGTTGGGGAAACCGATGACAGTGCAGATGGGCAGCTTGCCCGCCACATACTCCGCCGCCTGCTTCACATAGCTGGCAGGGATGCACACGCTGGCGCAGCCGTACTTCATGCCGTCGTCGCAGATCCCCCGGATCTCGCTCCATGTGGCCGTCTGCGCCAGAAGGGTATGGTCGCACTTGCTCAAAATGTCCTTCAGTTCCATTTCAAGTCGCTCCTTTACAACAATATATCTCGAAAACAGAATCTGCATTTTATGCCGGATGGCATTTATATTGTAGCAGATTTCTCTCTGTCTGTCCAGCGCAGAGGGCAAACAGGCCCGGTTTCCATGCAAAACCATGCTTTTTTGCCGGAAAACGGTTCTTTTCTTTTAGGCCGGGATATGCTATAATTCCTGATGGATCGTCACAGGAGCGAAGGAGGTAGCCTGATGGATTTTGCCAGTGACCCCATTGCCCGGCGCATCCGGGAGGCCGCCAGCCGGGGGACGCTGTCCCACGCCCTGCTGTTTTCCGGCAGCGGCGATCTGGCATCCGCCGCCCGGTATGCCGCGGCAGCCATGGAATGTCAGGGTGGGCAGAAGCCATGCGGCGTGTGTCCCGCCTGCCGCAAGGTTCTCTCCGGCATCCATCCCGATGTCGTCACCGTCCGGGACGAGCAGCACAAGAATCTTTCCGTGGATACCATCCGCCAGATTCGGGCGGACGCCTATATCCGCCCCAACGAAGGCGCCCGGAAGGTATATATCTTCCCGGACTGCGCCATTTTGACAGAGCAGGATCAGAACGTGCTGCTGAAGATCGTAGAGGAAGGCCCGCCCTACGCGGCGTTTCTCTTCTGTGCGGAAAATTCCTCCGTTGTTTTGCAGACCCTGCGCTCCCGGTGCGTGGAGTTGAAGCTCCATCCGGCGGAAAACGGGGAAAAGGAAAGTTCGGAAGCTGGCGTGGAGCTGTGCCGCCTGCTGGCCGCCGGAAAAAAAGGCTCCGTCACGGAGCTGATGGTGCGTCTGGAAAAAAAGCGTCTGGATCGGGACGGCCTTGCCGCCATGCTGGATCAGGCGCGGGCCGTGCTGGCGGCGGCGCTGCTAGCCCAATACGGGAAGCTGCCGGAAGGCCCGGAGGCGGCGCTGGCCCTCACGCTGGGGAAACGCTTGACAAAACAGCGGATCATAGGCACAATAGAACTGTTACAAACATACCGCGGAGCCTGCGCCTACAACGTGGGCGCCAGCCATGTGCTGGGGGCTTTGGCGGTGGAATTGGAGGAAATCCTTTGACTGAAGTCATCAGCGTCCGCTTTCGGGGCGGATGCAAGAATTATTATTTTGACCCCAAGGGGCATACGGTGAAAATGGGCGATCAGGTCATTGTGGAGACCGCTCAAGGGCCGGAATTCGGCACCTGCACCCAGGGGAACCATGAGGTGGCGGACGAGGCCATCGTCCAGCCCCTGTGCGCCATGCTGCGGCCCGCCACCGATGCTGACCGCCGCACCGTGGACTACAACCGCAAAAAAGAAAGCGAAGCCTTTGACATCTGCGAAAAGAAAATCGCAGACCATGGGCTGGAAATGAAGCTGGTGAACGTATCCGCCAGCTTTGACGGCAGCAAGATCATCTTTTTCTTCACCGCCGACGGCCGGGTGGATTTCCGGGAGCTTGTCCGGGATCTGGCCAGCGTGTTCCGCGCCCGGATCGAGCTGCGGCAGATCGGCGTCCGGGACGAGGCCAAGATGGTAGGCGGTCTGGGCATCTGCGGGCGGCCCTTCTGCTGCTCCCAGTTTCTGGACGGGTTTCTGCCCGTGTCCATCAAAATGGCCAAGACCCAGAATCTCAGCCTGAACCCCACCAAGATCTCCGGCACCTGCGGCCGGCTTATGTGCTGCCTGAAATACGAGCAGAACGCCTATGAGGACGCCCAGAAGCGGATGCCCAAGCAGGAATCCTTCGTCCAGACCCCCGATGGCCCCGGCAATGTGAAGTCCGTGGACTTGCTGCGGGAGACCATGAAAGTCAGTCTGGACAGCGCCCCGGAGCAGCCCAAGTGCTACCACAACTGCGAAGTCTGCGTTCTCCGCAACGGCAAAGGCAGCCGGGAAGGCATTGAGATCCCGACAGAGCGTCCTGCCCGGTATGAGGAGGAACGGGAGGACGATTTCATGACCACACCAGTCATCACCTCCCGCTTTGAGCCGGAAAAAACGGCAGAAAAACCCATCCCCGCAGCGGAGAATCCTTTGGGCGAGGGTGGCGAGAGTAAGAACCGCCGCCGTCACCGGGGCGGCCGCCGCAGAAGCGGCGGAGCCGGCGAGGAGTCCGCCGCGCCGGTCAAAAAGGAAGCCCCCAAGCCCGCCGACGGGCAGAAGCGGCAGGGCGACAAGCCTGCAAGCCGTACTCCCCGGCCGCACCGTCCCCGCACAGAGCGTCCCCGGCAGGAGCAGCGCCCCAAAGCGGAAGCCGCTCCGACACCCGTTCGGGAAAAGAGCGTCCCCCCGGAAACCGGCGAGGCAGCTAAGCGCCGCCGCCACCGGGGCGGCCGCCGCCACCGCAGCGGAGGCGGCGGAAATGCCGGCGGAACGCCTTCCGCTGAATAAAAGTATCGGAAACGCATCATTGAAGCGGAGCGGAAGGATTCCGCTCCGCACTTTTTATACAGGAGTACAAACATGGGAAAATTTGACGGCGTACTGCTTGCCAGTGATTTTGACAATACCATCCTGAATACGGAGATCCCCCGCCGCACCGGCTGTCCCATTCCGCCCATTTCCAGGCGGAACACAGACGCCCTGCGCTACTTCATGGCCAACGGCGGCCGCTTTGCCGTGGCCACCGGCCGGGCGCTGCCCGCTTTCCGGCTGTTTGCGGATCAGATTCCCATGAACGCCCCTGCCGTGGTCTGCAACGGCGGGGCGCTGTATGATTTTCAAACCGAGTCCTATCTGGATATCATGGAGCTGCCGGAGGAGATCCGGGGACAGGGGCAGGCGGTGCTGGATCGTTTCCCCACCGCGGCTGTGGAGGCCTACCATCTGGACGACGTGATCCACGCCGTGCGGCCCAATCTGTACACCCGCCAGCACGAACACGTGACCCACGCCGGTGTGGAGCCGGTTTCCGCCCTGACAGACGTGCCAGTGCCGCTGGTGAAGATCATGTTCGAGGACGATCATGAGCATCTGACGGCCCTGCGGGACTATGTGCTGCAGCAGGCATGGTCGGAGAATTATGAGATTTTCTTCTCCGACAGGACGCTGCTGGAAGTCACCCGGAAAGGCGCCAGCAAGGGTGCCATGGTCGCCCGGCTGGCACAGCGGCTGGGCATTTCCCCGGCGCACATCTACTGTGCCGGGGATGAAAACAACGATCTCTCCATGCTGACCATGGCGGCGGAAGGCTTTGCCCCGGCCAACTGCGCGGAAACCGTGCGGAACTGCGGGGCCACCATTGTGGCAGACTGTGACCACGATACGCTGGCGGAGATCATTGCCATTCTGGATAAACGGTATTGAGCCGCCGGGGGCGGAACGTTGGCTGTCCCTGTCTGCCGGAACCCCCAATACAGACCTCCTGCCCTGTCCCACGGGACGCGGCAGGAGGTTTTTTGCCGCCGCGGCGCACCTATTTAGAAAAAAATCTAAATAGCTGTTGACACAGCCATGGTGTTGTGCTACCATCTATTTAGAAAGTTTTCTAAATACTATTGGAGGGAGGTCTGCGGATGGCCTTTGCGGAAACTTTCAAAGCCCTGTCCGACCCGGTTCGGCGGGAAATTCTGAATCTGCTGAAGGGCGGGCGCATGACGGCAGGGGAGATCGCTGCCCGGTTCGACACGACGGCGGCAACGGTGTCCTATCACCTGTCCCAGCTGAAAAAAGCCGGTCTGATCTTTGAGAGCCGGGAAAAGAACTACATTTATTACAGCCTCAACGCCTCCGTGCTGGAGGAAGTCCTCCTGTGGTTACAGGACTTGAAGGGGGAAGGAAAAAAATGAAGAACAACAAGAGGGAAATACTGCTGACTTCGCTGGTCTGCCTGCTGCCACTGTTCGCGGGCGCGGCGCTCTACCCGCGTTTGCCGGAGACCATGGCGACACATTGGGACTTTTCCGGCAACGCAAACGGCTGGTCATCGCGTGCCGCCACTGTGTTCGGCCTGCCGCTGTTT
>Ga0129312_1000988_pt1 | contig 18831 bp, 16 predicted proteins | sample O827metagenome_FD_94434 | JGI IMG/M metagenome (GOLD analysis project Ga0129312, IMG submission 94434) | Orangutan group fecal microbial communities from Wisconsin, USA - O827 metagenome | ecosystem: Host-associated > Mammals > Digestive system > Large intestine > Fecal | place: USA: Wisconsin... | reverse complement strand
GCAGGGACGATCATCAGCGATTCCGTAAATGCTGGCATCAATTCCATCGACTCTGTGCAGTATCAGTGCAGTAACTTCGACGAGCTTTATGCGGAAGCGCTTAAAAATGCGATCACGGCTGCAAGAAAGAAGGCAGACCTTATGGCTGAAGCTGGCGGGAAAAAGGTCGTTGCCATGACGCAGGTACAGGAGTTAAGCAGCAGTGATCAGGCAGTGGCATATTCATCAAATAATATGAAACAAATGGCTATGATGGAGATGGACAGTGCGGATGCAGGAACTTCGCTGATGCCGGGACAGGTAGAGGTAGAAGCCGAGGTATCAGTGACGTTTTCGATTGAGTAAGTAAGATGGTGGGGCAGGCCTCGAACAGAACAAAAGCGATGAGTCTGATTTTCAGTGGATCAGTCTCGTCGCTTTCACTATTTCTACTTTTCTCCGCAGAGAACTCGGCTGAGCTGCAAAACTGCGCTATAATATAGCTACTGATTTTGTGATGTACAGCGGATGATCACGAAAACCGGCTGTTATACAGATTATGTACAGGTGATGATATGAATCAGATGATGATACTTTCGGGCAGTTTGATTTTCGTGGGCTGTGTCGCCCTGTTTCTCTACCTGAAGATTCAGAAGTTCCGGTGCTCCGAGCTCGGCCAGATCGCGGGCGAACTGCTGCGCGATATCCGCTCCGGCGAGGGTGTCGTGAGCGAGGAAGAGATCGCGCGGACGCCGAAGTCCGTGTCGTCGATGGACTCCGTGTACCTGCCGAACATCATGAAGGATTTCCCGGAGTTCAACTGGGCGGAGTGGAAGCTGCGCGTGCAGAACACGGTCATGCGCTATATGCAGGCTCTGGACGAGGGCAATGCCTCCATCCTCGCAGAGTACCCGGTCGTTCGTAAAAAGGCGGAAGCTGAGATTGCGAACCGCTGCGATACTTCCGCCGAATCTCAGCCTGGCTCGCAGCGTTCGCACGTACTCTCTGCAGGTGAAAAACGCAACGCAGACACCACTCGAAAGATCACCGAGGCTACCCCGGCAGAATATAAGAACCGTCGCGTCTACCGGACGGCGATCCGCCGCTATGATAAGACGAAAGGGCTCTGCACGATTCACACCGAGACCTCGGCGAGCTACGATGCCAGCGGAAAAACACATCAAACCGTCTATGACGTCGACCTTATCTATGTGCAGGATGCCGACCAGCTTGACGGCGCGATGCTCGGCTACAGCTGCCCGCATTGTGGCGCGCCTGTAACGAAGCTCGGTGACAAGACCTGCGCGTACTGCGGAAGCGCTCTCGAACCGATCAACATCCGCGTCTGGCAGATTCAGGACATCCGTGAAGAGTGAAGCGGACTACCGGGGCAGGCCCCGGGAAGAAGTGAAGAGGAGAGATATCTGGAAATGGACTTATCGAGAATACATCATATCGCAATTATCGTATCGAATTACGAAGCAGCCAAAGAGTTCTATGTGAACAGACTTGGTTTTTCCGTGGTCAGAGAAAACTATCGGCCAGAGCGGAAGGACTGGAAGCTGGATCTGCGCATCAATGAACATACGGAGCTGGAGATTTTTGCAGAAGCAGATCCACCGAAGCGTGTAAATCGACCAGAAGCCTGTGGTCTACGGCATCTGGCGTTCTGTGTGGACAGTGTTGAGCAGACGGTGAAAGAGCTGGAGGAAGTCGGGATTGTATGCGAACCGATTCGAGTGGACGATTATACCGGCAAAAAGATGACATTCTTTCATGACCCGGATGGACTGCCGCTGGAATTGCATGAGTGAAGTGTATCAGGGACGAGGCACCGACATTTGCAGAGCTCGGTGCAAAGGGTAGAGCAGATGAAGCCATACTGCTTGAAAATGGCCAGGTGAAGGTGAAGCGGACTACCGGGGCAGGCCCCGAACAGAACAAAAGCGACGAGACTGATGTTCAGTGGATCAGTCTCGTCGCTTTCGCTATTTCTACAAGAGATGATGTTGACAGGATGCATAATGATGTGAAGACGAAGGCCTCGGCGGCGGATCAGTGGCGTCGGCGTTCGATCCCGCTGGCTCGATAGTACGCGGCCTTGTCGGCGTACATCCGTTTCTCCGCTTCGGATATGGAGTGGTACAGATCGTCGGCGGATGTTTCCAGCCAGACCATGCCCACTGCCAGATTTACGGAGTGCTCCTTCGTGGTTTTCTGAAGCTTAGCCACCAGATCGTCTGCAGTGGCACGGCTGATGTTCGGGCAGAGTACCAGCAGCTCATCGCCGCCGAGGCGGAACAGACCGTAGCCGTCGAAGACCTGCCGGAGGCATGCGCAGCAGTTGAGGATCAGGGCGTCCCCTGCCTCGTGGCCCTGTGTGTCGTTCACCTGCTTCAGGCCGGTGACGTCGCAGTATACCACAGCCAGGCTCTGTGACGGATCCAGGCGCTTGACATAGGCAGTCAGCGCAAAGCGATTCCCGAGCCGGGTGAGCGCGTCCTGAAAGCTCAGTTCCAGCAGTTTCGCACGCAAGGTTCTCCGGCGGAGGCAGGAGATCAGGAAGGAGGCCTCGATCTGAAGCATATCGTGGGAGTATTTTAAAAACATCGGAGGCGGGTTGTCCACGCCGTAAAAGGCGATGACCTTTCCGGTGTCATACAGTGGGACCACCACGAGGGAATGGATGCCCTGGCGCTTCAGGTTTTCATACTGCAGCGGGTCACTTTCCTTCGTTTCTTCCAGATCCCCGATCACGATCGCTTTACCGTCCTCGAAGTGACGATACCAGTTGGCACAGACCTCCGGCGGTACGTTCTGCAGATTGTCCTTCTCCGGGGTGACGCCCGGTGCGCACCACTCATAGGTGTTGTCGTCGCCGCCACTTTCGTTTCGCTCGAAGATGTAGGTCCGCTCACCGTTGAGGAACTTTCCAAGATGCTCCAGGTGATATGGATACTCTCATCCGGCGTCTCCGCAGCGATGGCTGCCTTCATACTCCGGTTGGCCAGCATCTCCATCTCCTGGTACATTTTGACCACCGCATCCTGCCGTCTTTCTTCCGTGAAATCGCTGGTGACATCGATCGCGATTTCCACGCGATATTTTCTACCGGTCTCCGCATCCTCTACCAGCGTGTCCTTCAGCAGCAGGTGCCGACCGAGCACCGGGTTATAGTGGCGCCACTCCACGAAGGAACCTGTGGAGAGCTGGCAGTTCGTACACATCCCACATGGGATAGAGGAGCCCTGCAACACTTCGTAGCACTTTCGGCCCCGGATTTCGTCTGTGTTTTTTACGCCGAAGGCGTCCATCGCCTTGTGGTTTAGATAGACCAGCTCGTTGGTTTCGATGTCGGAGGCATATACATATTCATTTAAATTCTGAAAAAAGGTGCATATGTTCTTCAAAGTAGCCATGGCTGTTTCCTTCATATCCAGATGAAAACGTCACCGGGAAAGAAAGCAAGCCCGATGATGATGTTTACTTCGTCTATTTTAATTTTGTCATATTCCTTTTGCGAACACAAGTCATACGAAATTTTTTGCTGTATGCAGCCATGATCTGGGCAGGTTTCACAAGAAGAATAAAAATGTTTTTTATATAAAAATATGTTGACAAAGCATTTTTTATTTCGTAGAATAAAGACAACAAAAGAAGAGATGCGATGGCGATGCTTCATCAAATTGATTCTTAACTCAGTGTGATGCAGATGGTAGAAAGTCATAGGCGATGCTTCAATGATTCGAGATCTGCATTTAAATAAAATAAGGGAGGGTACTCCGATGGGATACAGAAGCCCGAATGATCAGTAAAACCCCAGTACTAGTGAAGATGACCTGGTACTGGGGTTTTACTTTGTCTGTTTTTCTGGATCAAAAACAAAAGCCTCAGCATATGCCGAGGGCTTTGTCTACAGTCTGAGCCGTCAGTCTTATGACTGGCCGCTTTTTGTATGCATATGATTTAATCCCTTTACATTGAAAAACAGAAAAAGGACGCTATACTTTTAAACATAAAACCTTATGCGCATAAGTAACAAAAGCGAAAACAAAAAACAGAAATATGAATTCGGAGGAAACAGACAAAATGCCAAAATGGTTAAATGACGCAGTGTTTTATCAGATATATCCCCAGTCATTCAAGGATTCCAATCAGGACGGGATCGGTGATATCAACGGGATTATCGACAAACTTGACTATATTAAGGATCTGGGCTGCAATGCCCTGTGGATCAATCCGTGTTTCGAGTCTCCTTTCAAGGACGCCGGATATGATGTAAAAGATTATAAAAAGATAGCTCCCAGGTACGGTTCTAATACAGATATGTACCGACTGTTCGGAGAGGCTCACAACCGGGAGATGCATGTCCTGCTTGACCTTGTCCCTGGCCATACATCAGAGGAACATCCATGGTTTAAAGAAAGCAAAAAGGCGGAAACAAATCCGTTCAGCAATCGCTATATCTGGACAGATTCCTGTTTCCACGGACCGGATGACATGCCTTTCGTGGCAGGAGAAAGCCAACGCAATGGATGTTATATCCTGAACTTTTTCAAATGTCAGCCGGCGCTGAACTACGGGTTCCTTCATCCTACAGAAAAGTGGCAGCTTCCGATGGATCATCCGGACTGCATTGCCACCAGGGAAGCCATGAAGGATGTGATGAGGTTCTGGCTGGATCATGGCTGTGACGGATTCCGGGTCGATATGGCCAATTCTCTTGTAAAGGGTGATGATGAAAATAAGACCGGGACGGTTTCCATATGGAGAGAAGTGAGGGAGATGCTGGACCGGGATTACCCGGATGCAACCATGATCTCGGAATGGAACAATCCTCCTCAGGCCATAGCTGCAGGATTCCATTCTGATTTCTGTCTGCATATGGATGGAAACGGTTACAGTACCCTCTTCAGGGATTATAAGAACCACGAGGAGACAGAACGGAAGGCCGGGGGAGTTGACCACAGCTTTTTCAAAAAGGACGGACATGGGGATATAACAAGATTCCTGGCGGATTATCTTCCGTGGTATGAAGCTGTGAAGGGAAAAGGATATATGTCCCTGACAACAGGAAATCATGATACAGAGCGGATGAGCTATACCATGAGTGAGGATGAACTGAAGATTGCGTATGCTTTTATTCTGACCATGCCCGGCGTACCTTTCCTGTACTATGGGGATGAGATCGGTCTTCGCTATCAGGAACTCACAAGCTGGGAAGGCGGGTACATCAGGACAGGATCCAGGACGCCCATGCAGTGGACGGAAGGAAAGAACAAAGGATTCTCAGAGGGAAGCGAAGACACACTTTATCTGCCGCTGGATCCTTCGTCGGATGCTCCTACGGTAGAGACACAGAAAAAACTTTCCGGCTCTCTGTTCAATACGGTCAGGGATCTGATCAGACTCAGACATGAAACAGCGGATCTGCAGGCGGCGGGAGAATTTGAAGTACTGTATGCAGAAAAAGGAAAATTCCCGTTCGTATACAGAAGGGGCAGCTTGACTGTTGCCGTCAATCCTTCCGAGGAACAGGCTCCTCTTCCAAAGCAGGCTCAAAATAAAGAAATCATCTATTCTGTTGGGGAAACAGATGCTTATCAGAAGGAAGGCGAAATGGCGCCTCAGTCTTTCTTGGTGCTGAAATAATAAAATAACTGACAGTAGACAAAGTCCCGGTATATGCCGGGGCTTTTCTTATAGAGTTATCCACATTCCCTTTATCTTTTCTGCTTTTATCAAGAGAAATCCAATATAAACAAAAAAATGAAAAAGGCCATTCCAGCGTCATGAAGTCTTCATGGGGGCAGCCCCCGGGAGCTCGGTGCTTCTTCTTGACACGAGTGCGGAAAAGTATATCATGTACTTCGTCAAAACAGGATACAGGATAGAAGATAGAAGAGGCTTCTTATGGAATATTTCAACTACATCGAACACTACTTCGACATGGCGTCTGCCGTGCCGTTTTTCCTCGTTTCGCTCGCCGGACTCATCTTCGTGATGGGCGTGATTCTCGCCCTCGCGCGCATCCGGCAGGAGCTCGATCGTCACGGCGCGTCTTCCGTCGCCACAGCTGACGAGGCCAATGCAGCCAACCTCGACGTACAGACCCGCCCGCACAGTCGTGCCCGCCGGCCGCTGCTCGATCCGGTGGATACGCGGCCGTACGAGTTCATCGAATCTTTCTACGAGATGGCATTCGCGAGTACCTCGATTCTGCTCCTGCTGTCGCTCTACTACATCATCGGCGATCGCATCAACCTCCACACCGTAAGTAAGGTCTGGAACCAGTACAAGGACTGGGTGCTCATCGGTTTTCTGCTCGTGTCGATGCTCGTGGATCGCATCTTCGACCGCGTCCTCGTGCCGCTGCACTACATCTCTGCGCAGAAGCGCGGCTCGGTGCGGCTGATGGCGTCGATCTACGTCATGTTGATCCTCATGTACATCCGTTTCATCTATGAGGACTACAATTACGAAAACCTGATTCTCTACTTCGTGATGCTCGTCATCGGTCGTCTCGTCTACTTCGACGTCACCTGGGATGGCTTCCGAAACGACTGCCTCGGCCTGTTCAGGAATCTCCCGGTGCTCCTCCTCATGAGCGCCTACTCTGCCACGGTCGTCTGGTACGGTTTCACATCCGGCTTCCTCATGAAGGCCAATGGTGTCATCGTCAGTACTCTGATCGCGCACCTCTTTATGGACATCTGTATCTTCCTCTTCGACCGCTCGCACATCTTCGGCCTCTTCCTGCGCTGAGGCCTGCGCCGCCCGCAGCACACGATCTTAAGAATTTCGTAAGGGGGTCTGACCCCATAAACTTCAGTTTAGATTCAGTTTAGAAAAATTTAATGGGGTCAGACCCCGCGGTGGCGCTTACTGCCGGCACGCGGTATAATGAGTGAAGCTGCTGTGTCACAGCGCAGATCGTCGGGGGAACATCGGCTAAAAAACGTCTGCTGCATATCACCGGAAGGTGGTGAGTGCTGCATACGAAAAACGAAAGGATTTAATTTATGAACGAAAATCAGTATTTCAGCTATCTGGATGTCGGGCTGCCGGAGGCGGTAGAGAAGATGAAGCTCTGCGGAGAGCTCGAAGCTGCGGTTGACTGTATCGACCAGCGCCTCGCGTGCACGAATCTGCCGGAGAACCTCCGCTACTGCCTGCTGGCGGAGCGCGAGATGATCCGCCGTATGCCGGCTGACTTCCCGTACACCCGCGCGGAAGCGATGGACATCATCCGGGCGGAGATTCCGTCATACACGGAGGAGGAGTTCGACGCGGCAGTCGCGTGCGGTCAGATCCGCTTCATCTATCTCCATGGCGAGATGCGGATTTTCAACCGTTTCTTCTCGAGCATGTGCAAATCCGTGCCGGAATTCCGTGATCGGACGAAGGTGGCGCTGAACGGCGGCGAGAGCTCGGGCCGTGGCAGCAAAGGCGACCTGCGCCTGAACCGCTCGATGCGCATCATGAAGGAGCAGGGAGCGCTCGCGAACCGCATCACGATCCGCGCCACGGTGAAGGTCGAGGATACGGCATTCAAGCCGGGCATGCTGGTGCGCGTGCACGTTCCGATCGCCGCAGCCTGCGAGCAGCAGAGCGACATCCGCATCGAGTCGATGTTCCCGGAAAACGGCCAGATCGCGCCGGAGGACGCCGAGCAGCGCACGGTTTACTGGGAAGAAAACATGCAGGAAAACCACGAGTTCAGCGTGACCTACTCCTACGTGCACACCGCGAAGTGGCATGACGTGGAGACGGTACTGCACGGGATGCCAATGTCTCAGGGCACGATGCAGGATGCGGGCAGTGCGTGCTGTGAAGCAGCACAGCGGCCGAGTGGTGTGCCGGAGCTGCCTTGCCTGAAGCCGGAAGCGCTTGCAGAGTACCTGAAGGATACTGCAGAGTTGGCACCGCATATCGAGTTTACACCGTATATCCGGGCGCTCACCGAAGCCTGCGCACAGGGCTGCACGACCCCACTTGAGAAGGCGAAGAGCTTCTACGACTTCATCACGAAGAACTTCAGGTACACCTACATGCCGGCGTACTTCACGCTGGACAGCATCGCGGAGAACTGCGCGCGCAGCTTCACCGGTGACTGTGGTGTCTTCGCCCTGCTCTTCATCACGATGTGCCGCTGCGCCGGTATCCCGGCTGAGTGGCAAAGTGGCTTCGCGGCCGAGCCGGAATTCGTCGGCGGACACGACTGGGCACGCTTCTACGCCGAGCCATTCGGATGGCTCTTCGCAGACCCGTCCTTCGGTGTTTCTTCGAATCGTAACGAAAACGAAGAGCGCCGCATGTTCTACTTCGGTAACCTCGACCCGTACCGCATGGTTGCAAACCGCGCCTTCCAGGCACCATTCACCGTGGACAAGCGCTACTTCCGTACCGACCCGTACGATAACCAGTACGGTGAGATCGAGACCGAAGACCGTGGCCTGAGATATGACGAGTATAAGCGGAAAGCAGAAATCGTAAGCTTCGAAGAGCTTGCATAAAACACATGGTACGAAGAAATCGGACAGGGAGGGGACATTTGAACGAGACCAGACATTTCGACCTGAGTGCGGCAGCACTTCATATCATCGCCATGACCTTCATGCTCATGGATCACCTCTGGGCGACGCTTCTGCCGGCGCAGGAGTGGCTGACCTGCGTGGGTCGCCTCGCCTTCCCGATCTTCGCCTTCATGACCGTCGAGGGCTACTTCCACACGCACGATTTACGGAAGTATCTGCGCCGCATGTTTGTGTTTGCACTGCTTTCCGAGATTCCGTTTGACCTCATGTATGGCGGCACCTGGTTCTATCCGGTGCACCAGAATGTCATCTGGACACTGCTGCTCGGTCTTCTCGGCATCCACCGGATGGAGAAGGCGCGGAAGAAGCAGAAGATGGCGCTTTACGTGCTGACCGTCGTTCTGGTCGTAGTGCTCGGCGCAGCGCTCGGCACCCTCGGCATGGTGGATTACTACGGTGCCGGCGTGCTCACGATGTTCGTTTTCTATCTCTTCCGTGGCCGTAAGTGGTGGTGCTTTCTGGGCCAGCTCCTCGCCCTGTACTGGGTCAATGTCGAGCTCCTCAGTGGTTTGATGTATCAGATCAACATCCTCGGCACCGAGATCGAGCTGTGTCAGCAGGGACTCGCCCTCCTCGCACTGATCCCGATCTGGCTCTACCGTGGCCGTCAGGGCTACCACAGCAGGCCCTTCCAGTACGCCTGCTACGCCTTCTATCCGGTGCACATGCTCGTGATCGTGATGATGCTGAATTTCGTGAACCGATAAAATGAGTTTTTTAGTTTCTTATCGTTTCGAACACTGATTTAGGCATTGAAAATAAATGGAGTTCACGTTAGAATGACATTCGGCTGTTTGATTTACAGCTGATGAAACTTCAGGTCAGGAGGAAAAAACGATGAGAGATAAAAAAGGATTCACACTGGCAGAACTCATGGTCGTCGTCGCGATCATCGGAGTCCTCGTCGCGGTTTCCGTCCCGATCTTTAACTCCCAACTCGAAAAAAGCAGAGAAGCCACCGACCTCGCAAACGTCCGCTCCGCATACGCACAGGTGATGACGGAAGCGATAGGAAAAGATAGCCTGCCGGAATCAGTGGCGGTTTTCCTGAAGCAGACACAGGACGGGTGGCAGACGAAGCTGCCGATCACCATCGGCGGCGTTACCTTTGATGGAAGAACTCAGTCTGATAACTGGAAAGGTACGCCGAAGGCTAAGGGCATGTGCAGAGTCTCCTATGAAAAAGACCGAGGGATTATCTTTAACTGGGAAGGCGGATATGCAGGAGATGCAAGCGCGTCAGTCAACAATTATCTAAAAGATATAGGAAAAGCGGAGAATAAGAATAAAAATTCAAACGCAGCTTATTACTCTAGCCGGCCTTTAAGAATCGGGACGAAAACAGTCAGTGTACGGATTTATTATGCCGACTCTGAAGCATTTAATCCTGCGTTTAAACAGTGGACTGTAAAGCCATGTACATATGAAGAGAGCCCGTTTTATGAAGTTCAGGATAATAAGAATGGAACAGATAAAGCGGATGGTTTCGCGTATTATACCTTGTCAGGAACAGCACCGAATTTTACAGTTGATAAGTTAGTATATGTGAACTCCACGAATGTCTACAAGTCGACGGATGAGGGCAGAACCTGGTATGATATCACTCCACCTAAAACTTCTACACCATAAATACAGATTTTGCATCACTGAAGGCCGCCGTAAGGCGGCCTTTTTCTATATATTCCATTCGCCGTTCTCCATTCTATGCTAAAATATAACTTAGCTGATAATGTGTCATGGGGCTTCGGCTCCATGTTTTTATATGAGGGTTTTGATATGACAGATGCAGAGCAGAGGGAAGCGGCGCGGCAGTTTATAAACAGCTGGCGGAAGGGCGGCGGTGAGAAGCAGGACTGCCATATGTACTGGATGCAGCTCTTACAGGATGTACTCGGTGTTGAGAATGTGATGAAGTATGTCCTGTTTGAGAAGCCGGTCAAGTTGCCGGAGGGCGATGGTAAGGTACATACCCGATACATCGACGCCTACATCCCGGATGTGAAGGTACTGATCGAGCAGAAGGGCTCCGGGCATAAGCTGGACGAGAAAGAGTATCAGTCGGGCGGCGAGCAGCTGACGCCGTATGAGCAGGCGAAGCGCTACAACGACAACCTTCCGCTATCGGAGAAGGCGCGATGGATCGTTACGTCCAACTTTCTCGAAATCTGGATCTATGATATGGAAGCAACGGTTCCGGAGCCGACGAAGCTCAGCCTTCCGGAGCTTCAGAATAAGTACACGCTGCTGGATTTTCTCATCAAGAAAGACATGAAGCAGCTGTCCCACGAGATGGAGGTATCCATTCAGGCCGGAGACATTGTCGGACTCCTGTATAACGCCTTCCTGAAGCAGTACGGGATTCCAGACACGATTCCGAAGAAGGAGACGACGGAGGAAAAGGCGAAGCGGGAGCATAAGCTGCGCAGCCTCAATGCATTATGCGTACGTCTGGTATTCTGCCTTTATGCCGAGGACGCTGGTATTTTCGGTCGTCATGGCATGTTCCACGATTATCTCGCCGGCTATTCGGTGAAGGACTCGCGACGTGCGCTCATCGAGCTCTTCCGTGTGCTCGACACGCCGATCGCTGAGCGTGACGAATATCTCGAGGTGGAGCTGGCGCAGTTCCCATACGTGAACGGCGGCCTTTTTGCAGACGAGTCGGTCGAGATACCGCAGTTCAATGCTGAGATCAGGGCCCTGATCCTAGAGAGAGCGTCGGAGGGCTTCGACTGGAAGGACATCAGCCCGACGATCTTCGGTGCCGTATTTGAGTCGACACTGAATCCGGAAACGCGCCGCGCCGGTGGCATGCACTATACCTCCATCGAGAACATCCATAAGGTCATAGACCCGCTGTTCCTCGATGACCTGAAGGCAGAGTTTCAGGATATCTGTAAGATCGCGCAGCCGAAAACGAAGCGGAACAAGCTCGATGCATTCCAGCATAAGCTCGCAACCATTGTATGTCTGGATCCGGCAGCAGGATCCGGTAATTTCCTGACGGAAACCTACCTCAGCCTTCGCCGACTTGAGAATCAGGTCCTCAAGGAAAGACTCGACGGACAGATGACCATGGGCGACGAAGAACTGAACCCGATTCAGGTTTCCATCCAGCAGTTTTACGGCATCGAGATCAATGACTTCGCCGTGACGGTCGCGAAGACGGCACTCTGGATCGCGGAGTCCCAGATGCTCGAAGAAACGAAGAGCATCGTCTACGGCTTCCATCAGGATTTCCTTCCGCTGAAAACCTATGTGAATATCACAGAAGGAAACGCGCTGAGAATCGACTGGAATGAGGTCGTGCCGAAAGAAAAACTGAAGTGTATCATGGGAAATCCACCGTTTGTTGGTGCGAGACTCATGAGTGCTTCACAAAAAGATGATATCTGTACAATATTCGAAGGATGGAAAAACGTAGGAAATTTAGATTATGTATGTGGCTGGTATAAGAAAGCAGCAGACTTAATGACAGAAACGGATATCAGAGCGGCGCTCGTATCTACAAATTCTGTATCTCAAGGGGATGCTGTTCCCACGTTATGGAAACCACTATTTGAAGATGGAATTCACATCGATTATGCCTACAGGACTTTTATTTGGGATAGTGAAGCGTCTGATAAGGCACACGTTCATTGTGTCATTATCGGTTTCAGTAAAGGAAAGCCGGTGCAGCATCTGAAATTATACAGTGAAAATGAGGTAAAAATAGTTTCACATATCAATGCGTATTTAATCGATGCTGTAGATACATTTGTTTCAAATATCAGTAAACCATTGTGCAGTGTTCCATCAATGGGAATCGGAAGTCAACCTATTGACGACGGGCAGTACCTATTTGATACCAAAGAGGACATGGAGCAATTTATTGCGGATGAACCCAAAGCCATAAAATACATACATTTATTTTATGGATCAAAAGAATTTATCACGCAAAAGCCACGATACTGCCTGTATTTGGCAGATTGTACTCCGGCTGAATTGAAAAGTATGCCAAAATGCTTAGAAAGAGTTAAGGCTGTACAAGATTTTCGTAATCAGAGTAACAGAGCAAGTACCAGAAGAAGTGCATTGACGCCGACTCGATTTGGCGCAACCAATATACCTGATAGTGATTATATTGTGGTTCCCAAAGTATCTTCTGAGCGGCGGAGATATATTCCGATGGGTTTTATGACACCAGATATTTTATGCAGTGACTTGGTCTTTTTGATTCCGAATGCAACTTTGTATAATTTTGGCGTGCTGGAGTCAAATGTTCATATGGCTTGGATGAGAGTTGTATGTGGACGATTAAAATCGGATTATAGGTATTCTAATACCATCGTTTACAACAACTTCCCATGGCCGTCTCCAACAGATGCTCAGAAGCAGAAGATCGAAGAAACAGCGCAGGGAATTCTCGATGCGAGATCGCTGTATACGGACTCGTCATTGGCGGATCTTTATGATCCCTTGACCATGCCGCCGGAGCTCCGCAAGGCACACACGAAGAATGATATCGCTGTGATGCAGGCGTACGGCTTCAGCATGAAGATGTCGGAAGCGGAATGCGTCGCTGCACTCATGAAGATGTATCAGAAGCTGGTTGAAAAGATGAAGCTGTAAGCTGCATGATTGAAAATATTGTCATCAAAGTATACCCGGAAATGTCTTAAAAAGAGAAGATAGTTTTCTTTATACTTCTCAAGACGATTCAGCAGAGTCTTCTCTTCTTTCTTTGCAATGCGATTTGAGGTTGTTTTGTTCTCTTCGCGACCTCTTCTCTGACTGATGAAAGTGAAAAGCCCATCATAACCATATCGGTTACGATGGGCTGACATTCTGAGGATCAGACAATAGACTCATCAAGCAGGAAGTCAATAATACCGATGTTGAGAACACCGTTATCATCATACCAGCGTTTTCTGACATCGTGGCGAACGATGATCTTAGGGAAGGAATCGCCGGTCAGGGAGAATGGTTTGTTCTCCTGAATGGTTTTTTCCTCTGTCGGGAGAGCATAAGCGGACTGGATGTAGGTCTTGCGTCCACCGGAGTTTGCGATAAAATCAATCTCCCTTGCTACGGTTGAAACATTTCCACTTGCATTCGTTTCCTTGCCAAACACAATGCCAATGTCAACTGCGCATTCACGGATGATGAGATCGTTGTAGATGATGTTTTCCATGATGTGCGTCATCTCTTGTTGACGGAAGCCGATACGGGCATTTCTCAAACCGATGTCTTCGCAGTAGTATTTGTTGGGATAATCGAAGTAATTTTTACCCTTCACATCCCAGCGTTTGCACTCGGTAAAGAGGAAAGCATCTGCGAGATGATCCATGTACGCCTTAACGGTATTCAAAGCAACGATATTCTCTCCACTTCGCTTTTGCTTGGTGTTAATTGCATCCGTTACCTTAGTCGGGTTGGTTAGCGATCCAATAGAAGAACAGAGAAAATCCAGAATAGAGGCAAGAATATCCTCTCTCTTGATTTTTTTTCGCTCAACAATGTCCTTCAAGTAAACCTCAGAGAACAGCGAAGTCAGATATTGCATTTTTGCTGCATCTGTGGGACGGGACAAGATGAGTGGCATACCGCCGTAAAAAGCGTAGGCATCAAATGCGTCGTACTTATCTCCACCAACGGCGGCATAATACTCCGCAAAGCTGAGTGGATGCACTCTGATCTCATCGCTGCGTCCGCGAAACTCAGTCAGAATATCGGAGGACAGCATACGGGAGTTACTGCCGGTCACATAAATATCGAGATTGGACAGTGATTTCAAATCATTGAGCGCATCGTAAAAGGTAATCTTCTTTCCATCGCGGTTATAAGGATTATCTACCTCATCCGACATCTGTATCTCGTCAACGAAGAGATAGAATTGCCCATCCTTTCCTTCGACAATGTCACGGACATGACTTGCAAGCTCTAAGGGATTGCGGAATCGTATGTCACGGGTTAGATCAAGCTCAAAGGAAAGAATGTGTGCTTCATCCACTCCTTTTTCGAGCAGATAATTACGGAACAGAGTTCGCAGAAGATAGGATTTACCGCATCTGCGGATGCCGGTAATCACCTTTACTTGACCATCCCACATAAAGGAGATGAGCATATTCAAATAACGGTCGCGTTTAATTTCCATATCGTAAACCTTCATTGAAATGTTTCGGATATTAGCGTGCTACTTTTCAGTAGATATTATGCACCAAGCAAATCCAAAAATCAAGCAGTCCATTGAAATGTTACATTCTATTGTCAGTAAGTTTTCAATAGAACTCGAAGCAGAAGCTGACAACTTCCTGTTTGGGACTTTGATAAATTCCGAGAAAGCCGGTTGTCGATGTATGCACAAACAGCAGTAAAACAGAATCCCCTACTCCGTAACGGTGCATACGGCATATTCCCTCTGGCTTTCCGCAGTAGGATTTTCTCTCCGAAAATGCTACTATATAGGAAGTAAACTTCGGTTTGCCTGTGATATCTCCGTATCGACGCACGGTGGTACTATGTGCCGGGAAAGCTGGTGATTACAGTGCCGACATGAGGCCTGTCTTCGTGAGAAGGATGGGCGTGGGCCAGAGCATCCACAGGCAGTCATGCACTAAGAGAAGAGGGAACAGTTATGCGAAATTTCGATTATGTAACGCCGACGAGGCTGATTTTCGGTAAGGGTGTGATTTCGGAGCTTCCTGCGGTGATGAAGCCGTTCGGCAAGCGGGTGCTGCTCACCTATGGTGGAGGCAGCATCAAGCGGATGGGGCTCTATGATAAGGTGAAGGAGCTGCTCGTGGATTTCGAGATCTATGAGCTTTCGGGTATTCAGCCGAATCCGAAGTATGATCCGAGCGTGCTGGATGGTGTGAAGATCTGTAAGGAGAAGAAGATCGACGTGATCCTCGCGGTGGGCGGTGGCAGCGTCCTTGACTGCTCGAAGGCGATCGCTGCGGGTGCGAAGTACGAGGGTGAGCCGTGGGATCTGATCAGTGGTCAGGTGCTCGCACAGGACGCGCTGCCGATGGTGGATATCCTGACCCTTGCAGCGACCGGCAGTGAGTACGATTGTGGGGGCGTTATCTCGAGAACCGAGACCAACGATAAGATCGGCTACATGGATCCGCATCTTTTCCCGCAGGCCTCCATCCTCGATCCGACCTATACCTTTACGGTGCCGAAGAAGCAGACTGCAGCCGGATGCGCAGACGCCATCAACCACATCATGGAGCAGTATTTCTGCGAGGAGTCCTCACTGCTTAACGACGGCATGATGGAGGCAGCGTTCAAGAGCCTCATGGTGAATGGTCGCAAGTGCATCGAAAATCCGGAGGATTACACCGCCCGCGCGGAAATGATGCTGGACTGCACCCTCGCCTGCAACGGTATTTTCGCCCTCGGCAACAGCCGTTCCCTGTGGCCGTGCCATGGCCTCGAGCATGCCCTGTCCGCATACTATGACATCACGCACGGCGAGGGCCTCGCGATCATCACGCCGAGATGGATGAAGCACATCCTGAACGACCACACCGTCGACCGTCTCGCGAAGTACGGCGTCAATGTCTTCGGCCTCGACGCAGCACAGGACCGCTACGACATCGCAAACCAGGCGATCCAGGCGACCTATGACTTCTTCGCCTCCCTCGGCATCCCGATGCACCTCCGCGAGGTCGGCATCGACGACAGCCGCATCGACGAGATGGCGCACCACGTCGCCGAGCTCGAGGGCCTCGACGAAGCCTGGGCTCCGCTCCAGGAAGCCGACATCGCCGCGATCTTCCGCGCGTCACTGTGAGTTAAGAAAAAGTTAATGGGGTCTGACCCCATTAACTTTTTCTTAACTGAATCTAAACTGAATTTAATGGGGTCAGACCCCATTAATATTTTCTTAAGAGCAAAAATCGGACCTTGAAGAAGCGATGCATGCTTCTCAAGGTCCGATTTGTTTTTTCGGCTTCGGAGTACTGTGCTTCGGGCGCGCGCCCTCTGCATCTTCCGCGGTTTTTACGCCTTATTCTTCTCGTAGATCACGAGGAGTCCCTTCAGGAGCAGATCCTCGTCGAGGATGATGTCCTTTTTGCAGTGGGAGACGATTTTCTTTGCGAGACCACCGGTGGCGATGACCGTGGCCTTCTCGCCGAGCTCTTCCTCGACGCGGTCGATGATGCCGTCAAGAGCAGCTGCGCTGCTGTAGAGGACACCGCTCTTCATGCACTCGACGGTGTTCTTACCGATGACGTGCTTCGGTGCGTCGATGCTGATGCCGCTGAGCTGGGATGCATGGGCGGTGAGGGCATCGAGGGAAACACGGACACCCGGCAGAATCATGCCGCCGATGTACTGCTTCTTACTGTTAACGACAGAAACCGTGGTCGCGGTGCCCATGTCGATCACGATGAACGGTACCGGGTACTCATTGAGGCCGGCGACGGCGTCAGCGACGAGATCGGCACCGAGCTGAGCAGGGTGATCCATGAGGATATTGAGCCCGGTCTTCACGCCAGGCCCCAGCACCATGACTTCCTTTTTCAGAATCTTCTCCGCCGCGAGCTTCGCGGTGTTGGTGATCTGCGGCACAACCGAGGAGATGATACATCCCTCGATGTCAGTCCCCTTGATGTGGTAGATGTCGAGGACGGTCTTCAGGTCGACGGCGTACTCAAGTTCGGTTTTCGTCCGAACCGTCGAGAGGCGCTCGATGAAATAGGTCTTCTGATCATCGATGCAGCCGACCACGATGTTTGTATTTCCGATATCAATCGCTAAAATCATAATATTCTCTCAATGTCATTTTAGATGTAAATGGAAAAGAAGTCCCGGAGGGCCGGCAAATGATGCCATACGAAGAGACCGTGTAGAGTCAAGCCGGTCTCGGAGTACTGTGCATCATTTGCCGGCCCCGTGTCCCATTAGGGAAAAGTTACATTTTTACGCTGCTTCTGTGCTGATCTGTGCGGCGGTGATGAGGTGCGCTCTGGAGAGAGCCGCGCCGACCGCGCCGGTGATGATGGTGGAAGATACCATCTCGCAGACCGCGTTGATGCCGACCATGAGGCAGCAGCCGATGATGACGTTATGGCCGCCCATCAGGTTCTGAACATACTCTGTGTTTCCGAACAGTCCGACGAGTGCAGACATGAAGAAGAGGGTGTTCAGGAAGGCGGAGAAGAAGCCGGTAACGGCGCATGCCACATAGGTGTTGCTGACCTTCCGTACGCCACGGAAGATGTAGCCGAGGCAGATGCCGTCGAGAAGACGCGGGATAAAGCGCTGCACGAAGGCGAGGAACGGGTTGATGCTGAAGAGCATAACGCCCATCGCACTGGTTCCGCCGACGCCGATGCACTGCAGGAAGCTGGTGAAACCGAATACGCCACCGGCCACCGCACCGCCGACGGGTCCGAGTACGATCGCACTGATCGCTACCGGGATCACGTTAAACGAAATCGCGAGTGGGCCAATGTTTAAGTACCCGAGCGGTGTGTAGGACATCACCAGTAAGATGGCGACCATCAGGCCGAGTAAGGTGAGCTGTGCAGTAGTGAACTTGTTGTTTTTCATTTTTGTTTCCTCCTTGTTACCGTTCCGTTTCAGATGCGATGAAGATCGATCGTACACGGATACAATACGGTGATGGAAAGCGGAGCGTTTTCTGGTCCGCTTCACATAAGTGTGCCGGAGATCCGGCGGTTTACGTTGCCTTCAGCTTCGCGCGATGCGAGTGCTGAAGAGGTGCCGGCATCATGATGATGTGTCGGCGGTTTACATTGCCTTCAGTTACATGAAAGAGAGAGCTCCGATGAGGTACCGGCACGGTGATGATGTGTCCGGTCGTCAGCATTGCCCGCAGCTTAGTGTGTAAGCTGAAGAATTTTATCCAGGATCGCCATGGCTGCATCCTCCTTGCTCATAAGCGGGAGTGATACGTCCGAATCCTGTGTAATCAGAGTCAGGACATTGGTGTCGCCCTGGAAACCGGCGCCGCTTACCTTCAGGTTGTTGGCGGCGATCATGTCCAGGTGCTTCTTCTCAAGCTTGGCTCTGGAATTACTGATCATATTTTCTGTTTCCATCGAGAAGCCGCAGAGGAACTGCCCCGGGTGCTTATGCTCGCCGAGGTACTTCAGGATGTCGTCGGTCCGCTCGAGCGGGATGGAAAGCTGATCATCTTTTTTCTTTAATTTGTGATCGGCGACGGTCGTCGGGCGGTAATCCGCGACGGCAGCGGCCTTGATGATGATGTCCTGCTGATCGCTCACGGAGGTCACGG
>Ga0129312_1000987_pt1 | contig 18873 bp, 28 predicted proteins | sample O827metagenome_FD_94434 | JGI IMG/M metagenome (GOLD analysis project Ga0129312, IMG submission 94434) | Orangutan group fecal microbial communities from Wisconsin, USA - O827 metagenome | ecosystem: Host-associated > Mammals > Digestive system > Large intestine > Fecal | place: USA: Wisconsin... | reverse complement strand
GCGGTATTTCGCAGAAGAATTTGATCTGCGGTACTACGCGGCATTTCCGGGATGCTCCACCCAGACGGAACCGTCCGCCGCGACCATTGCTTTTCTGACGGACAAGGTACGGGAGGAAGGGATCTCGACTGTCTGGTATATTGAGTTTTCCAATCATCTGGTGGCAGACGCCATCGCCGAGGCTGCGGGGGCGGAAACTGCCATGTTCCACACCTGCCACAACGTGTCCCCGGATGAATTGGCGGGAGGAGAGACGTATGTGACGCTCATGCGGGGGAATCTGGAGCGGCTACGGGCACATTTGAACGAAAGGTGAGAAAATCTGCATAAAGAAAACGAAAAAGCACGGCAAAGCCGTGCTTTTTCGTGAATTTGTAAGTATTAGGGGCCAAACAGGAGCCGCACGGTGAGGGCAGCGGTGAGAAAGCCAGTGAGGTCTGCCGCCAGCGCCGCCGGAACGGTGTGGCGGGTACGGACGATGCCGGCGGAGCCGAAGTAGACGGCAATGGTGTAAAAGGTGGTTTCCGTGCTGCCCAGCATGACGGCGGCCACCCGGCCGATGTAGCTGTCGGGTCCATGGGAGGCCATCAGATCGCTGGCGATGGCCAGTGCGCCGCTGCCGGATACGGGGCGGACCAGCATTAGCGGCACGGTTTCCGCAGGGATACCCAAAAGGTTCAAAACCGGGGCACACAACCGGGCCAGTGCATCCATGGCACCGGAGGCCCGGAACATACTGACGGCGGTGAGCAGACCCACCAAAGCGGGAATCACATGGAGCAGGACTGTGAGGCCGTCCTCTGCACCACGGGTCAGGGCGGCATAGACATTGACACGGCGTCCGGCACCGTAGGCGGCGGTTCCCGCCAACAGCAAAGGGATGATAAGGTTGGAGGGATTCATACGGGACCTCCTTTCCAGTGGGAGAGAAGGTAGGCGGTGAGCAGTCCGACCGTGACGGATGTGAGAGAACTGATCCAGACAGCAGGCAGAATATCGAAGGGAGCGGTACTGCCGAAGGCAGCCCGGACCGAGGCTACGGTGGTGGGCAGAAGCTGGATGGAGGCAGTGTTGAGTACGACCAGCAGGCATAGCTCGTCACTGGCAGTGCCGCCGCAGTTTCGAGCCATCCGCCGGGCGGCTTGGATCCCCAGCGGCGTGGCGGCGTTGCCAAGGCCCAAAAGGTTTGCGGAGACATTGGCAGAGACTGCCGCCAATGTCTCTTCGTCCCGGCTGGCATTGGGCAGCAGACGGCGCAGCAGAGGGCGGAACAGTATAGCAATGCGGCGGGACAGGCCGCAAACGTTCAGGATCTCCATGACACCGCTCCAAAGGCAGAGGATGCCGGCCATGGAAAAACTTAGTTCCAGAGCAGACTGGGCGCCGTTCAGTGCAGCGGCAGCTACGACATCTAATGTACCGTTGTAGACACCATAGAAGAACGCGATCACAACCATGCCAGTCCAGACCCAAGACATTGCCATACCGTTACACGCCTCCATTTTCTCAAAAATCGTAAAAAATATAGGTACCGGGCTGGATCGCCGGTGTTATATAAAACTCTATGCGGAGCGCTGCGAGACCATGCTGAAAAGACGGCGCTTTGTGAAAGTATGCAAATTAGAATCGATGAAAGCCCACTTGCTGAAATCAGCAGGCGGGCTTTCAAAAGAATGAGAAGGTAAAATACGATTTGGTCATCCGGGTAGGAAATGTACAAAAGTCAGTTCTTTTTGGGTGCTCCGAAATAATCCTTCAGGACCGCGAAGCACTCCTCGCGGAGAATACCGCCGAGAACCTGGGGTTTCCAGCCGGAGCGCTCAAATACGATTTGGGAAGGGCTACAACCTTCCTCGCCAAAAATGCTTTCCAGTTCTTGACTGCTGGCGCCGTAGACCAGACGACCGAGTTTGGCCCATACCATGGCTCCACTGCACATAAAGCAAGGCTCACAACTTGTATACAAAGTGTATGCCCGCAGATCAGTGATGCCGGTCTGACTACAAAATTCTCGAATCAGACCGGCCTCTCCGTGGAAGGTGGGGTCGTGTCTGGTGTGGATCTGATTTTCGTTGGAAAAGACGATCTTACCATCTTTTACAAGGACAGCGCCGAAGGGTTCATTTCCATGGGCAACGGCTGCCTTGGAAAGAGCGAGCGCTTCTTTCATAAAGATTTGGTCATTCATGATTGGATCCTCCTATCGTTTTGGGAAATGCGTTGTTGTAAAAAGCATAGCAGGCAGAAAAGAGAATGTCAATAAAAGACGAAAAAGCCCGGAGAGAGTTCTCTTCGGGCTTTATTGTTGCAGGTTATGTGGAATTAGTTCTCGGACTCTGCCATGCGGTAGCCTACGCCTACTTCTGTGAAAAGATATTCCGGCTCGGCGGGATTTTTCTCGATCTTCCGGCGGATATTGGCCATGTTGACTCGGAGGATCTGGTTGTCACCGCTGGCCCGAGGACCCCACAGCTCCTTGATGATGGAATCGTAGGTCATCACACGGCCGGCGTGTTTGCCTAACAGGGCTACGATCCGGAATTCGCTGAGGGTCAGCTTGGCGTTTTCGCCCCGGACGAGAACCTGATGCTTGTTGTAGTCGATGGTGAGGTCGCCTACGGTGTAGGTGCCCTGCTGGGCGATCTCACTGTTACCGGTAGCGGTGCGGGTATGGCGGATGGCTGTCCGTACACGGGCCAGCAGCTCATCGGTGCCGAAGGGCTTGGTGAGGTAGTCGTCAGCCCCTAAATCCAGGGCGGAGACTTTATCTTGCTCGTGGGAACGAGCGGAGACCACCACCACAGGCAGGGTGGACCAGCTGCGGAGCTGGCGCAGAATGTCCAGTCCGTCCATATCCGGCAGTCCCAGGTCCAGAATTACCAGATCCGGGCAGTGGGAGGAGATCATGGACATGGCCTCGGACCCGCTGGCGGCCCGCATTGCTTCGTAGCCATTGGCAGTGAGAATGGTGGAAATAAAGCGGGCGATACTCTTTTCGTCCTCGATGACCAAAATCTTTTCACGGATGTTCATAGGGATTCCTCCTCGGATAAATCAGTGGAAATGGCGGGATCGGCGGGGGGCATAGGCAGGCAAAAGATAAATTCCGCGCCGTCCGGGTGGTTATGGGCGGTGAGACGCCCGCCATGGGCTTTGACCACAGCACTGCACACCGAAAGTCCCAGGCCCATATTCCGCTTGCCATCTCCCGTGGGGGGAGAGGCATGGCGGATAGAATAGTCGAATAAGTGGGGCAGGAGGGCCGGGGAGATGCCCTGGCCGTTATCCCGGACAGAGAAGGCTGCGAAGCCATCCTCCGTTTTTTCTGCCCGGAGATGGATGGCGGTGGTGGTTTGGCCGTGGATGACGGCATTTTCAATCAGGTTGGAGAGGACCTGCTCGATGAGGATGGGGTCCATAGGGACCATGAGTAGCTCCGCCGGGACCTCTACGGAGAATTTGATGTCAGGAAGCCGCTTGCGGGCCTTTTGAACGGCTTCCGCCAGGACTTCCTCCACCGGCTCTAATTGCTTGTTCAGTTCCGTTCTGTCGCTGCCGATACGGGTGATGGAAAGAAGATTTTCCACAGTGCGGATCAGCCACTGGGCCTCCTGCTTCACATCCTCCAGCAGGGAACGGCGATCCTCTTGGGAGAGGTCGGGATTGTCCAGCACGGCGGAGGTGGAGCCGATGATAGAGGTCAGGGGGGTGCGGATGTCATGGGATACGGAACGGAGCAGGTCAGCCCGCATCCGGATCTTTTCATTTTCCATTCGAAGCTTGTCCAACTGGCGGGTTTTGGTGGTCAGAGCGGAGGTGATGACAGAAACGCTGAGAAAGGTCAGGAAGGACAGGGGATAGCCAGTGATGGTCAGGTTGAAGGCCCAATAGGGGAAAGTGAAGAAAAAGTTGACGGCGATGACGCCCAGCACCGCAGAAAATAGACCCCAGAAATAGCCGGTGGTCAGACGGGAGGTCAGCAGCACGGTCAGCACGAAAACCGGCGTGGCGAAGCCAGCGCTGGGGTCCAGCCTTTGCAGCAGGATACAGAAGGCCACGGCCACAAAAAGGATCAGCGCGGTGACAATAAGGTCCCGCATGGAAAAGGGGAATAGGGCGGCCAGGCTGTTCTTGGGTTTGGAACTGGAATGAGACATAGGGAGCCTCCTTGCTGGTTTCAGTATAGCAGACGGATCGTTAAATTGTTGCTAAAAAATAAATGGGAGGATGGAGAAAACGTACAGCTTCGGCTGGGCACTGAAAAAGCGTTGTACGAAAGGATACACTTTTTCTGAAAATCTGCCGGAGGGGTGGAATGGAGGGACAGCTTTGGAGAAGAAACAGGAGGATGGCCGCTTTTGCAGGGCCTATCTGCGGACCATGGATCCGGAGCAGGCTGCCGCAGAGATCGGCAGACGGGACGGCTACGCCATGCTGGGGCAGAAGGGGACCCAACAGAAGCTGGAACGGATGCGCTGCGATGCGGCGTCGCAGTTGAAGCGGGAGGATGTGCTGCGGCAGCTGGCCCGGCTAGCCTTTGGCCGGGTGGATGACGCGGTGACGCTGGCTTTACGTCGGGGAGAGACCGAGCTGGAGGGACTGGAGTTGTCGGCTGTATCTGAACTAAGGGTAACAGAAAAGGGCGTGGAGGTCAAGCTGGTGGACCGAGTACGGGCGTTAGAGACGCTGTGGAAGCTGCTGGAGGCCAGCGAACCCCAGCAGGCAGATCCACTGTATCAGGCGCTGGCGGCGCTGCCGGGGGAAACGGGAGACTGGGATGAGAAATGATGTGATCCGGTTTTCCCGTAAGCAGAGGCAGGTGCTGACCTGGTGGCGGCGGGGCCGATGGCAGGCTATCATCTGTGATGGGGCAGTCCGCAGCGGAAAGACATTTTGCATGGGGCTGTCCTTTTTTCTGTGGGCACAGAGCTGTTTTGATGGGCGGCAATTTGCCTTGTGCGGCAAGACGGTGGGGGCGCTTCGGCGGAATCTGCTGACGGAGTTAGTCCCCTGCCTGCAGCGGATCGGCATGAGCGTGCGTGAAAACAGGAGCGCCAATTCCCTGACGGTGGAGTTTGGCGGGCATCGGAATCAATTTCTGCTGTTTGGCGGGAAGGACGAGTCCAGCGCGGCGCTGATCCAAGGGAGCACATTGGCGGGGCTGCTGTTGGATGAGGCGGCACTGATGCCCCAATCGTTTGTGGAGCAGGCGGTGGCCCGATGCAGCGTCCGGGGCAGTAAACTATGGTTCAACTGCAATCCGGAGGGGCCGGAGCACTGGTTCTACAAGGAGTGGATCGAGAAGGCAGAGAGCCGGGGGGCGCTGCGGCTGCACTTTACGATGGAGGATAATCCAGGCCTGCCGCCGGAGATCCGGCAGCGGTATGAACGGCTGTATACGGGCGTGTTTTACCGACGGTTCGTGCAGGGAGAATGGGCAGCGGCTCAGGGCCTGGTGTATGACTTTTTCGACCCGGCCAAAGACGCGGTGCCAGTGCCGAATGGCCCCTTCAGCCGGTGGCGGGTGTCTGTGGATTACGGGACGGTGAATCCGCTGTCCATGGGCCTTTGGGGGGAGCGGGACGGCGTTTGGTACCGGGTAGAGGAGGTCTATTACGATTCCCGCCGGGAGGGACGGCAGAAAACCGATGCAGAGTACGCGGATATGCTGGACCGGCTGGCGACAGGGCGGGAGATCCAGCGGGTGATCGTGGATCCGTCGGCGGCCAGCTTCATCGAGACGCTGCGGCAGCGGGGGTGGCAGGTGAAGAAGGCCAACAATGATGTGGCTGACGGGATCCGGGTGACGGCGGATCTGCTACGGCAAAAGCGGATCGTGCTGTGTGATACCTGCCGGGACTGTCTGCGGGAGATGGCCCTTTACTGCTGGGACGAAAAGGCAGGAAAGGATGCACCGAAAAAGGAGCACGATCACGCCATGGATGAGATGCGGTACTTTGTCATGGATCTGTCAGGCGGGGAAAAGGGTGGATTTGCGGCAGTCAGCGTGGTGAGAGGCGGATATCGTTAGATGATGAAAACGGAAATGTGTAAAGTGTTGTATGGAACCGTGCACCAAAAGCAGGTGTGGGCAGGAGAGTAGGAGGCCGATTTCCGAAGGGAGGAGAGGTTCGTTTGAATTTTTGGAAAAGGAGAGGCGATGAAGCGGCAACGGTCCAGGCTGTGCAGCTGCGGGACCGGGAGCGGCATCCCTATGCGGGGCTGCGGAGCTTTACACCTCAGCGCGGCGGAGAACTGCGGTTGTATCAGGCTGTGCGGGAGGCCGTGCCGGTGGTAGATGCCGCCGTGTGCAAGCTGATCCGCCTCAGCGGAGGTGCGTTGGTATTCTGTGAGGATCCGGAGACAGAAAAGCGGCTGCGGGACTTTTTAGAACGGGTCCCGGCGGGACGGGGACAGTATGGTATCAACGCATTTTTGGAGCAGTACCTGGAATCACTACTGATCTGCGGTGGCGCCGTAGGTGAGATGGTGCCGGCGGCGGGAAACCGGGACTTGGCGGCACTGCTGTGCGGACGGATGGACCGGATCGAACTGAGAGAAGGGGAAAGTCCTCTGGACTTTCAGATCTACGGGCCGGATGAGCGGGGGCGGATGGCCGCTCTGCCGTATCAGGAGCTGCTACTGTTTACGCCGCTGCATCCGGAGGCGGAGCATCCCTACGGTGTGTCGCTGCTGCGGGGATTGCCATTTATGGCAGACATTCTGATGAAGATCTACAACACGGTGGGGATCAACTGGGAACGGTGCGGCAATATGCGGTTTGCCGTGACCTGCCGGGATAGTGATGGCAGTGCCGCAGAGCGGGGGCAGATCCTGGCTCAGGAGTGGAGCCGGGCTATGCAGGATACCAGAAGCGGCAGTGTCCGGGATTTTGTGGCAGTGGGAGATGTGGATATCAAGGTCATCGGCGGCGACGCACCCATTCTGGACAGTCAGGTGCCGGTGCGACAGGTGTTGGAGCAGATCGTGGCAAAAACCTCTATCCCGCCCTTTATGCTGGGGCTGAACTGGAACTCCACAGAGCGGATGAGCGCCCAGCAAGCGGATATGCTCACCACGGAGATCACTGCTATTCGACGGACGCTGACGCCGGTGGTGGAACAGATCTGCCGGATGTGGCTGCGGATGCAGGGAGAGACGGCGGCGTTCCGAGTGGACTGGGAGGATATCAACTTACAGGATGAGGTGGAGGAAGCCAAGGCGGAACTGTACCGGGAGCAGGCAAGGAAGCTGCGGATCGAGAACAATGCGGCGGAGGGAACGACGTGACGAGCCTTGGGTTCCGCGAACGGAGGTGAGCCGCGGCGAGAGCCGCGTCAAGTGTTTTGCGGAGCAAAAACCTGAAATCGGCGGGTTTTACTCGACGATTTGAGTGAAGTAAAGGAGGCCCCGCAAAAGCGGCGCTTTTGTGGGGAGAGCCAAGGCGGAACTGTACCGGGAGCAGGCAAGGAAGCTGCGGATCGAGAACAATGCGGCGGAGGCTGCAAAGAAAGCGTGACAGGAGGAAAATGGATGCTGACAAAGGAAGAACTGGATCAGATCAACCGGTTCAGCAAGGCGGAGCTGACGGCGGATCAGGTGTATACATTCAGCGTGCGGCTGTGCGATAACGAGGTGGACCGGGACTTTGAGCGGTTCGGGACGGAGGATCTGGACCGACTGGGAGAATTGTTTTTAGGCAAGAGTGGAATCTTTGATCACCAGTGGTCCGCTAAGGGCCAGACGGCCCGTATTTACCGGACGGAGGTGGTGCGGGAACCGGGCACCGTGACGGCGGCGGGGGATGAGTACCGTTGGCTGAAGGGGTGGGCCTACCTCATGCGGACGGAGAAGAATCAGGAGCTTATCACGGAGATCGAGGGTGGTATCAAGAAAGAGGTCAGCGTGGGATGCAGCATGGGGCGGAGCGTGTGCTCCGTGTGCGGTGCAGAAAATGGTGCCTGTGGCCATGTGAAAGGTCAGATGTACAACGAAAAGCTGTGCTTTATGGAGTTGAAGGACCCAAAGGACGCCTATGAGTGGTCCTTTGTGGCGGTGCCCGCCCAGCCCAGAGCCGGTGTGGTGAAGCGATTTGGCTCCGAGGGAGCAGAACTGCGGATGCTGCGTAAGCAGGCGGAGCTGGGCCAGCGGTATCTGGCGGGCCTGCGCCGGGAGGTGGTGCGACTTGCCATGCTGACAGACGGGCATCTGGATGGCAAAATTTTCGCCAAGGCCGTTGGGCGACTGGAGGAGGCGGAATTACTGGAACTCAAGGGAGCCTATGAGACCCAGATCGCAAAGAAATTTCCCGTGGCGCCGCAGTTGCGGCAGCAGGTGGAGACTAAGCGGGAGGATGAAGCGGTGTTCCTTGTCTGATGGGACAAACACAATATGAGGGAGGAAATTGCATGAACGTTTCTTATGAGGGCATCGGCCAGTGGGCCGCCACCTTTGCCTGCGACGGCGTGTCCGCAGGGCAGGTGGTGAAAGTCAGCGGCAGCGGAGCAGTTGCCAAATGTGCGGACAATGACGGCTTTGAGGGCGTGGTGCTGTCCGTTGCCAGAGACGGCAAAGCCTGCTCTGTGGCAATGGGTGGCATGGTAACGGTAAGCTATACCGCGGCTTCCGCGCCTGCTGCGGGTTGGAACTCTTTGGCAGCGGACGGCAGCGGCGGCGTGAAGGTCGTTTCTACCGGTGGCAAGAGCTATCTTGCCGTAGAGGTGGATACCACTGCTAAAACCGTGACCATTGTGCTGTAAGGAGGGGGAGAGAATATGGCTTATCATTATGAAAACCTGAAGCTGGAAAAGGGTATGTACGGTCAGAGTGGCCGCAGTTTTGCGCAGACGCTGGAAACCCTGGACCCCAGTGAGAACTACAAGGGCACCTCTCTGGAGGGACTGGACGCCTTCCAGCGTCAGCTCAAGCGTTTTGACATTAAGGTGAAGGGTGCGGGCAGCGACAGAGTGGAAAAGTTCTTCTGGTCTACGGAGTCCGCTGTGCTGTTCCCGGAATTCGTGTCCCGCGTGGTTCGTCAGGGCATGGAGGAGGAGAGTATCCTGCCGGATATCACCGCCACCGTCACCAATTTTGACGGTATGGATTACCGTTCCATCGCATCCACTCCTACGGAGGAGGAAAAGAAACTCAAACGTGTGGAGGAGGGGGCGCAGATCCCCCAGACTACCATTCATACCCAGGAGAATCTGGTACGTCTTCATAAGCGGGGCCGTATGCTGGTGGCTCCCTATGAGGCCATCCGCTTCCAGAGACTGGACCTGTTTGCCGTGACGCTGCGGCAGATCGGTGCGTACATGGGCCGGATGCATCTGGAGGACGCCGTGAAGGTACTGAAAGACGGCGACGGCAACAGCAATGCTGCCAAAGTCTATGAGGTGGGCAGCAATCCCATCGGCGGTACCAAGGGCACTCTGAGCTATGACACACTTCTGGACTTCTGGGCGCAGTTCGATCCCTATACCATGAATACCATGCTGGTGAGCAATGACATGATGCTGGCCATGCTGAAGCTCAGCGAGTTCCAGAATCCCAATACCGGGCTGAACTTCCAGGCCACTGGCAAGTTGACCACTCCTCTGGGGGCTAAGCTGCTGCGTTCCAGCGCCGTGCCTGCCGGGACCATCATCGGTCTGGATAAGAACTACGCCTTGGAGCAGATCTGCGGCAGCGAAGTGGTGGTGGAGTATGACAAGCTCATCGACCGCCAGCTGGAGCGGGCAGCCATTACTTCGGTTTCCGGCTTTGCAAAGCTGTTTACCGACGCGGCCAAGGTGCTGAAGGTCTGAGCCTGTCCGCCATACCGGGATCTCCGGTAGGGCGGGACTGAAATGGAAGGGGGGAATGACCTATGGAAATAACGGCGGTCGCATTAGCAGCGGAGTTGTGCGGCACCTCTCAGGAGGACCTGCTGCTGGCGGTACTGTGTGAGGCAGCGGAGGCGGCTTGGGAGAGCCGTCTGGACCCTGGCGTGACGAAGGAGGACTGCGGCGGCGCACTGCGGTGCGCGGCGGCGTTCATGGCGGCGGCGGACTATCTGGGAAAACAGTGCAGGTCAGAGTCCTTTACCGTGGGCGAGGTGACGGTACGGCAGAGCGGCGGCCGATCCAAAGCTGTGATGGCGGAGACCTTGCGGCAGACGGCGAAGCGGCTGATGCGCCCCTATGCCGCCTCTGGGGATTTTTGCTTCAGGGGGGTGCGGGGATGACCGGCGTGATGGGGGAGATTCTGGAACGCTACGGCCAGACCGTGACGCTACGAAGCAGAGACGGCGAAAAGTCCGTCCGAGCCTTTATTCAGCCTGCCGTTGCCCGGAATGAGACGGTGCCGGGGGAGCAGACCCCTATCGGTTGGATAGACGAACGACTGTGGAGGTATACCGGGCTGGAAGAAGTCCAGCCGGGGGATACCGTCATTTGGAGGGGACGAAGCTTCCGGGTACGAAGTAGCCGGGAACACGCCCTGTCGGACGAGATAAATCACTGGTGGGCCTTACTGGAACCAGAGCGGAGGGCGGCGGAATGAAGGAGCTGTCACAGATCCGCAAGGCGGTGCTGGACGCCCTGTGCGGGGCCGGGATCGCGGCTATGGAGGCGTTCCCGGCAGAACAGGCCATGGCGTACAGTGGCGCGGTAGCGGCGGTGGGCGTCGGCGTGGCCAGCGGGAAAACTGCGGGCTTCTGCCACTATTTAGGAGAGATGAGAGATCCAGAGACGCAGGTGATCCGGGAACGCTACGGCAAGGAGTTATTCGGGCAGATCACAGTGGAGCTGCGGGCAAATCGGGCAGCGGACTGCGAACGCGGCTGCGAAACGGCCACCGAGGTGCTGCTGGGCGGGCTTCCGGAAGGAGTCCGCACCGGGGAACTCACCTGGGAGGCCATTTGCTGGGAGAAGGCCACGGGGATGTTCCTGCGGCGGGGCGTTCTGGAATGCAGGGCCCTGTTTCTGGCGGAGAGCGCCGTGGAGCCCGGAGAATTTCTGGACTTCCGACTGAAAGGAGTTATGAGCGAGTGAGTGAGATGAGACATGAGCGGCCGGGGGTCTACTCGGTGTATGACGCGTCCAGCGTGACATCCGCCGGACGGGCGGCCAAACGAATCGGCGTGGCAGCCCTGTCTGTTAAGGGGACGGCCAATACAGCGGTGACGCTGACCGGTTATGGTGCCGGTGTGGAGATTTTTGGAGAGGACCTTGCTGATACGCCGGGTATGAGCACACTTTTGAAACTGTTGTTTGCCAACGGTGCATCCACGGTTTACGCGGTACGGGTTGGTGCAGGCGGGGGATTGGAAGCTTATCAGGCGGCATTTGCCGCCATAGCCAACTGTGATGTGCAGGTGGTGGTGTGCGACAGCAGTGAGCTGACCATCCAGAAGGCACTGAAAACCGCCGTAGAAGCGGCATCCGCGGCCAGAGGGGAGCGGATCGGCGTCATTGGCGGTAGCGGAGACACGGCCGCGCAGTTGGTGACCCGGGCGGAGGCCATCAACAGTGAGCGAATGGTACTGGTTGGCCCGGATATGAAGGATGAGAGTGGCAAGGCGCTTTCCGGTGTGTTTGCCGCGGCAGCGGTGGCAGGTGCTATTGCCTGCGGCACGGACCCGGCAGTACCCCTGAACGGGGCGGAGCTGTATGGCATCGGCGGTTTACAGAGCGCTTACAGTGACAATGACATTGACCTGCTGGTCCAAGGTGGCGTAACGCCGCTGGAGGACGTGGGGGGCGTTGTGTCCCCGGTGCGGGGCATCACCACCCGGACAAAAACCGGCAACGCCGCCGACAGTACCTGGCGGGAGTTGACCACCATCCTCATTGCCGACGATGTGATCCCGGCAGTGCGCACTGCCCTGCGGAGCAAGTTTGCCAGAGCCAAGAACACCGCTCAGGGTCGTGGGGCCGTTCGAGCACAGACCATTGTGGAACTGGAAAAGAAAAAGGCCGCGCAGATCATTGAAAGCTACGGCGAGGTAGCTGTGACGGCTGTGGCAGATGATCCCACGGTGTGCCTGGTGGAGTTCAGTTTTGCTGTGGCCCATGGGCTGAACCAGATCCGCCTGGCGGTGCATCTGACGGTTTAAGGAGGGACGAATATGAAGGGATTTCCCACCAGTGCGGACATTTATCTGGAATTGGACGGGCGGAAGATCGCTGTGGTACAGAGCTATCGGGCTAAGGCAGCCAAGTCCAGCAAGAATATCGAGGCCTTCGGCGAAAACGAGCCGGTGGCCACCATCGAGGGGCAGAAGAGCTATACTGTGGAGCTGACCCGGCTGTACGCCACGGATACGGCCATTTCCGACGGTATCGACTTCTATCATTTGACGGATTTCTCTCTGGTGATCTGCAAGCCGGACCGCAAGGTCATTTACAGCGGCTGCGAGTGGAGCAGTATTCAGGAGGATGGGGAACTGAATGCCACCGTAGCGGAGAGGGTGACGCTGACGGCGGCCCGGCGTATCGAGATCTCCGCATGAGGATGGTGGATGCGCTGAAACCATTGACGGCAGGGGAGCTGCTGGAGTTGTGGCGGCACTATCGGGAGACAGTGAAAGATCCGTTGGAACGGACGCTGCTATGTAATGCCGCTATTCTGCGGGATAGCTGCTATTGTCAGGGAGAAGCGGTTTACGGAGACGAACTGGAAGTCTTGCGGGACCTGACGCCCGGCGAAATGGAAAACCTTCTTCTGCGGCTGGCGGAGGGAGAAGCGCTACCAGAAGAGAGTGGCGGCACCTTTGACCTTCAGCGGTTTGCAGATATGAAGGGGGAATGAACCGGTGGACTATTTACGGGAACTGCGGCGCCGCCAGCAGGCGGTACTGAACCGTCTGCTGACTGGCAGTCCCTCCAAAGAGGAGACCACGGCGGAGGAGAAAGTCCTCCGTTGTGCTGCGGAGGGGACTGAGAGAATGCTTGTCGGACGGGAGAAGGGGGTCTCCCGTCCGACGGCAGAACAGGGAAATCTGATCGGCTGGTCGGAGAGCGGTGAAGAACTGCTATCGGCAAAGCGGAAAGCGTGGGATGAAGTGAAAGGCGATGGCAGACCGCTGGCTGGGCTGACGGCGCAGGCGGCAGAGTTTCAACAGACTCGCCGGGCGGATGCTATCTGGCGAAATGAGGCGTTTTCCGAGATGACACTGCCGGGGTTACTGATGGTGAAAGAAAGCGGAGCGGCGATAGAGGCAGAGGACATTTCCCGGGCCGTTCAACAGGACGCACGACGGTATGATGGCGGATTTACCATGTTTTAAGAGGGAGGAATGGCATGAGATTATCCTCCATGCGCTATAAAAATTACACCTGGCCCCATAATCCGGAGACCTTTGTGATGGAATACCGGCGGCAGATGGCGGCCCATAAGGTACCTTTGGGAGGTTGCGTTTTACAGGATCTGGGCGTAAATTACCGGATCCTGCGGGGCGAGGGAGAGTTTGCGGGGCCGGGAGCCTATGAGGAATTCAAGGCGCTGGCGGCGGTATTTCAGGAGCAAGGACCGGGGATGCTGACGCATCCCGTTTGGCGGACGGACCGGGCGTATTTCGTCTCCCTGTCCGTGACGGAGGAACCGAGGCCGGACTATGTACGGTACAGCTTTGCGTTCTGGGAGGATGACAGCGGCTATGATGGTGGTTTGACGGAAAACAATGATGGCAGGACGTGGCCGGGGAACAGTCTGGCAACGTCTGATGGGAGCGGCGGAACCGGGCGGGTGTACACAGTGAAGCGTGGAGATACTCTGTGGGGCATTGCCCGGCGCTATGGCGTGACCCTTAGCAGCCTGATCGCCGCCAACCCTCAGATCAAAAATCCTAATCTCATTTATCCGGGGAATGAGGTGAGGCTGCCGTGATAGGTCGGATCTTTACGGCAGACCACCACGTCTATGATCTGCCGCCGCTGCTGAGTTGGAATGTGAGGCACACGGGGACGGTACCCTGCGACAGTTGGTCCGTGACGGCAGTATATCAGCCAGAAATGCTGCCAGTGCTGCGGATGGCGGCGGGATTCGCCGCCATTGAAAATGGAACGACCCAGTTACGGGGGATCGTAGACGAATATACTGTGGAACTGGGTGGCGGGGGGATGACGGTGACACTGTCCGGCCGGGGATACGCCGCGCGGCTACTGGACAACGAGTCCCGGCCTGTGACCTATGAGCGGGTGACGCTGCGAGAATTAATCCGCTGCCATGCGGAGCCTTACGGTATTTCCTGCGGGGCTGTGGCAGATTTGAGGTCTACGGTGCCCTATACCGCCGGGGCGGGGATTAGCCAATGGAAGGTGATCTCAGAATTTTGCCGGACCTATGGAGGCTTCCAGCCTCGATTTGCCAAGACCGGAGAACTACTGGCAACACCGGAACAGGATGACGGAAAGAGAATTATCCTTGACAGCGGCAGTCCAGTGCTGAATTGCCGAATCCGAGAGGATCACTACGGCGTATTGACGGAAGCGCTGGTCATCGACAAACGGCAAAATGTCAGCTATTCTGTGAAAAATCCGGAGATGATCGCCAAGGGTGGCCAGTGCCGCCGGGTGATCTATACGCCGGGGCGGAGCACCTGGGACGCTATGCGCTACACGGGAGAATACCAGATCCGACAATCCCAAAAAGAGGAACAGGCAGTAATGGTGACATTGCCGGGAAGTTTTGGCGCATTTCCGGGGGACCGGGTGACGGCGAGGTTGGAAAAGCTGGGCCTTACCGGAAGTTACCGGGTGGCGGAGACAGAAAATCGGTTTTCCGCCAGAGAGGGAGCTGTGATGATCTGGATATTGAAGGAGTGTGGATAAGATGTGGCTGGCAAAGAACATGAAGCAGGCGGCGCCCACGGCGGACGCTGATCAGGGAGTCTCTACCATCGTGGGAGATCAGATGGGGGTGGTGACCCGTGGCGAGATGCGACAGCTACCTATCTACGGACCCGGCGGCTATGTGTGGCTGCCGGAGAGTGGGGCTTCCGTATTGGTCATCAAGGGCGGACCCGGCGGAGAGGAACAGTGCGTCTGCGGCGGCAAGCAGGCGGAAGCTCCAAAGGAAATGCAGCCGGGCGAGGTCTATATTTACGGCCCGAATGGAAGCAATGTGTACTTGCAGAAGGATGGGACGATTGAACTGACAGGACGGATCTCCATCAGAGGACAGCTCCTTATCAACGGACAGCCCTACAAACCTTGCACATGTGGAGAGGGAGGCTTGTTATGATGATGCTGGTAAATGGTGACTATGTGCCACAGGAGAACCATCTACGGTCAGTGGAGGGGGACAAGGCAGTTTTACAGCGGATGCTGATGAAACTGACCGCCCGGAGGGGGCAGTTTCCTTTTATGGAGGATTTTGGCAGCAGACTATGGACTTTGGGCCGTTTACGTCCAGCGGAACGACAGGCTGCGGCGGAGCAGTATGTACTGGAAGCCCTCCAAGATGAGCCAGGCCTGACGATAGAGCAGGTGACGCTGGCGGAAAACGGTGGAAAGGTGGCTATGACGGTAAAGGCCATTAAGGGCGAACGTCGATTGACGGCGGAGGTGGCCTTGGGGCAGGAGGGAGTGACAATGTGAGAGAAACGGAGAAGATCTATCGGGAAATGCTGGCAACCTACGCCAAGCGGCGGGGTGGTCAGATTCAGGAGGACTGCGACCTGTCGGTGAGGCTGTGGGCGGCAGCGGCACAGATCCAGGCGTTGGAAGCACAGGCGGAATGGGTGCTGAGGCAGAGTTTTCCGCAAACGGCAGCGGGGGTCTATCTGGACCGGCATGGAGCTATGCGGGGCATCGTCCGGCAAGCACCTAGCAGGGCAACCGGTCAGTTGACCTTTCGACTGTCCAATGTACAGACCAGCGCAGTGAGTGTGGAGGCCGGAACGGTGTGCATGACGGAGGGGGCTGTCCGGTTCCGGACCAAAGAAGCTGGAACGATCCCGGCAGGGGAGACTTAGGTGACCGTAGCGGCGGAGGCTGTGGAGGTTGGCAGCAGTGGCAACGTGGGAGTCGGAGCCGTTCATGTGCTGACGGCGTGCCCGGTGGCGGTGACGGTAGTCACCAATGAGAAAGCCTTTACGGGAGGGCTGTCGGAGGAAACAGATGAGGAATTGCGGCAGAGAATTTTGGACAGCTTTCGGCGGTTGCCCAATGGGGCCAATGCCGCCTGGTATGAGATGACCGCCTGCCGCCATGAGGGGGTGGCGGCGGCCAAGGCGGTTGGAAAAGCCCGAGGTACAGGAACTGTGGATGTGTATGTATCGGCACCGGATGGGATACCCTCAAAGGCATTGTTGTCGGAGCTTCAGATAGTTTTTCAGAAAAGCCGGGAGATTGCGGTGAATGTACAGGTGAAGGCGCCAACGGCCGAGACAGTGAACGTGGCGATGACGGTAAAAGCGGCGGAAGGAACGGACTTTTCCAAGGTGAAGGCAGCGGTGGAGACTGAATTGGCGGAGCAGTTCAATGGAAAACTGTTGGGCCAAGGTGTGAAACTGGCAGAATTGAACAGCAGGATCTACGCGCTACCGGGCGTGGAAAATTGCCACATAACGGCCCCCGTGGTGGATCTAGCAGCGAATGACAAGGTGCTGCCGGTGCTGGGGACGGTAACGGTGACGGAGGAGGCGTGAGGAGTGTGTATGAACAGTATTTGATCCGTCTGCTGGCCCCTCTGGGGCTCTACGATCTCCGCGCGCCCTATAACGGTGGCGAATTGGCGGCGTTGGGCGGGGCTTTGGACAGCGTTAGTGAGCTGGTGGAACAGGTAGAGCGGGAGAGTCTACTGGTTACGGCGGAGGGTGAGGGCCTTGACTGCCGGGAGGCCTTGTTTGCCCATAAGCCTGCGGCTGTGACCACAGAGGAACGCCGGGAGGCCATTGCCGCACTGCTGCGGATCAGCGAGGACAGCCTGACGCCAGCGGCTATGAACGATACCCTGACCGGCTGCGGTATCCGGGCCAGAGCAGAGGAAAAGGCGGACGGCGGGCTGCGCGTCATATTTCCCAAAACTGCCGGGGTGCCGGTGGAGTTTGAGCAGATCCGGAAGATCATCCTGGATATTCTGCCCTGTCATTTAGAGGTGGAGTTCTACTTCCGCTATCTGACTTGGGCAGAGTGCGAGGTAGCGGAATATACATGGGATAAGGTGGAGGCGGCACAGCATACCTGGGAAAGTTTTCAACTGGCAGTGCCGCCGGAGGACTGAGACATGAGTGAGATCATAACTGCTGTGATTACCGGTTGTGTGACGCTGTTGGGAGTGCTTCTGAGCAACCGGTCAGCCCAAGCGGTAACGGATGAAAAACTTATGGAGTTGACCCGGGAGGTCCGTGAACACAACCATTTCGCTCGGCGAGTGCCAGTGGTTGAGGAGCAGATCCGGGACATGGACCGCCGGTTGGAGCAGTTAGAGCGGGGACAGCGGCGTCAGCCAATCTCTTGAGATGGCGGACAGAGAGGAGAGTAAGGATGGACATTTCGGCATTTGGTATGGCAGGCGTGGCGGCGATCACGGTGATCTGCTATCTGGTAGGTTGGATCGTTAAGGTATCCGGCCTGGACAACAAGTGGATCCCGGTGATCGTGGGCATCTGCGGTGGGGCCTTGGGCATTGTTGGGATGCTGGTCATGTCGGATTTTCCGGCGGCGGACCCACTGACTGCCGCTGCGGTGGGGATCGTTAGCGGTCTTGCGGCCACAGGTGTGGATCAGATCGGCAAACAGATGAAGAACTGAGGGCAGAAGGGGGCACGTGGCAAAACCATGGTTGATATATTTGCGTGCGCACAGGCACAGATTTATTACAACAAGGCAAAAATGACGCCGGCGCAGATCAAGGCGAAAACCGGATGTACCCACATCATGAACGGATATTTATTTAACGGCAGCTTCCAACCGCTTGGCTGGACGGTGATCGATGGCAAGGTCATCAGTCGGGACATCTATCAGGACTGGGGGATTTCCATCGGCTCTGATGGGAAGCCCCAGATGTTGACGGACCGGGGCGGCAGTTTTCTTTCCGGGGTGCCTCTTTTGAAAAATAGGGCGAAGCTGGAGCGAAACCTGACACCGGATGTGGCCCGGCCCGCAGCCCGGACAGCTGTGGGATGGATGCCGGATGGACGGATCTGCCTGTGGTGCGACAAGACCAGCCTGACACGGGGGCAGCTTCAAAACAAGCTGCTGGACCTTGGCGTAACGGATGCACTCATGTTGGACGGAGGTGGCTCCACACAGGGAATTTTTCCCAATGGCAAAGTTGCCAGCAGCCGGAAGATTCCCACCCTGCTGTTGTTTTGGGCAGAGACAAAGCAGGAGGGGGACACAGATCTGAAATGGGCAGGAAAATCTGGAATCATGACAGAGGATCAGCTCGCGGAGCCGGAAAGGGCCGTTACCCGGCGGGAATTGGCGGAAATTTTGCATCGGCTTCAAAAATAGGACCCAAAAATCCAATGTCAGTAAGTTAAGCTGACAAATCCTCCTACCCTCAGAAATGAGAGGGTAGGAGGATTTTTTCGTAATAATTCAAAACAGGGCTTGACAAAAGCATCATTTCGTGCGGCCATTTTGCTAACTTCGGTTAGTAAAATGGCCTTTGTAGTTAGAAGCGTGTCCCGACACGCCAAACTACGAGGAGGCTTACTTATGAATCCAAAAACCGTAAAAAAAGCACTGAAAGATGCAATTCAAACTATGACAGACTACAAATGGCTCTTCTCCGCAAGACCCGGCAAAGACAATACCGGGAACAGGAAGTTTCCCTTTCAAAAAGTGATTCCCTTCATCCTGGCCTTTAGAGGCGGAACGCTTAACCACGAAATTATGGATTTCTTTGGCTTGGATCCCTCTGCGGGAACTTCTTCTGCTT
>Ga0129312_1000986_pt1 | contig 18904 bp, 12 predicted proteins | sample O827metagenome_FD_94434 | JGI IMG/M metagenome (GOLD analysis project Ga0129312, IMG submission 94434) | Orangutan group fecal microbial communities from Wisconsin, USA - O827 metagenome | ecosystem: Host-associated > Mammals > Digestive system > Large intestine > Fecal | place: USA: Wisconsin... | reverse complement strand
TGCCAGGAAAATGGACTTGCCACCAGTATGCCAACAGAAGAAAAAGGAAAAAGTTATAAAGAAAATATGGAATATCATCGTGGAACAAGCTGGAAAGCAAAACTGCGTGTTGCTGTAGATAAAGCTATCTGGTCTTCTGTCAATTATGATGAATTTTTACAGAAAATGCAGCTGGCTGGCTATGAAGTCCGGCAGGGAAAGCATCTTTCTTTCCGTGCACCAGAACAGAAAAATTTCACTTATATGAAATCACTTGGAAGTTATTATACGGAAGAAAATGTTCGTGCCCGTCTGGAGAAAAATCGCTATAAGACCAAAGCACCGAAACATCTGTCCAGAGAAGCACGCCTCTATATCAATATTTCCACGTATGTCACTACCGGCAATCGGGAAGGATTTGAGCGATGGGCAAAACTCAATAATCTGAAAGAAGCCGCCCGCACCTTCAATTATCTTTCCGAAAATAATCTGCTGAACTATGAGGACTTCCAGCAGCACATTTACGATGCGGAAAATTCTGTCAAAGCGACAGATCAGCGGATTGAAGAAATCAGTGCAGAACTGAGTACGCAGAAACTCATTCAAAAGCGCTGCGATTCTTACCGGCTCTGTCGTAAAGTAATTGAAGATTGCAAATCTGCCAAAGATTCAAAAGCATACCGCAGCAAACATCAGGCAGAATACCAACTCCACGATTCATTAAAAAAAGAGCTTCAGAATCTGGGCGTTACCAAAATCCCAAGCTCAGAAAAAATCCAGAAGCAAATTGAAAACCTTGAATTGGAACAGGCTGCTACTGTCCGGGAAAAGCGGGAATTACAGAAAAAGCAGAAGACACTAGATATTATTCAGCAGAATTTTGTGACATTACTCAATACACCTGGAATGCACTTCTCCATTAATAAACATGAAACCACCTTATAAAGTGAAAAAAGAATTGAGGATTTAGATTTTAAATCACTCAATTCTTTTTCTATATTAGCTTAAAACATTCAATAAGACTTCCTCTATTTTCTCTACATCAATCGGTTTTGAAATATGTCCATTCATTCCTTTTTCCAATGCTTTCTTCCTATCTTCCTCAAAAGCATTTGCCGTCATCGCCACAATTGGAATATTCGCCTTCTCTATATCTCCAAGTCTTCTGATTGCCTGTGTTGCTTTATAACCATCCATATTCGGCATCTGAATATCCATAAGGATCAGATCGTATGTTCCTGCTGGTTCTTTCTCAATTTTTGCCACACACTTGATTCCATCGTCAACACGTTCAATCACAACTCCCATTTCTTCCAAAATAGCGATTGCTATTTCAGCATTTAAATCATTATCTTCTGCCAGCAGAATATGTTTTCCCTGAAGTATTTCTTTTCTGTCAGAAGCTGATAACTTATCTGGATTCTGTTCATAATATACTTTATCAGCAATCTTATATTCCAGAATTACTGTAAATTTTGTTCCTTTTCCCAATTCACTTTCAACATCAATCGTTCCGCCCATCATATCAATATATTTTTTTATAATCGGCATCCCCAGTCCCGTTCCTGCAACTTTTCCTGCTGTCGTATTTCGTTCACGGGCAAAAGCAACAAATAAAGATGGCAGAAATTCTTTGCTCATTCCTATTCCATTATCAATGACTTCATTTTGAATCCGTACAACTCCTGCCTTATCACATGGAAGTTCTTTTATTTTTACTATTACTTTTCCACCTGAAGGTGTATACTTTACTGCATTGCTAAGCAGATTAAGGAAAATTTCTTTATTTTTTGTTTCATCACAGATTACATGTTCATGCTTTACATGATAATCCAGTACAAGTTGAACATCTTTTTTCTTTGCCTCGGCATCAAAGACTTCATAAACTCCTTTATAAATATCACTGATTTTTACATAATTCTCATCCAGCTCGATTTTTTCATTTTCAATCCGGGCCATATCAAGCACATTATTAATAATAGACAGCAACAAGTTCCCTGACTGCGCGATTTTCTCCTGGTAATCTAACATTTTCGGATCCGTTAGTTCCTTTTTCATCAACTCATTATATCCTAACAGCGCATTCATTGGTGTTCGGATATCATGTGACATATTGAAGAGAAAATTAGTTTTTGCTTTGTTCGCTTTTTCTGCCTGTAACAGTGCTTTCTTTGTTTTTATCAGCAAATGGAATACCAGTAGTAATATAATGAATATCACACTTACAAATGCTACAGTAACACCCAGAAGGTTATCTTTAATATAGTCAGTTAAAGTAACCTTATCTGGTACATTTTCATATACTGAAAATGATCCTGAGAGTTGAGATATCGGTAACCCTTGCAATGTTTTATTCAAAATATCCAGTAACACGATATTATTTCTGTTAACTGCAAAGGACGATTGTCCAGATTTCGTTAAAAAGACGCTTCGCATTTTGTTATCTTCCAATCTTCTTGCTGTCTGTCCTGCCCTTACAACAAAGCAATCTGCCTTACCACTTCGCACTATTTTTTCAACGTCATCGGAAGAATCATATTCCTTTATTTTCCACTGTGGATAATTATATGTAATGTACCATTTCGATAAAAGATTGTCCTTGCTCACTGCAACTATATTTTCTGCATTTTCATCAAAATCTCCACCCTTTGTAAGCACTGCAGTATTCGCTTCAAAAACTGTATTGGATAAAATAATCCCATTCTGCTCTGCCTCATAAGGATTTTGATTCACATGAAAGATCATATCAATTTTATTGTCTTTCAATGCTTGCAACAGTTTTTTCTGGGAATCAAAACCTGCCATTTCAAATTTTATATTCTGCTCACCAAAACAATCTGATACATATTCAATATAATCATTTATAATTCCGACCGGCTCTTCACCTTCTTTTCCAACCAAACTGACTCCGACATCACTTTTCAGATATCCAATTCGAATAGCTCCATGTTTTTCAACCCACTGTTTTTCCTCATTTGATAATGTTTCCAAGGAATTTGCAGACAAGTATCTTTTATAAAGATCATCCGTGTAAAATGGGTTCTCATGTACTATTTTTTGCATCGCATTGTCCAGTTCTTCTTTCAAATCCGGACGCTCCTTATTGATGATAAAATAGTTATATGAACCACCAATTAAAATGACCGCAGACAGATTTTCTTTTTCCCATTGTGGAGATTCATTTAAAACAAAGCCATCAATTTCATGATTTTGTAATTTCTGATGAACATCATCCGCACCAGTGATTTCCACATGCTGAGTTGTTATTCCATGCTTTTCTTCCCATTCAGTGAACTCTGCAGTAGAAAGAGCATCACTCAGCATACCTATTCGTTTGCCGTTCAATGATGTTAAATCAGATGCTGAAATATTTGTATTTGAAGTATCTGCATACAGATAATACTTATCCTCACCCATAGGCAGTTCTGAAAAAAGCATTGTATCAGCTCTTTCATCTGTGAGGGATACGCCACCCATCATATCAATCTCTCCAACTTCCAGCATCTTCAAAAGCTCTGCCCAACTGCCTTTTACATACTCATAGGTCCATCCTGTATGTGCTGCTACGCTCTGCTGATATTCATAACTATAACCACTACGCTCTCCATCTGTGCCTGTAGTGTTGTAAGTTCCCTCATACCATCCAACTCTGACAACTTTGTCCGACTCTTTTGCAAATGTGGAAATTGGAAATAATGCAATGCAGAAAACGGCACATAACAAAGCACAGCAATATTTATACATACTTATTTTAATTTTTTTCATATCCTCTCCTTAGCAATTCTTTTTGTCGTATATCTGCAATAACTTCTGTCTTAACCCATTCTGCTGTATTTCTTTTATTGCAAAAAACATGCGTTACAGTAAGTCCTATAATGCATGTTTCCATTTCTAATCCTTCTGCAACTGGCTGCCATTTCAAAGGCCCTGTAGTTTTGCGTCACAGCCTTTCGACTGCTTTGCCCATATTTAATTTGACAAGTTATTTTATAAGATATCCGCTAAAATTGCAAGCAGATTATCAATATCCAGCGGTTTTGCAACATGGGCATTCATTCCCGCCTGAAGTGTCTGTTCCTTATCTTCTTCAAAAGCATTCGCTGTCATTGCAACAATTGGAAGGGCTGCATAACGCTTATTGCTCTTACGAATAGCTTTGGTTGCTTCATATCCATTCATAACTGGCATCTGAACATCCATTAAGATTACATCATAGTAATCTTCTGGTTTTTTATCCAAAATTTCCAGGCATTTTTTTCCATTTTCAGCAACATCAATATGCATTCCCTGCCTGCTTAAAATTTCTTCCGCTATTTCTGCGTTTAATTCATTATCTTCTACAAGCAGTATTTTCTTACCTGCAAGCTCTACTGTCCTCTTATGTTTTTCTTCCTTATTAACCTCATCTTCTGCGTTTGTTACGATTGGGAATGCAACCATAACAGAAAATTTTGTTCCTTTATTCAGCTGACTTTCGACCTGAATGTTACCGTTCATCAATTCAACAAGAGATTTTACAATTGGAAGACCAAGTCCAACCCCTGAAACCTTGCTTTCTGTACTGGTATGTTCTCTCGAAAACTCTTCAAAAATATGAGGCAGATAATCTTCATGCATTCCAATTCCCGTATCTTCTACCACAAAAGAATAGTTTGCATATCCCGCTCTATCGGAAGGCAATTCTTTAATAGTCAAAAATATTTTTCCACCTTCCGGTGTATATTTGATCGCATTTGTTACAATATTCAAAACAATTTCTCTTAACTTCGTGACATCACAGATAATGTCATTATGTTCAACATCCAGATTCCATTCAAACTGTAACCTTTTTTGTTCAATCTGCGGTTCCGATACTGCTTTTAACATATCAACAAATTTTCGTAAATTTCCTTTTTCTTTTTTCAGGACAATCTTTCCGCTTTCAATCCTTGCCATTTCAAGAATATAATTAATCAAAGACAGCAACATAGAATTGGAAGCTTTGATTTTTTCTATATATCCTCGTGCAACCACTTTATTGTCCAGACTCTCTTCCAGTAAATTGGAATATCCCACAATAGCGTTCATCGGTGTACGGATATCATGGCTCATATTAAACAGGAATCTTGTTTTTGCCTCGTTTGCTTCCTGCGCTTCTTTTGCAGATTTCTCCAACTTTTCTGCATATTCCACTTCCCGGTATTTTTTCATTTTTGTCTGCCAGAATCCAATGGTCAAAAATGCTGCCAAAACAACTCCTACTATACCTTCAAGAAGTACTAACGAATTACTAATCCAGCCATCTACCGGCTCAATTTCAAAATACCATGTATCATTCGGAACCCTACAGGAAACATTCAATGCATTTTTCATTTTTCCAACATCATCATTCATAATAGTGATTCTGTTTCCGTCCGCATCCTTTTTCCAAACTTCAAAACTATATCCGGCATCCTGAAGTTTCTGAATCTGCAATTCTTTCAAAAATTCTTCCCAGTTCAATACCAGAATGGAAAATCCCCAGAATTCTTCTCCCTGCCCTTTTTCCACATAAATCGGGTCAAATAAAAGTGCTCCTGTTCCACCTTGCTTGAATTCATACGGACCTGCAATTGTATATTCATCGCTGTCTTTTGCAAGTGAAGCCTCTTTTTTTCTTTCCGGAAGTTTCAGCATATCCAGACCAATGGCTTCTTCATTTCCGTTATAAGGATACACTTTCTGCACAATTCCATCCGGAGCCAATTCATAGGCTTCAATAACATTCTTGTTTTTCTTCATAAATCCAGCCAGTTCATTGAACTGTTCATCACTAATGTCACATCCTGATGAAATAATGTTCTTTAATAAATCAGAGTTTTCCAGATATCGTCCAATCTGTGTTTAAACTTTTCTTATGGTTGCTTCTGCAGTATATGTGGCATTCATTTTCGCTTCTTTTTCCTGAAATTGGTTAAAGAAATGAAAGCACACCATCAGAATAAGAAATACCACCAAAAAGTTAATTCCTGTTTTCATTTTTAATCTGTACTTATCTTCATTCTTATTCATATCATACATCCATTCCTACTATCTTAAAATTACAGAATTTCTGCTAATGTCTTCATCAGGATTGTTACGTCTATCGGTTTGGCAATGTGTCCATTCATACCGGCTTCCAGTGCATTCTTCCGGTCTTCCTCAAAGGCATTTGCTGTCATTGCAAGGATAGGAATAGACGATTTTTCTTTTTCTGGAAGCTGTCTGATAATCTGTGTTGCCTGATAGCCATCCATATTTGGCATCTGGATGTCCATTAATATCAAATCATACGTTCCTGCCGGATTCTGCTCCAGTTTGTTGACGCAGATAATTCCATCCTCAGCATGTTCTACAATCAAACCTGCTTCACTCAAAATTGCCATCGCTATCTCTGCATTTAATTCATTATCCTCTGCCAGCAATACACGCTTTCCCGAAAAATCTTTCTGTGCTGCTTCCGCTTCCTGCAATCCTGGCTTTTCATAATATCTTGCATCTGCAATCTTATGTGGAATCGTAACTGTGAAACGACTTCCCTTTCCAAGCTCACTGCTTACCTCAATGGTTCCCTGCATCAGATCTACAAGCCTTTTAACAATCTGCATTCCCAGTCCTGTTCCCAGAATTTTTCCTGATGTTGTATTTCTTTCACGGGAAAATGATTCAAAAATATGCGGAAGAAATTCCTGACTCATTCCAATACCAGTATCTTCTACTACCGTCTTTAATTGTACATATCCAGGCTCATTTCCAGGAATTTCTGTCGTTATTACTGAAATTTTTCCACTAGCCGGAGTATATTTTACTGCATTACTGACCAGATTTGTAAATATCTCCTGTGTCTTTGTAACATCACACAAAATATAACGATGTTTCACTTGAGTTTCATGCACTAACTGAATATTTTTCTTTTCTGCCTCTGCTGCGAATACTTTGCACACACCACTGATAATATCTCCTGTTGTATTACAGTTTTCATCCAGCTCCACTTTCCCACTCTCAATTCGTGCCATATCCAACACATTATTGATAATAGACAAAAGCAATTTCCCCGACTCATCAATCATCTCCTGATAATGCAGAAGTTCTGGATCTGTCAGCCGCTCCCTCATCAAGCCGGAAAATCCCAAAATCGCATTCATTGGTGTTCGGATATCATGGGACATGTTCAGCAAAAATGTTGTTTTCGCCTCATTTGCATTTTCTGCCACCTGATAGGCAATCTGCAAACGCTGCTGTTCCAGTTCCCGCTGTTTTTCCTGACTGACAATGCGGGTAAGATAGAGAATATGAGTAACTCTTCCATTTTCATCTCTTTTTTTCTCAATAAACCTTGCCTGATGCCAGTTTCCATCTGTTGCCAGATATTCAATTTCCACCGTATCTGTTTTCTCCAGACGATCTGACACTGTGGATAGCTTAAAAAAGTGGCGTACAACTTTCCGGTACTCCTTCGTCACAATGGATTCACAAAGTTCATATAACTTTTTCTGTGCTCTTCCTTCATGACCAGTCAGGCGATGTACCGACTGATCGCTGGAAATCTCCTCATAAAAATCATTCTGAAGATCGATCCTATAGACAGAAAAATACAGTCTGCTTACTGAGGATATGATCTCATGTTCCAGCAACAGTTCATTTCTGGTGTTCTGTGCTTCCGTCAAAGCCTGATGAAGCTTTTCATCTGTCGCATGTTTTTCATCTCGATTCACAAAAACTCCATCAAAAGACTGTGGTGACCCATCTTTTCTTCGTGACAGATAACCTGTTGCCCGGAACCAGTGATATTCCCCTTCTTTAGACAAAATCCGGTATTCTACATCAAAATTCTTTTTTCCAGTCCTGTCTTCCATGACATGATCATATTCATCCAGTGTTCTTTTCTTATCTTCTGGATGAAGTCTGTCCGACCAGGTCTCAAATGTATTGGGAAAATCTTCGATTGAAGTAAAACCAAGCATATGCCTCAAGGTATCTGACCAGTTGACTTCAACAAGTTCTCCCGCCTCATTATACAAAAGGTTCCATGCTCCCGACGTTAAAGCTGTATGAATATTCCGCACCATCGTCATCTGCTGTTCCATCTGCTCTCTGTTTCTGTTCGCTTCAGTCAAAGCACGTTCCAACTTAAGTTTCTGCTGTTCCTGCTCAGCTACAATGTCATCAATATACCTGTATCCCATAACCACACAAAAACTATCTTCCCTTACCGTGCGTGACACCTGTACTTCAAAAAATTCTCGCCCTGCCGGATTGGGTCTGGTACGAAAGCGATACGCAAATCTTCTGTTGTCTGTTAGGTATTCTTTCAGATATTCTGCACTCATCTTCTGTAAAAAATCTGGTGCAGATTCTTTGATAATAAAATTATCATAATAATATTTCACGCAAAATGCATAGGAATGTTCATCAACCGTAATTTTATCATCTACTACTGTTGCATTGGAATCCATATCCTGTTTTAAAACCGTTATGGAATCATGATCAAAATCACAATAGTAAACACAGGTATAATCAATGCTCAAAGCATCCAGGATACCTTTTTCCCTTTTCAAGGCTTTGTTTTCTGTTATATCCAGAAATGTTGTAACAACAGACCTTTCTCCCCGTGGTGTAACAAACATCTCTGACCGTGCCAGATAGTCTCTTGGCTGCCGATTCTGATTTGTTATTTTAAACTCATAATCAACAGTTTCTGCTTCGTTTTTAATTCTAAGTGCTTTTAACTGATCAATCACCGTAACATCTGGATAAATTACTTTATTCAGGATCTCACCGATCAGCTTTTGTGCATCCTCAATATTACTTACATGAAAAGCGTTCAGTGCTTCAACATTCATATGCTGGATTTTATATTCCGATATCGTATATGCAAGAATCCCACACCTTTCCATATCCAGAAGATTTTTATAATAATCTGCCGTTCTCTGCTGCTGTGCTTCCAAACTACGATTTTTTTCTAAAAGCTCATTTTCTCTTTCTGAAATCTTCTCAAAATGATGATCACCTGTCAGTTTCTGATGATGTCCCATGAGAGTTACAATATTCCCTCTTGTTGCCACTCTCTTTCCTGTACATCGAACCCACATTAGTCCAAAATCCGGATGAAGATAACGGTATTCCACTTCTGATCCACCTGCAAGAAGCTCAATACCATACTTTTCAATTAATTGTATATCATCAGGATGAATATGCTCTGTAAAAAAATCGCAACATTCCTCTGGAGATAAGCCATCTGGTGCACCCATCAGAGACTGCATTACTCTATCCATGTACATGCGAACTGCAATTCCATTTTCCATCTCCAGTTTCCACAATCCTGTGTTACTTATTTTGGCATAGTCCGCCCAGTCATTCAAAGTCAGATTGTTCATGCTCCTTTACACCTCTGTTACATAAAGTTCCAATCGTTTTCATCAACTCTGGCACATTTAAGGGCTTTGTTAAATGTGCATTCATTCCCATTTCTTTTGTTTTCCTTCTGTCATCCTCAAAAGCATTTGCTGTCATTGCAATGACAGGCACGGTCTTTGCATCTTTCTTCCCGCAATTTCGGATTGCCTGCGTTGCCTGATAACCATCCATATTGGGCATCATAATATCCATCAAAACTGCATCAAAGTAATATTCCGGTTTTTTTTCAAAGATAGTCACTGCCTCTTTTCCATCAACAGCCTGTGTAACAGAAATTTTCTCATCTTCCAGAACAAAAGCTGCGATTTCCCGGTTCAACTCATTATCTTCCGCTAAAAGAATGTGTAATCCTTCCAGACAGCTTCTGCCATCTCCATCTGTCGTTTCACCTGCTGGTGTTTCCTGTGCAATCTCAAATGGAATTGTTACATTTACCGTCGTCCCATTTTCCTTCTTGCTCTTGATATCAATGTTTCCATTCATACGTTCCAGAAGATTCTTAACAATTGCCATTCCAAGTCCGGTACCCATATACCTGCTTCTGGCTCCAGTATCTGCCTGTACAAATGGTTTATAGATATCTTTCAGGAATGTTTCTGACATTCCAATCCCAGTATCCCGAATGATAATATTCAATTCTACAGATGTTTCAGAAACACACTTTTCCTGTAATAAAACATAAACAGCACCATTTTTCTGATTATATTTTATTCCATTATTGATCAGGTTCACAAGTATCTGCTTTATCTGAACAGGACTTCCGATTAAGTATGGATATGATAACCGTTCTGCATCATCCTCATAAAAAATACTTATATTATCTTCATCTGCCCTCATCTGGACAATTGTTTTCACTTCCTGCATAAGTGACGGAACATGGAACGGTTCTGTTTCCAATGGTATTTCTTTATTCTCCAATTTACTTAATTCCAACGTATCATTAATCAAGGACAACAGATGATCCGCCGCCACTCTGGCTTTCAATCTGCTAGAGTCTACCAGTTGCCTGTCTTCCGGATGTTTGATACAAATATCCATAAGGCCAATGATTCCATTTAATGGCGTACGCATATCATGAGACATTCTGGAAAGGAAATCCGATTTCGCCTGATTCGCCTTTTTTTCACTTTCTAAGGCAATCGTCTTTTCCATCAGATCATGTTTATCCAAGATCAAGTTCCAATGTTCCACAATACCTTCTGCATTACAGAATTTATGTCCCCGATCCTCTATGTATTTCCAGGAACCATCTTTGCATTTCATACGGTAAGTAATTTCATAATGATCTGCTCTGCTGTATTGATCCAAAGCCTCTGCAATACCATATTCCAGGTCATCCGGATGAGCAAGACCGACAATGGTACCTCCAGATGCTTCCATCAGTTCATTTGCTGTATCATAGCCCAGCATATTGGCAAACTGTTCCGAAACATACTTAAATGAGTAGGTTTCATCATCATTACTAATCTTCACGCCACCTGGCAATGCGAAAGTAATCATATCCAGCTGTTGTTTCAAGGACTGATTTGCTGCCTGAAGAGCATTTTGATAAAATCGTTCTTTCTGTATAATTTCATCTACACTTCGAATTCCCAGGAAAGCATAGTGTTCATTTCCATCATATTCTTTTACAATATGAGCCTGAAAGCAGGACAAGCCTGCTGCATTTGGCACTGTTTCAAAAGAAAAATAGTATTCATCTTCTTTTTGGAAACGCTGTTTTATCGTTATATAATTAAGTTCCTGTTTCATCGCTTCCCGAAGTTCCGGAAGAACAAATTTTTCTGCATATCCTTGTACATAATCTGTAAATTTTGAAATATTTTTAATTTCTTTTGCATGATTTGTTCTCTGATAAAATGCAATCGAATAATCATCTGTGTCCAAATTCAGCACAAAAGCAATTGTATAATCAAGGCTTAAACCAGACAAAACACGCTTATTCTCCAACAGTTCCTGTTTATATGCATTCTCCATCTGCTTTTCTTTGTCAATCTGGCGTACCACATACAGAACGTTCGTTACATTTCCAAACAGGTCACGTTTTTTTACGATAAATCTTGCAAGATGCCAAGAGCCACTGGTTGAAAGATATTCCAATGCAATACTCTCTGTATCTTTCAGCCGGTCATTCAATGTTGAGGTATCCAGAAAATTTTTCATCATATCCTGATATTCTGAAGAAACAATCGTCTCTCTTGCTTCCCTGAAAACATCCACTGTGTTTCCATGTTTTCCAGTCAGCCGATGCATTTCCTGACCAGATGAGATTTCCTCATAAGTTCCATTGACCAGATCCATTCTGTAAATAAGCCAGTATAATTTGCTGATAGAATCCACAATCTCACTGTTCAGATTGGCACTTTCCAATGCCTGTTTTAACTGAACTTTCTGCTTTTCCTGTTCTTCAATAATGTCATCAATATACCGATATCCCATTACGACCTGAAATCCTGAAACGTTTTTCAAGCGTACAATCTGTACTTCAAAATGCTGCTTGCCTGCTGGATTTGGATAGCACCTGAAACGATAAGCAAACCGATCATGATGTCCCAGATATTCAATCAGATAATCCGCACTTAATTTTTCCATAAAATCTGGCGCTGATTCCTGGATAACAAAATGTTCAAAGTAATATCGGATACGGAAGGAAAATGACTGAAATCCAGATTCAATCTGATGCTCCGTTATCGCTGCATTTGTGTTTTCTTCCTGTTTTACGGGTATCATAGTATCCTTTAATAAATCACAAGTATAAACGGAAGTATAATCAATACTCAGGACATCCAGAATGCTTTTTTCTTTTTTTAATTCCTTCAGGCTGTCTTCCAGATTTTCCTGCTCTTTTTCCAGAATTTTCTGCATTCTCATATTCTCACGGACACTTCCCAGATGTCCTCCGACATTTGATAACAGATTGATCAATGTATCATCAGAATCTAACTTCGGGTTATCCACGCCAATAAAACCAGTTAACGATCGATTTGCATAAACTGGTACTGCAATCAAAGTCTGGATATTTTGAGGCTTTAAGCGAGCATATTCCTGTGGCATTTTTTCTGCAATATCTTTCACATCATAAATAACGATATTTTTCTTTTTCTGGAATATATCCAACCATACAGGCATCTCTTCCAGTGGTATATACTGAAGGCTCTGTATCTGCGGTTCTATTCCAGCTGCACACCATTCAAACGTATTCTGAAAACTGTTATGTTCTTCCGAAATCCAGTCAAAAATATATACCCTTTCAGCGTTTATATATTCACCGATTACTTTCAGAATATCTGATATGATTTCATTTAACTGTCTCTCATCTTCTGCTTGATCCATACAGGAAATCTGATGAAGAATCTCATTCATATTTTTTAGTTTCCGTTCATAGATTTCTCTGTATTTTTCCATATAACGCTCCTCTAATTCCGCATTGTCCATCTGCTTGCTTGCTTGCTTGCTTGCTTGCTTGCTTGCTTGCTTGCTCAATTGTATTTTATCCATTCTGTTTGTCAACTCCACCTATGTGACTTACCTATTTTAGTTTCCTTTTCTTCCCAAAACGAAAAGAGCATTGTCTTCTCAGACAATGCATCCTTAACGTGGCAACTGGCTGCCATTTTACAGGCCCTATAGCTTTGCGTCTCAGACTTTCGGCTGATTTGCTGATAACCATTTTTCTTTTAATTATACATTTCATGTTAAAAAATGTCCATAAAAGTTCTATTATTTTCCACCGAAAATCTGATCGAATGTATGCAGGATCATTTCGATATTGATTGGTTTTGAAATATGAGCATTCATACCCGCTTCAAAAGCTTTTTGTTTGTCTTCTTCAAAAGCATTAGCAGTCATTGCAATGATAGGAATATTCGCTTTTTTGTTATTCCTTAATGTTCTAATCTCACGAGTAGCTGTATATCCATCCATTTTCGGCATCTGAATATCCATCAAAATCAGATCAAACTCAGATTCTTCTGCAACACTCATCCTTTCCACCGCATCTGTTCCATCCTCTACAGCTTCTATCTTCAATCCAGCTTCTTCAAGAATTGCTGTCGCAATCTCCCGGTTCAATTCATTATCTTCTACCAAAAGGATTTTCTTTCCTGCATATCTATATTTTTCTTTTTCATCCTGAATTACTGGTTCTACCGCCTGGTGCGCCAGAGCAGCTCTGAGTTCTGACATAAACAGTGGTTTTGATACAAATGCAGTAACTCCGGCTTCCTTTGCTTCTTCTTCAATATCTGCCCAGTCATATGCAGTCAGAATGATAATTGGTGTATCCTCATTCCCAATCACTTTTCGGATTCTTCTGACGGTTTCAATACCATTCATATCCGGCATCTGCCAGTCAATAATATATGCCTTAAATTCTTTTTTCATTTCACAGGCTTCTTTTGTCCTAAGAACTGCTTCTTTTCCTGAAGTTGTCCAGTCGGCCAGCATTTCAATATCTCGCAGCATCTTACATACGCTCATGCAGGTGTCCGCATCATCATCAACAACCAGAGCTCTTGCTCCCTGCAATTCGGGAACTGGTTTATATTTTACAGTTTCTTCTGATATCTTGCACTCAATGGAAACCACAAATTCTGAACCTTTTCCAGCCTCACTGTTGACTTTAATTGTACCACCCATCATGTCAATAATATGCTTTGAAATTGCCAGACCAAGTCCTGTTCCCTGTATGCCACTCTTAGTAACCGTCTGCTCTCTTGCAAATGCATCGAAAATATGCTCCTGGAATTCCCTTGACATTCCAATTCCACTGTCTTTTATGCTGAAGACATAACTTGCATACCCAGCTCTCCTGCATGGCTGTTCGCTCACACGGATATTGATCATTCCGCCAACCGGTGTAAACTTTATTGCATTGCCTACAATATTCAATAATACTTGATTTAAGCGTAACTTATCTGTGATAATGTCTTCATGAACCACATTCTGTGTATCAATATACAGTTCCTGCTGTTTAGAAGATATATTGCCCTGAATGATGGAACGCAGGTCATGAAAAACATCCGGTAAATGAACCTTCACTTCTTCCAGCTTCACAACCCCACTCTCTATTCGGCTCATATCAAGGACATCATTGATCAGACTAAGCAAATGCTGCCCAGATACGCTTATTTTTTTCAGATATTCCAGCACCAGTTCTTTATTGTCGATATGCGTAGTAGCAAGTGCGGTAAAACCTATAACGGCATTCATTGGTGTACGGATATCATGGGAAATACTGTTCAGGAAATTAGTTTTTGCCTTATTCGCATGTTCCGCTGTTGCTAGTGCATTTCTTAATATCTTTTCCTGTTCTAATTCCTTTTCTTTATCCTTTGTAATATTTCTATTTGCCAAAAGTACTGCCCGAATATGACCTTCTTTATCAAATCGCTGTGGAACTATTACAGAAAGGATCCAGGTTCCATCTGTTAATTGACATGTATAAGTTAGCGATGAATGTTCCTGTAATCGCTCCACAACCGTATTCATATCTATAAACTCAAGGAATCCCTCCCGGAATTCTTTTGACACATTCTCCCCTATTTGTTTTAATTTTCTTTCAGAGATGAGTTCAACTTCTGACTCATCTGCATCATGGTCTGATTTCTTTATCATTTCAATTTTACCCGCGGTCAGATCAAACAGGGAAATAGAAAAATAAGCAGTTCCCAATGCATTGATAATACGCATACGCTTCTGGCTCTGCCGAAGTGTCGTTTTTTCCACATTACTCTGTATCAGTAATATCAGCAAATGAATCAGTACTGCCACTGCCAGATATACTCCTGCTACAATAGAGCGTAACATATATATCTGAACTGCTGGGAAAAATACATAAATTACATATTCGCCAATCTTATCTTTTCTGCCATACCATGTACTTCCATTTTTTCTGATCCGCAAGATATTTACTTTCTTGTAATCTGAATTGCTTCCCGATATTTTCTGCAATTGCTCATATGTTTTTCCAAGTAATGCACTTTGATTGGTACTGACAACGCCATGATCATCACATATAACAATTGCACCATTCATACTAACTGGAAAATCAGCAAAAACTGACTCAATCGTCATATCCCCATAAGTTTCTCCATCGTTTTTTGCATAAGCCACAACTAATCCCGATGCATCCTTCCGGGTAACAACCGCAACATCATATTCACAATTATCTACCTGCATTCTTTCTGTGTATGTTTCTTCCGGATGTTCTAAAATCTCCGTCACATAAGCTTTGTCCTCTAGTGCTTTCCAAAGAGTCTGTGCTTCCGCAGCAGAACCATTTTGAAGCACAATATTTAAATCCGCATCTGTAACCATAATTCCACTCAGACGTTGTTCTGAGGTAAAATCATCCAGTTGCTGCTGTCCATATGTTTCTACCATGTCCATGTCATTTGTCAATTCTTTTGACTTATCCAACAGACGCACAAGGCTTTTTACTCTGTCATTTGCAGTATAGTCTTCATAATTCTGAATACGAATTTTGGCAAATGATATGGTTTCTTTCAGTGAAACATCAAGATTTTTTTATCTATGCCTGTAAATATTACCCAGATTGCCACACCTGCTATAATCATGATCAGCAGTACAAGTCTTGATGTTTTCGATATTTTTTTATTCTTCATCAGCATTTTCTCCTATAATTACTTTATCACCATCAAGACCATATTTTTCCACAATACTTTCCATTGTTCCATCTTCACTCATTTGCTTAATAAGTTCGTCCATCTCTTTTGTAAGTTCCTCATGCGTTCCCTTTTGAAATGCAACACCGATTTTTGATATATTAGGGCTTTCTTCTAACAGCCGATACTTTCCATCACTATTTCTGATCAATTCATTTAAAAGAGCTTCATGTCCAGCGATTGCATCTACATAACCTTTTCTAATTGCAGCAAACATATCTTCCGTAGAAGCAAAACAATTTACCTGTTTTACTTCCGGGAGTTCTGAATCCATTTGATGCAAGAAAAGTTCTGCTGCTCTTGTGGTAGCCTGAACACCAACCGATTTCTCTGTGAGATCAGCAAAATTTTCAATATTACTATCTGAACGAACAGCAATGACCTGACGACTGTACATATATGGACCTGCCCATTGATAATCATTTTCTCTTCCATTCATAGAATAACAGCTCCAAATACAATCTATTGTCCCATCTGCAAGATAATTGTTCTTTTCACTCCATTTTATTTTTTTAAATTCAGGTTCATATCCAAGTTTGTGAAATACTCTCGTAGCAATCTCAACATCTACACCTGTATACGTCCCATTAACATCCAGATATGTATATGGTTCAAAATCATCTACACCCACTATTATATTTTTCAAGTTCGCATTTGACGTCTGTTTGCTACTACAGCCACATAAAAGACTAATTACAACAATTAAAATGCAAAATATCAACTGCTTCTTATAGTATTTAAAAAATTGCTTTTTACCTTTACCAGTGCTACCCATTTTTTTCTCAGAATTCATGCGGTATTACTCCCTTTACTAAAACATTCGTCTTAAATTGTTTTTCATTAAATAGCCATAACATTTTAATTTTATTATATCTCTGCAATACATGTCAATTTGGCATATTTCACATAAAATCGCCAAGTTTTTATATGATTTAATAGGCATCTGGAACTTTTTTGTCTAAAAACGTTAAAATGAGGATGTGCATACACCCTCATTCATCTTCTTTTTTTAAATTGCATATCCCATATCATATGCTTCTTTATAAACAGTTTTATTCTCTACTAATCCGGCATCCATGACATCTGTTGCGTATAACCGTCCAGCAATTTTATACTCTTCCAGATGTTCAACAAATCCATCCAGATCTCCCAATGATCTTTCAATGATGTCTTTTCCCAGTCCAGCAGAAATAATATAGTATACTTCTTTCTTCCCAAGATGCTGCCAGATTGGATATGTACGGTCGATAAAAGTCTTCATCTGAGCACTGATTCCGTAAAAATATACCGGAGTAGCCAGAACCAGAACATCTGCTTTTTGAAATAATTCCAGAATCTCTGCCATATCATCTTTTAGAACACATGTCCCGCCATTTCGCATACATCCATCACAGGCACGGCAATATCCAATATTCGCATCCATGATTCGTATCAATTTTACATTGTGCCCTTTTTCTTCTGCTCCACGTTTGAACTGCTCACACAACATCTGCGAATTTCCTTTTTTTCTCGGTGAGCTTGAAATAATCAGAATATTTTTCATCGTTTTGTCTTTCTCCTCTTCTGTTTCCGCTTAAGTCATCACACAAATAAACTCTGCTGCTCGTATTCTGCTTGTCGTTTTAACTGAACAGGTACCTGATGCAGAATCTGTTCCATTTTACTGTCATTAAACCAATCTGACAGTTGTTCTTTTTCCAGTATCACCGGCATACGATCATGTACTTTTCTCATAGATTCATTGGCTGTTGTAGTCAGAATCACGAAGCGTTTCTCATTTTCAAACCAGTCGCAGAATCCAGCCATATACAACACCTGTGCGTCATATCTGGAAAATGTATTTTTCTCTTTTAACCGATTCCATTCATAAAATCCACTTGCGGGGATTAAAATACGGTGATATTGAATTCCATTCCGAAAAGCAGGTTTGTCCATAACTGATTCCGCTCTTGCATTTATGACAAGATTCTTTCCCTGTAACAAAGGATATCCCCACTTGCAGATATCCAGTTTCCTTCCATGCTCTGATTTTTCAATGACCGGCGCAACATTAGCTGGACAGATGTCACCAGTAAAATGCTCCTGTCGGATTCTCTGATCTATATCATTCACTACTTTTTCGATTTCATCTGCCATACCGGAATCAATATAATATCTACCACACATATTTGTCGCTTTCCTTGCCTATTTCTATTTGATATATCTGTCTTCTACTTAAATAAATCTTTTATGCTAAAACTTGTCTTATTGTAAACCTTATTATAAGCTGCTTTCTTAGGATTCTTAAGCCATCCTGTACCTTTCTTTCCGTACCCTGGAATTACTGCTTTCTTAACGGCTCTCTTTGCTTTTCCAGTTGTTCTTGCCTTGATCGATTTCTTTAAACTCGGTGTTCTCATTCCAAACTTCATCTTAATCGCCTCCATTGTTTCACGGAAAATCACCAACTATCACAATCTGTCAACATTAGAATTATACCATCATTTACCTATTCGCAACAAACATAATGTCAGAGACATTTATCAGAGATCTACGATATTTCCCAGACTACAGTAACTGTATCAGTAACATCTATATCGTCTGCTTCAATATCTATATCATATGTCGCCGGTGCACTAATTTCACATTCCGTACGCTCCATTAATCTTATTTCATTCATTGGCTTTGTTACAAAATCTATCTCTCCCCAGGAATAATCAATCGCCTGTATTTCACCCAGTTTCACATTCGCTGCTGTTGTAAGTACCTGTGCCTTTTGAATGGAATCCTCAATTGCTTTATGTAACAGCTCATTTTTACATTTTTCTACATCAGCTACAGTATAT
>Ga0129312_1000983_pt1 | contig 18959 bp, 18 predicted proteins | sample O827metagenome_FD_94434 | JGI IMG/M metagenome (GOLD analysis project Ga0129312, IMG submission 94434) | Orangutan group fecal microbial communities from Wisconsin, USA - O827 metagenome | ecosystem: Host-associated > Mammals > Digestive system > Large intestine > Fecal | place: USA: Wisconsin... | reverse complement strand
TGTGCGGTCAATAGACGGGATTCACTCCCGTCGAGGAGAATAGCTTAGTCATGACTTTCGCAAGCGAAAGTGGCTTCGCCACCATGCTGTCTTGCATGGTCAATAGTTTCAAGGCTTTAGCCGATGGAATGAGCTATTCATGCTTATGTTTAAGCAAGTCGAAATCCTGATTTCGACTTAAGTTTCTAATCTCTCCTTCTTCCTCCGAATATAATTATAAGTCTGAGGAAGTTGGCAAGTGCAACTGCCGTTGACGCAACGTAAGTCATTGCCGCCGCCGAAAGAACTTTTTTAACTCCGCCGATTTCATCATCATAAAGTATTCCACTGTCACCAAGACAGGCAACCGCTCTTCTTGATGCATTGAACTCGACAGGAAGAGTAATAATAGTAAACACAACCGACAATCCGAAAAGAAGTATTCCGAGATTAATCATTGAGTTTCCCATTACCGAGCTGAAGCTGAACAATATTCCGAGGAAAATCAACGGCATTGAAAGCGTTGATCCTAAGTTTGCAAGCGGAACCATTACCGTTCTCAATGTAAGCGGTACATAGCCTCTTGCGTGCTGAATGGCATGTCCGGTTTCATGTGCGGCAACGCCGATAGCCGCAACCGATGTATCGGAATAAACACTGTCCGAAAGTCGCAGAACTTTTTTCGACGGGTCATAATGGTCTGTGAGATTTCCCGAAACTCTTTCTATGCTTACGTCATATATTCCATTAAGCTCCATTAATCTTCTTGCCGCCTGTGCTCCGGTCATTCCGCTGCGTGATGCAACTCTTGAGTATTTTTTAAATGTGGAATTAACCTTATTCTGTGCATATAGTGCAAGAATCATTGCAGGTATTACCAGAACGATATATGTCCAATCAATATAATAAAACATAAAACCGCCTCCTGTTTATTTCAAAATTGTGCCTTTTTCTATGGCATGGCCTCTCATATAGGCATCGGCAGACATTCTCTTTCCGCCCTGTGCCTGAACCTCTTTAACGGCAACGGCACCTTCGGCAGTCATAACAACAAAATCTCTTTTTCTTACGTCAACGATTGTTCCCGGTTCTCCGTTATAATCCCCGTCAATCGTTTCCGCAAACCATATTTTAAGCTTTTCGTCATTGAGCATAGTATATGCAACAGGCTGTGGATTAAGTCCTTTTATCAGATTAACAATATCTGTATTTTTTCCGTTCCAGTTAATATGCTCAAGCTCAGGCTTAATCATAGGTGCAAAGGTAGCCTCGTCATCATTCTGAGGTATTCTTTTTACTTCGCCATTTTCGATTAAATCAAGAGTTTTTATAAGCAGATCAGCCCCGATAACTGAAAGTCTGTCGTATAACGAGCCATAGGTATCGTCAGGCTTAATCTTTTCTTTTGCCTTTAATATCATATCTCCGCTGTCGAGTCCCTTTGCCATATACATTGTTGTAACTCCGCCGAACTCTTCGCCGTTAATAATCGACCACTGTATAGGTGCGGCTCCTCTGTACTGCGGAAGTATCGAGCCATGTACATTTATACAGCCGTATTTGGGAATATTGAGTATTTCCTCGGACAATATCTGTCCGAAGGCAACAACAACCATAATGTCCGGCTGATATTCTTTGAGTACTTCAACAAATTCCGGTGTTTTAACCTTCTGTGGCTGATAAACCGTTATGTTGTGTTCAAGCGCTTTTTCCTTTACAACGGGAAAAACCATCTTTTTGCCTCTTCCCTTCGGCTTATCCGGCTGTGTAACAACCGCAAGAACCTCATGTTTTTCAATCAAAGCCTCCAGAGTAGGAACGGCAAAATCCGGAGTTCCCATAAAAATTACTCTCATAGCATTTCTCCTTTAACCAATCAATATTTAATTTCACCCTTGGCTTTATCAATGTAAAGAATTCCGTCAAGATGATCAAGCTCATGGCATAATGCTCTTGCCATAAGTCCTCTGCCTTCAACAATTATTTCTTCTCCGTTTCTGTTAAGAGCCTTTACTTTAGCATAATCGGGACGTTCAACCTCTGCTGTTGCTCCGGGAATGCTTAAGCAACCTTCATCGCCGGACTGTAAACCGGCAGTTTCAAGTATTTCCGGATTGATAAGCTCAACAAGACCGTTTCCGATGTCAATAACAACCGCTCTTCTGAGTATACCAACCTGAGGAGCCGCAAGACCTACTCCGTCGGCATCATACATTGTATCTGCCATGTCATCAAGAAGATCAAGTGTTGATTTTGTAATTTCGTTTACAGGTTTACATATTTTTCTTAAAACGGGATCGTTACCTGTTCTTATTTTTCTTAAAGCCATAATTATACCTCCGTTACGGTTATTTAAACTGTTTGCAAAAATCTCATTCTGCGATTAAATTTCATTATAACATAAATATTCATTCAATAAAACGATTTTAAATTAAAATTCAATTAGCTTATAATTAGTAGTAAAAAAGCGACAATAATTATTACAAATTTATTAACAATTTGTAAACAAATGCTGTTTTTAATATAATTCTCTTTTTTTATGTGTTTTTATGTTGTATAATGATAAACAGACAAAAAATAAAGTAAGGTGATAAAGTGAAAAAATCTATGAAATACATACTGGCAATAGCTGCCGCAATATCCCTTTCAATCAGTGCATTGCCAAACACATCTGTTTCGGCAAAATCACTTTCCGAACTCCAGAAGGAAAGAAACGATCTTGCCCAGCAAACAAAGGATGCGAAATCAAAGCTTGCAGAGGCCCAGAAAAAACAGGAAAATGTTATGTCTGAAATACAGGCCATGGATGCCGTTGTTAATGCCGCACAGCGTGAAGTTGACGAGGCACAGGCTGACCTTGACGACGTAAACCAGCGTCTTGAAGAATCCAAGCAGGCATACGAAGAAGCAACCCAAAAACGTGAACAGCAGTTTGAAACACTTTCCGGAAGAATGCAGTATTTCTACGAAAACAGTGATTTAAGCTATCTCGAAATAGTTCTTACTTCCGAAAACTTCGGCGATATGATAAGAAGAGTCCAGTATATGGATGACATAATGTCATACGACAACACAATGCTCGACGAGCTTACAAAAACTCAGGAGGAAATCTCTAAAAGAACAGAAGAAATCCGTGAAGAACGTGAGCAGTCCGAATATCTTCTCAGCGTTGCAGAAGACAAACGTAATGAATTAAACGGAATTCTTGAAGAAAAACAGGCGCTTTATAACTCATACGTTCAGGATGAGGCTAAATATAACGAAATTGTTGCCAGCAACGAAAAGGCAAGCGAAGAAGCTCAGGCTCTTATCAACAAGCTTCTTGCCGAACAGGCTGCGGCAGAAGCCAAAGCAAGAGCAAATAATTCGGCATCAACTCAGTCTACATATGTATATACCGGCGGTACTCTCAACTGGCCCGTTCCTTCAAGAGCTGCATCAAGCTCAAGTCTTTCAAGCGGATATGTTTCCAGAAGCAGACCTATAGGTTCCGGTACAGAGTTCCACACAGGCTATGACATTCCTGCATCATACGGTTCGGCAGTTGTTGCAGCAGAAGCCGGAACGGTTATTTATGCCGGCTGGATGAACGGTTACGGAAATACGGTAATGATAAGCCATGGTAGCGGTCTTGTTACTCTTTACGGCCATAACTCAAGCCTTACGGTTTCAAAAGGCGATACAGTATCAAGAGGACAGCAGATTGCAAAAATCGGAAGTACAGGTAACTCAACAGGCAACCATTGCCACTTTGAGGTTCGTGTAAACGGAGCTCATACAAATCCCGCACCTTATCTCGGTGTAAGCAATATCGCATCTTAATCAAAAACGATAAATCCCCTTCATCATGCTATAAGCATTGATGAAGGGGATCTTTTTTAGAATCTTATTTTATCTCTTGTTATATCCTTTAATGATGCACAATCAGTCATCATCATTATTTCTCTGAGCTCATCAGCAATCTTTCTTGTGTATATCTCAACACCTTCCTGCTTTCCGCCATGAGCCGCAATGGCATAAGGTCTGCCGATAAGCACGCCATCTGCACCGAGTGCGATAGCCTTGAACACATCAGAACCGGAACGTATACCGCCATCAACAAGTATCCTGATTCTGTCACCGACAGCCTCTCGTATTTCCGGAACAACCGAGCAAGGTGCCGGAGTATCCTCAAGAACTCTTCCGCCATGTGTCGAAACGATAATTCCGTATGCACCGGCATCTGCACACTTAAGCGCACTCTTTGCCGTCATAATTCCCTTTATGATAAGCGGAAGCTTTGTTGCTGATGTAATTCTTTTATACTCATCAACGGATTTTGTTGTTACCGGCTTACCCATGAGCTTAAGATTGACAAGTGCGGCCGAGTCAACATCCATTGCAAATCCGATTGCTCCGCATTCCTCAAGCTTTCTTACATTGTGCATAACCTTATCGTATTCCCAAGGCTTTATTGTTGATATTGCTATACCGTCTGCCTCCTTTATTATAGGAAGTGTTGCCGAAAAAAAGCTGTCATCAGGGCCGTCACCTGTGAAAGCAAGGGTATTGCAGGCTCTTGCGCCGAAAACAACAGCCTTTGAATATTCCGATTCATCAAGATAATTTGTATAGTTAAATGCCATGCCGCCGATAGGTGCAATAAAGAACGGCACATCAAATTTATGTCCCAAAAATTCAATTGATGTATCAATTTCTTTTTCCTCATGTATTGTATCCATATTTACATATACCGATTTAAGAAAATCTCTGCATACAGTAAATGCCCTTCCGCTTTTAACTCCGCCTGCTCCCGGAACCTGTCCTTTGCACGCTATTCCGTTGCATTCGGGACAAACCTTGCATTTTGGTGCCATAGTCTTTTTTGCGTTTTCAAGTACTTCTTCATAAGTCATATTAAATAATCCTCCACAATTATTTTCTTAATGCCTTTTTGTTCTCCTGAATTTGTTCGTCCAACTCATTAAGATAGACCCATCTGTCCATTGTTTCCTCAAGAGTTTTCTCAAGCTCATTCTTCTTTTCCGTAAGCTCCTGGAGCTTAACATAATCCGTCGATATTTTGCTCATTTCCTCTTCGGTTTTTGCAATTTCGTTTTCAAGCTTTTCAATATCGTCGTTTATTGTTTCAAACTCTTTCTGCTCCTTATAGGACATTTTGAGCGGTTTATCCTTATCTTTTTCCGGTTTCTGCGGCTTTAGCTCTTCTTTTTTAATTACAGGCTGCTGTTCGGCAATTCTTTCCTCATGCTGTCTTAAATAGTCGCTGTAACCGCCTTCATACTGCACAATTTTTCCGTTGCCTTCAAAAGCAAATATTCTGTCAACAACTTTATCAAGAAAATATCTGTCATGGCTTACCGTAACAACTGCACCGTTAAAGCTGTCCAGATATTCCTCAAGTATGCTCAATGTTGCAATATCAAGGTCATTGGTAGGCTCGTCAAGGAATAGTATATTCGGTGCCTCAACAAGTATTTTAAGAAGATAAAGTCTTCTTTTCTCACCGCCGGAAAGCTTTCCTATCGGTGCCCACTGCATTATCGGCGGAAAAAGAAATTTTTCAAGCATCTGTGACGCTGTTATTCTTCCGTCTGCTGTCTGCACGTATTCCGCTGTGTCCTTAATGTAATCAATAACTCTCTGTTCCGGATCCATAACCTCATTATGCTGTGCGAATACGCCTATTTTAACGGTTTCACCTGTTTCAACCATACCGCTGTCGGGCTGTATTTCTCCCGTAAGCATTTTGAGAAGCGTTGATTTTCCGCAGCCATTAGGCCCTATGATACCTATTCGGTCATGCTTAAGAATTATATAGCTGAAATCATCGATATATGTTTTGCCGTCATATGCTTTCGATATATCCTCTGCTATAATCGTCTTTCTTCCGAGCCTTGATGATGCAACGCTTATTTCCAAATCATTTTTTGAATGCTGAACATGCATTGAATTGACTTCATTAAAACGCTCAAGCCTTGCCTTCTGCTTTGTGCTTCTTGCCTGTGCTCCCCTTTTTACCCATTCCAGTTCGTTACGCAGAAAATTCTGGCGTTTTTTCTCCATTGAAACCGCAAGCTCTTCTCTTGCCGCCTTTGCCTCAAGAAAGCCGCTGTAATTTGTTGTATAGCAGTACATTTTTGTGCCTTCGATTTCGATGGTCTTGTTTACAACTCGGTCAAGAAAATATCTATCATGGGTTACCATAAGTAATGCACCTTTATATTTTTCAAGATACTTTTCAAGCCAGTCGATAGACTCGTTATCAATATGGTTGGTAGGCTCATCAAGTATCAGCAGATCAACCGGAGTTATAAGTGCTCTTGCCAAAGCCATTCTTTTAAGCTGCCCACCTGAAAGCGTTCCTGCTTTTTTATAGAAATCATTCAGACTTAGCTTTGTAAGAACCGTTTTGGCATCACTTTCAAGATTCCATGCGTTTGCCGCATCCATTTTGTCATTAAGCGCATAGAGCTTTTTCTCTGCGTCCTTTTCGCCCAGCTCAACAGCTCTTACAGCCTGTTCGTACTCCTTAATAAGCTTTATAACAGGATTATTACTGTTAAAAACCTGTCCCAATACGGTATCCTCCGGATCGTAGTCGGGAGTCTGCGGAAGATAGCCAATTCTTAAGCCGTTCATCTTCACTATATTTCCGCTGTCTGCCGTTTCAGCTCCTGCAATAATTTTGAGAAGTGTGGATTTTCCTGTTCCGTTTATACCTATAACACCGATCTTGTCGCCGGCATCAATGCCAAATGTAATATTTTCAAATACTTTTTTCTCTCCAAAGGTTTTTGTAAGACCTTCAACTGTTAATAAATTCATGCTTTTCTCTCCGATTCTGAATGAAAATATAATAAAAGAATACAGCAAAAATCAACTTTTTGCAATAATATGAATTTGTATGAAGCAGTATACCGCATAAAGAGAATTAATTTGTAATAAAAATGTAATTTACGTTTTATCAAATATGTGATATAATGCTTATGCAATAAAGGAGGTGTGCATAATGGCAAAGGAAAAAACTTCAAGGCTTATAGCCCAGAACAAAAAGGCTTACCATGATTATTTCATTGAAGAAACATATCAGGCCGGTATTTCATTGGCCGGAACAGAGGTAAAAAGCCTTCGTTTGGGTAAATGCAGTCTTAAAGAAAGCTTTATCAGAATTGAAAACGGTTCTGCTTTTGTTTACAACATGCACATAAGTCCTTATGAACAGGGAAATATATTCAACAAAGAGCCTTTAAGAACACGCCGTCTTCTGCTCCACAAGCATGAGATAAACAAAATATCCGGTGCAATAACCGCAACAGGATATACGGTTGTTCCTCTCAGAGTATATTTCGATCACGGTTTGGTCAAAATGGACATAGGTATTGCCAAAGGTAAAAAGCTTTACGATAAGCGTCAAACTATTGCCAAAAACGACCAAAGACGTGAAGCCGAAAAGGATTTCAAAATCAGAAATCTCGGTGTTTAAGCTATTTTCACACGCTACGGGGCTGTAATGGTTTCGACAGGGGTTTTGAAAATAGGGATAGCCATCCGCAGTATCGGTCAACTGCGTATCAAGGCCGTAAATTTTTAAAAAGAAACGACGAAAATTATTCTTTAATGGCTGCCTAAGCGCAGCCCGTCGGCCCGGAATTGCTCACAGTTCCGGTAACCGGCGTCGACCTTGTGAGGACCTATTTCACTTAAGCTTTGCGGTGAAATAAGATAAATGAAGCTACCTGATTTCCCAGCCTGATTGTCGGCGGAGAATGACGGGAATTTTAAATGACAATCTGTGATGGGAGAAGTCCTTATCGATGGATCTTTGGACAGGAGTTCGATTCTCCTCAGCTCCATCAAAAAAAGTTCACTGTAATATCGAAAGAATTACGGTGGACTTTTTCTTTACGCAAGCACAGGCTGGACAAGCTTTGTTTTTTATGAATATCTTTTATAAAAATATAATTAAATCGTTTTTCATTCCATTCAAAATCAATGGATACATAAATCTAAAATAAAGGAGTACCTATATGCCAAACAACAACATAAATTTATCTACATCAAAGAGATTTGACATCAGTACGGCAACACTTCATATTCTTGCCATGGCTCTTATGCTTATGGATCACCTTTGGGCAACACTTCTTCCCGCACAGGAATGGCTTACATGCGTCGGCAGACTTGCTTTCCCAATATTCGCCTTTATGGCTGTGGAAGGATATTTTCATACCCACGATTTCAAAAAATATGCACTGCGTATGCTGTTATTTGCTGTGATTTCCGAAATACCTTTCGATTTTATGTACGGCGGTACATGGTTTTATCCTGTCCATCAAAATGTTATATGGACACTTCTTTTGGGTCTTTTGGGCATTAACATTATGGAAACAGCTCGCAAAAAGCGTAAAAAATGGGCTTTTATATTAATATCTGTAATTGTTGTTATAGTCGGAGCAGCACTTGGAACATTATGTATGTTAGATTACTATGGCACCGGCGTTCTTACGATATTTATTTTCTATTTCTTCCATGGCAGAAAGTGGTGGTGTCTGCTCGGACAGCTCGTTGCACTCTACTGGGTCAATGTGGAACTGTTAGGCGGCCTGGTATACCCTATTCAGCTGTTCGGTATGGAATTCGAGCTTTGTCAGCAGGGTCTTGCTTTGCTTTCACTTATTCCCATATGGCTCTATCGTGGCCGTCAGGGATACCATAGCAAACCGTTCCAATACTTATGCTATGCTTTTTACCCCGTTCATATGGCAATAATCGTATTGGTGTTGAATTTTGTGACCCGTTGATAAATATATTGGTTTTTATGCAAAATCGGAGATATAAGTATGACCCGTACAGAATTAAAAGAATACATACAAAACAATTATGGCACAGAACCCGATTATCCCTGGGGTAAACATCAAAATCACGAGGTATACCGCCATATCAACAACAAAAAATGGTTTGCCCTCATTATGGATGTATCTAAAAACAAGCTGGGTTTACACGACGACTGTGTTTTAGATGTAGTTAATTTAAAATGCGAATCAATACTTATATGCTCATTGCTTGGCGAAAACGGATTTTTTCCTGCCTACCATATGAACAAAAACAGTTGGATAACAGTTGCTCTTGACAATACGGTCGATGACGAAAAAATCAAATTTCTTCTTGATATGAGCTTTAATGCAACTGCATCAAAAATCTGCAAGCATAAACCTGATATAAAATTCTAAATTCAACCTATACTGTTTTCCGAAATCAAAACAATCCGAACCGACGACTACTCTGCCGAAGGTTCGGATCTCTTTATTTATACCGTTTTATGAATAACATATATACTATCAATTATTTTTTACAATGCTATCCATAGATTCAAGCAATGTATTAACATTCTCCGTCCTTCTTACCTTACGACAGAATATCAATAGCCTGCCATCCTCATACTTATAGCTACAGGTTACCAACACCATTATCTGATCCTCTGCCGTCACATCGACAGGAATATCATACAATGACCGTTCTCTTATTTCTTCAATAAATTTTTTCGTACCATCCAAATCAATCTCATCAAATCGTCTCAAATCAAAGTAGTTTTTATTTTCTTCGAGCATTGATGAATCAAATACCGAAAACACAACATATTTTTCCGCTTCACTTGAATATAATGAACTCCATTCAATAACAATATTATTTTTAAGCTGTTCAATATTAAGATATTCTTTCAGACTTCCAAATTTACTGCCATCTCTCAAATCATGTCCGTAGACAATTACATATTTATCATTTTCCAAATCAGTATTTTCAACATCAACAAACACGGTTCCGCTACTGCTTTTCTTTTGATAAAAATCGTGATTCAAATAAAACTCATTATCACGATATACAACCGGTTCATCAGCCAGATTACCAACCTTTATCCAACCGACTGTTTCGGGGTTTATTTGCAACAACGGTATGAATCTATCCTGTATCTGCTCAGTGTTCAAATCGACATTGTCATCACATTCAGAATTTTTATTTTTCAAATCGCTGTAATCGTCCCGCTCTTTCGTAACAGAGTTATTATTCCCATAGTAAAGCTCGCATATTTTGCTTGTTTGCACTCTCTCATTATGGCGTATAAGTGAAGTAGCTATCAAAAAAGCTGTTAACAGCAATGCTATACATAACGCCACAATCGACAAAATCCGATATTTATTTTTATGTTTCGCATTGTGTTTTCTGTTCATCATACTTCTTCCTTCTTTTTATAGCAAACAAATGCTGTTATAAGAGAAATAATTATACCGGCCATAAGCAATGCACGAAGCTCATAAAGATTATCGCCTGTCTTGGGAACATCGGTATTTCTATGTTCATTATGTTCTTCCTTTTTAATTGAATCATCTTCAATTTTTCCGTCAGCTTCTTCTTTAGGTTCTTCCTTAGGCTTTTCTTCGGGCTTTTCCTCAGACTTTTCCTCATGGTTTTCTTCGGGTTCATCCTCAGGTTCATCCTCAGGTTCATCCTCTGGCTCTTCATCTGGCTCTTCATCAGGTACATCATCGTGTGCTTCTTCATTTAAAAGATAATGAGATGCTGTCCACTCAATCATTTCACTTTCTGAATCGAAGCTATGTGAACGAACCTTAACTACGGGCTCCTTAACATTAAATTTAAAATTTACGTTCAAATCTATTTCCTGATCAGATTGACCTGCACCTATGAACGTCTGCGATGCAGTTGAATCATTTCCGATGTCTGTATTGCAAGTAAACAGATAAACTCCGTTTTCCATATGCTGAGTGCCCTTTAAATTAAGCGTAATAGGAGTACCGTCCTTAAGCATAAGACCTGTCAATTTATAGGAACCATCACTATTTTTTTCTGCCAGCTTTTCTCCCTCTGCCGCTGTACCGCTCAAACGATATACGTCAATATTTTCATTATCTGCAGAAACATATAACAACAGATCACTTGTCTTATCGTCAAGCTTCGCCGCCATTGTTATGGTCATATCAGTGTTATATTTTCCGTCTGCCTGCTTTTCTTTTACAGTAAGCTCAATTCTTTTAGCAAAGTCGTCCTTTGTAATAAGTGTATTTGAAGCATCTGCAGGAGTTCCTTCCATATTGATAAGGTACTTATAAATATTATTTATAACAGCCTTTTTATTTGGATCTATTTCTTTAAAGCTCTGACCGCCAAGATAATACTTACCAACTATATCCTCAGCATTCAAAAACACTTCGCCACTGTTTCCGTAATGCCAAATTGCCGCCTGTGTTGCCGTTATTGCCATACCGTCCGTAAGATTTGCAGCCTGTTCAGCCGTTAATACACCTGCATCTGTCAACATTTTTCTGAATGCATCAAGGCTTCCCGGTGTCGGTGATTCTGCATTATTACTTACATTACTAACACCCCAATAGCCCTTAAGAACTATTGAACGCATCTTTTCTGCCTCTTCTTTTCCGATATATCCGGCATCCTCAAGCTTATTCATATTGTAGTTTGCTCCGGTATTTGGATTAACCTCAAAGTCCGCACAATATACATAATATTTTTCATTATTTTTTCCTTCAAGTATAAACTGATGTGGCTGCCATGTATCAACATCGCCGGCTTTAACACGAATCATACTTTCTATACCGTAAGTTCCAAGCCACTGGAAATACTGTCCGTTAATATCATATATGCTTGGATAAACCGTCGGTCGATTATAAATGTCATTTCTCGGATCTGTGTTTCCGTTACCTAAATTGGGTAATCCCGGAACATAAGTTGAAAAACTACCGTTATCAAATATCGTATTACCTATAACATCGCCCATTTGACCTGAAACGATACGTTCTCCGCCTTCAACTTCACTACCGAATTCTGAATAATTATTTTTTGTCAGTGTTGTTTCTGTAGTAATATTTTTTTTCAAGCCATCTTCTGTTTTTTCTATTTTAGTAGCAATCGAAACATATCCGCCCATCACAGGATCTGAAAAATGCACAGCTTTTCCATCCTCAATAGTTACGACTGTATATCCTACAACATTTCCGTCACCGTTGCGAAGCTCAGCAACGACCTGTCCATTTAATACATTGCCGTCCGAATCCTTTTCAGGTTCACTTACTATAGGTTTTTCGGGAAGCTTAAATTCATAAGATGTTTTTCCACCTTCTGCGCTTATTTCAGCGTTTTCAGGAGGAGTTGTTTCTTCTGTAGTAGCCGGAACTGTTTCCGAAATCTCAGTTCTGTAACCTGTTATTCGACCATTTGCATCCCTTGTAAAAATAACCTTTTCTTCTCTGATTTTACCGTCAGTGTCTGTTATTTTTCTGGTATAAGTTGTGTCACTGCCAACATTTTCAACAGTAACATTTGTAACTATTCCATTTTCTTCTTTGCTGCTTCCGTCGGTTATCCATTTAGTGCCCTCGCCATCATCTTTTCTGATCCACTCTGGAATATCAAGCTTATCTTCATCAAACCACGCATCAGCATTTTCACTTTTTTCATCTTTTCCGCCCGGTGTAATAACAATAGTAACATTAGGAACTTCAGATTCAATGTTCAAGCCACCTTCTGTTTCACCTTTTCCGTTGTCCGTAGTTATCTCTTCTTCATTTCCTTTGTCAGAGGTTTCTATTATTGTTGTTTCGCTTCCTTGGGCACTGCCTTCGGAACTAATAATTTTGCCTTTTTTGTCATATATATCGGTTGACTCAACAGTCTCCTTGCCTTCAACCGTTTCGCTTTCCCACTTTTTATCAATTTCAATTGTTATTGTTGTTTCGCCTGAATTTTCATCTGTTTCCGTATTAGTTGTTTTTGTTATTGCAGGAGTTTCCGGAGTACCTTCGCCGGTTGTTTCCACAATCTCTTCAGCCATCGCAATACTTGAAAAGGTTGTCATAGTCATTCCTGCTATAAGTAAATATGAAATAATTTTATAAAATTTTTTCTTCATATTGGTCAACCTCCATGCCAAAAAACACTTAAAATGTATTCAGTTTTAAAAAGGCACATTTTGTCTTAATATATCCATGGACAAAATGTGCCTTAGCAACTTGTATTTATAGCTACGCATAAGTCAAAAACATCTATCTTTATTTCTTCCGTCCACAGATATATTTGTTTAATTTCAGATATAAATTTCATCTTAGTTCCTCCTTTCTGTAAACATTTCGTAAGTATATTGTAATTTATATATATATTATATTATCATACATTCTGTTAAATTACAATATTTAAATCAAATTTAAGCATTGTAATATATATGTTGTTGCATTATAAGATATATATTTTTTAATTATAGCAAAAACTATCAATTTAATTGTTTTATTTTAATACAATATAGCTATAAATAACCTATTCATAAACTTTTAATACTTTTTTACGTCAAAATGTGTTGTACTCCTAACAAAAAAAATATACAATAAGTATATTAAATGATACGGAGATTAATTATGAAAAACAGACATTCTACTGTTTCTGCAGACAATTCTCCTGCAAATACAGACAGTAAAGATGAAATCATAAATATAGTTGCAACGACCGACCTACACTCGCATTTAAACAGCTTTATTACTAATAAAGACGGAAAAAATACAGAACTCGGCGGTCTTTCAAGAATAAAAACCGTAATAGACAAGCTTGGTGATAATACTCTTGTTTTCGATTCCGGCGATTTTTCCATGGGTACACTGTTCCAGACCATGTACCGCCAGGAGGCCTTTGAACTGAGAAGTCTTGGACTTATCGGATGCAGTGCCACAACAATAGGAAACCATGAGTTTGATTACGGCACAGAAGGTATCATTTCTATGCTTAAAAGTGCAAACAACAGCGGTGATACTCTGCCCGAAATAGTTCTTTGCAACATAAACAGAGCCAAAATGGAGGAAAAGGGTCTTTCAGAGGAGCAGCAAAGTTTACTCGATGCCTTTGACCGTTTTAATATAAAAAAATACACAGTAATTTATCACAACGGTTTAAAAATAGCCGTAACCGGCGTATTTGGCAAAAATGCCTTTTCATGTGCCCCATCCTGCTGTCTTATATTTTCAAGTCCAATCTCTGCCCTGAAAGAAACGGTACATGAGATAAAAACCAACGAAAATCCTGACATGATTATTTGTCTTTCGCATTGCGGAACAAGTGAAAAATACAGAAAATCCGAAGACGAGCATATTGCAAAAGCCGTACCGGATATTGATTTAATTTTAAGCGGACATTCCCATATACGCATAGATGAACCTATAATACACGGAAATACTGTCATCATTTCTCCGGGTGAATACGGAAAATATGCCGGTATTATCAAAATGCACAGAAATCATTCAAAGCGCTGGACATTAGACGGATACAAGCTTGTACTTATTGACAACTCTATTGTGCAGAACAAATTTGTTCAAGACAAGATTGACGGCTATATGGAAAAGGTAAACAACAATTATCTTGCCATGTTCGAATGCTCAAGTAAAGAAATTCTTGCTAAAAACAACATTGATTTCAGCACGCAAAAGGATTTGGAAAATAAACATACAGAAAACAATTTAGGCAATCTTATTTCCGATGCCTACCGATATGCTGCCGAAAAGGCACTTGGCGAAAAAATAGATGTTGCAATAGTTCCTTCGGGTGTTATTCGCGACACATATCCCAAAGGAAGTATAACTGTTGAAAACGTATTTAACTCTCTTTCGCTCGGAAAGGGTCCTGATGATATATCCGGAAATCCTCTCATACATGTGTATATTACGCAAAAGGAACTCATGTTCATGATGGAAATAGACGCATCAATATCGGATTATATAAAAACATCAAGATTTTACATGAGCGGATTACATTTTAAATATAATCCGCACAGGGTATTAATGAATAAGATCTTTGAAATATATTTTGTTGATGACAACAACAAACATTATGCCGTTGATGACAGCCGTATGTTCAGTGCAGTACTCGACCTTTACACCTGGAATATGTTCAACTCAGCACAGTATCGTGTAAAAGGTATTATGAAAGTTCAGCCCAAAAACCGTATCGGCGACAAATATAAAAACATTAACGATTCCATTATCTATTACAAAGGCCATGAACTTAAGGCCTGGAATGCTGTAACAAAATACATGAGATCATTTCCTGCCGATAATGACGGAATACCGGTTATTCCGGATTATTACGCAACTCTTCATGGCAGAAAAATAAGATGTGAAGACATAAGCTTTTCGGCGATATTCTCACATCTTAACAAATATGCCAGAGTTCTGATTAAGTTCTTTTCAACATTGGGTATAATAGCTATTATAATAGTAATACAAATAATTAAATTTATTTTTTTCATATTTTAATAAAACAAAGTAAAACATGGATATCACCGTTTGTTGGCATATCCATGTTTTTGTTTTTAAGTTCTTTAAAAATATCAATCCGGTGTTTTTGTCAACATTACTACGCTCTCAACATGCGGGGTAAGCTAACACCGCATTATCATGCGTGGACACCTGTACTTTCTTACAAATTAACACCCTTATGAAAAAAACTCAACTTTTAACACCCAAAATTTATAACTATACTTCTGTCTAACTATTTATCTTGTACTCCGGCATTAAAAAATTAGGAATTTCATCTGGTTTGATCTGCTTATATTCCAGTAACTGTTCTAATGGTCTAAGCATTCCTAAATGCGGCTCCCCATTATTCTCCTGTCCCAATAATTTTAATTTTTCATTATCCCTGACAATATCTTCTATCGTTTTTGAAAAATAATAGTTCTCAGTATTCGCAAAAATCAAATAATTTATATATTGCAGCTTCTTACTCGCAGACATACAATTCATCTGATGTAGAAAGCTTCTATAATTTCTATCCTTCTTATGATAAAATACTCCAACTACCGTTTCATGTTCAATAGGGAATACACACATGTACATTGTTTGCATATGAAGATTTGGATCCGGATTATAGATATCGTTAATCACAGTCCCTTCGATATCCTTATATAGTGTAATTGGCGTCTGAACAGCTATCGGAGTAACGTAAGGTAATTTCTCCCAAAATACAATTTTAAACCCATCTTTTTCATTATTTTGGATAATTCGTTTGTAAACATCCATATCAAACATATAATCATTTATATCTAATAACTTATCTTCATCTAACTGTTCTTTGTTTATTATCGCACCTGACCTTTTTTGAAAAATATCAAAAAGAGCTATTTCCTCATTTCTTTTCGATAGCATTTGTAACATACTTTTTAATGCAATTTCCGCAAGCATTTTATCTGTGGGATCATTAAGCAATGCCTCTTTATTTTCATAGTCTTGAAAATATAAAGCATCACATTCTCTGCATATAAAATGGAAAGTTCCAGACTTTTTTATTCCCGATTCTAAATCTACCACATCAATTTCATCCATTAACACCCATGGTTCTAAAACTTTTCCTTCACATGCTATTGTTTTTAAGATCATGCGTGGAATAGAATGCGAATTACAAAAACTTGTTTGTGTTTTTCCACATAGGATACATTTATCTGGTTTTGCAGTTTTTCTCGCCTTCTTTAATAATTTATTGATATCTTTCCTCAGTCCAATTGTTTCTATAAAAACCCGCCTCTTTTCTTAATGCACATCACATATCCACAATATAATATTTCCAGTTGTTTATGGATTTCCACTCAACCTGATACTCTCCATGAACATCTATACTTTCATCCTTTTTACCAGTTGGCTTTATAATAGTCCCATGAATTGTATTTTCATTTCTAAAATATGAATACACACCATCAACCTTATTTCCAGAATAGAAATTCTTATCCTGCACAAGTGTCACACAGTATGCTCCATCGAATCCTGCCTCTTTGAGCTGTTCCATAAACTTTATATCTTTAACGAAGGAATACATCTGTTCCGGATACTGTCCATTCAGTGGATACTTTAATTCAATCGCATATTTCTCATTCTCATTATAAATAACAATATCTATCTCATGCTTTACTGTACCAGTTATTCCAAAGAACTTAGCATTTCTTTCAAACTGCACTTTATTTCCTGTTAGCTTTGCACGCAGGAAAATTCCTAATTCATGCTGCAAGCTAAACTCGTTATATACCTCGACTTCTTCGTTTCTGATTAAGTCAACAAATTCTTCAAGTAAACTAACTATATCCATTTTACATACCAACCTTTGCAATTCTCCAAGCTTCATCAAAAGAGCAATTATTCTCCCTAGCATACTGGATAAGTTACTTATTCAAATAAGGATACTTTCTTGAATCCACAAAACTCATTCCTGCTTCATGCCATGCTCTGTGATATAAAGCTTATAACTTTTCTTCATCCACATCAAATAATCCCATACTTTTCTTCTAAAGATTCTTCTTAATCTTTTCAATCAGTAGGATATCCGCAGGAAGCCACTTTACATCATATAATTCTTCTTTTGATAACCACCTGGCCGACTCTGCCTCTAACAACTTAAGCTCTCCTTCGACAATGTCACACCAAAAACAATCCATCGACAAATGGAATGTTGGATAGTCATGCTCAATTGTGTCGATTAAATCACCTACTTGGATTGTTGTCTCAAGTTCTTCTTTTATCTCGCGCACAAGGGCTTCCTGTGGCGTTTCCCCGGCCTCTATCTTACCGCCCGGAAACTCCCACTGACCTTTAAACTCACCATATCCTCTAGCTGTAGCAAATATCTTATTTTCATTCTTGATAACTGCTGCCACTACTCTTATTGTTTTCATCTATAAAATCTCCAGCAGTTTATTTTTCATGCAAACCTCATAGTTTAGCGTCTTCTCACCAACACTCTTGAAGTTAATAACAATATTTGGTCCTTCCACCTTTTTTATAAGCCCAACTCCATACTTTTTATGATTTACTGTTTTTGCCTCAATATCATCAGGCGCATTCACTATTTTCTTTGGTTCTGGTTTGCTCACCTGCACCGGAATTACAGCACTACTATTCTTCACTTTTTTCTTCTTGTTTTCTTCTAAGAACTTTGCATATTCCGAATCAACATTTTTGCCTCTGTTCTTATAATCTTCAATATCTTTGAACACAAACATTGGAGGCTTTTTCACATCGTTGTCCGGCACTGGTCTAATTGGAAACATCCATACCTTTCTGTCATTTCCATCCTCACCAGGCTGCATATCAGTATATGGTTTATCAACAAGTTCAATTCTTCCGCAGTAAATATACTCTCCAGCATCTATAACCTCAAACAAATGTACATCGACTCCATTAAAATCAGAATCCGCAAGCGTCGCATTCTGGGACCATCTTATATCCTGGTCTCCTGACTTGCCCATTCCTGTATAATGAAGAACTCCACCTATCCATTTGTCATGGTAAATTCCTTTTGTATAGTCTGATACAATAACAAGCGTATTTGTGGTTTTGGAACGTCTCATACCACCCATATTTCCACACTTGAATTTTTCTACAATATCAGCATTTTTCAAAATCTGCCCTATCTCTAATCCTGGATTAAACATGCGTTACTCCTTCTCTTTTACATATTTTCCGCTTTTAATTCTCATATCGCTTGGCTTCACAGCCTCCGAAGGAATCGCCCAAAATGAACCAATTTTAGTTGCACCTTCAATTCTTCCTTCAGCACACAAAACCTGGATCCTTCTCTTCGTAATTCCCCATTTTTCTGATGCTTGTTTTATTGAAATGTATTCCATCTTCTTCCTCCAAAACATATCGGAAAACAACCTATACTCGTTGTCAATATTATATACCCAATCGCGAACAAAATCAATCTTGCAAAAAGCCAAGCAACCCACAGCAATCCCTATAATGCAAGCAGCCTGTATGCTTCATTACACACAGGCTGCTTAATCAAATTTATTATAATTTATGAAAAATCGGTTGCATTTTGTCAAAAGTACAAAACTTTTTGAAGCCAAGTGCTTTTAATTCCTGTTATGATACTGAGGATATCCCAGCAATACTTGCTATCCCTGATACCTTATTCTTTCT
>Ga0129312_1000979_pt1 | contig 19048 bp, 17 predicted proteins | sample O827metagenome_FD_94434 | JGI IMG/M metagenome (GOLD analysis project Ga0129312, IMG submission 94434) | Orangutan group fecal microbial communities from Wisconsin, USA - O827 metagenome | ecosystem: Host-associated > Mammals > Digestive system > Large intestine > Fecal | place: USA: Wisconsin... | reverse complement strand
GTCCCAGCATCTGATAGCCGCCGCAGACGCCGAAGATCAGCGTACCGGCGTCGGCCGCCTTCAAAATGGCCGCTTCCAGACCGGACTGCCGCAGCCACCGCAGGTCGGCAATGGTGCTCTTGGTACCCGGCAGCAGGATCATGTCCGGCTGATGCAGGTCGCTCACCTGATCCACATAGCGCAGCGATACATTCTCGTACCGCTCAAAGGGACTGAAATCCGTGAAATTGGAGATGCGCGGCACGCGGATCACCGCGATATCCAAGAGCTTCCGCTCCATGGAACGGTCAAACCGCTCCGTCAGGCTGTCCTCGTCGTCGATGTCCACATGGGTGTAGGGGATGACCCCTGCCACCGGGATGCCGCAAAGCTCCTCCAGCGTTTTCAGACCCGGCTCCAGAATGGCCCGGTCGCCCCGGAACTTGTTGACCACCACGCCCTTGATGCGGCGGCGCTCGTCCTCCTCCAGCAGCGCCACCGTGCCGTAGAGCTGGGCGAACACGCCGCCCCGGTCGATGTCGCCTACCAGCAGCACCGGCGCGTCCACCAGCTTGGCAAGCCCCATGTTCACGATGTCATCCTGCTTGAGATTGATCTCCGCGGGGCTGCCCGCCCCCTCGATAACGATCACGTCGTACTCTGATGCCAGAGTGTTGTAGGCCTCCAGCACGGCGGGGATGTAGTCCCGCTTGCGGCGGAAATACTCCATGGCCTGCATATTGCCCCGCACCTGCCCGTTTACGATGACCTGACTGCCCACGTCGGTGGTGGGCTTGAGCAGGATGGGGTTCATGCGGGTGTCCGGCTCGATCCCGGCGGCCTCCGCCTGCACCACCTGCGCCCGGCCCATCTCGCCGCCGTTTTTGGTGATGAAGGAGTTCAGCGCCATATTCTGGCTCTTGAACGGCGCCACGCGGTAGCCGTCCTGCTTCAGAACGCGGCAGAGTCCCGCCGCCAGCAGGCTCTTTCCGGCGTTGGACATGGTCCCTTGTATCATAATATTCATTGCCATAGCGATCTCTCCTCACAGAATTGCCGGATAGCCGTTATCAACGCTTCGTTCTCCTCATGAGGCCGCACGGCGATGCGATACCACCCGTCGTCCAGTCCGCTGTAATTCCCACAGCCCCGGATGGCGATGCCCTGCCGCAGCAGGCCCTCCCGCAAACCCAACGGCCCGTGGAACAGCAGGTAGTTGGCTTGGGACGGGCATACCCAGAAGCCCAGCGCCGTCAGGTTATCCGTGAGCCAACGCCGCTCCGTATGGACGAGGGATCGTGTTCTTTGCAGGAAATCCTGCTCCGTCAGCGCCGCCACACCGGCGCTCTGCGCCAGCGAGGATACGTTCCACGGCTGGGACGCGCTTGCCATGCGGTGCAGCAGCGCGCTGTCGGCGCACAGGCAGTACCCCAGCCGGATGCCCGCCATGCCGTAGCTCTTGGTAAAGGCCTTCAGGATCAGCAGCTCCGGGTGCGCCGCCAAAAGGGATCTGGCGCTGATGCCGTCCTCCGTGAGATCGAGGAAGCACTCATCCAGAAACACCCGCGCACCCCACGCCGCACAGCCCTGCAGGATCTGCTCCAGCAGCGGCAGCGGCAGCAGCCGTCCGGTGGGGTTGTTGGGGGTGCAGAGGAATACCACCTCCGGCTTTTTCTCCTCCAGGAAGGGCAGAAAGCCCTCGTCCACATCGAAGTTCTCCGCCTGATGCAGAAAATACGGCGCTGCGCGGCAGCCCGCCTGCGCAAGCCCCAGCCCGTACTCGGCGAAGGTGGGGGCCGGTTCCGCCGCCGTCCGGGGCCGCAGGGCGGCGCAGTATGCGTAGATCAGGTCCGCCGCGCCGTTCCCGCAGAGGACATACGATGCCGGCACCTGCTCGTGGGCCGCGATAGCCTGCACCAGCTGGCGGCAGTAGGGGTCGGGGTAGCGGTGCAGCTGGGGCAGCCCGCGGCGTACCGCCTCCAAAACGCCGGGAGGCGTACCCAGCGGGTTGGTGTTGGCGGAAAAATCCAGCGAGATACCGCCGCCGTACACGTCGCCGCCGTGTTGGTTTTCCGTTTGATACAGCATCTGTGTCTCCTTTACAGCGCAAAGGGCAGCTTGACCCCGCAGCTCAAAAGCAGGGTGAGAAGCGCTGTGACCGTCATCAGGCGGCACACGCGGGGGATGTCCTCGTGGGTGATCTCCCGCGATGCGTCGCCGATATACTCCTTTTTGTGCAGCACGCCGTGGTACCACGCATCCCCCGCCAGGCGCACGCCCAGCAGTCCCGCGCAGACGGATTCCGTCTGGGCTGAGTTGGGGCTGGCGTGCTTTCGGCGGTCACGGCGGAAGATCCGCCAGCCTGCCGCCGTATCCAGCCCCATCAGGCCGCCAGCCGCCAGCATCAGAAGCGCCGACAGCCGCGCCGGGATGTAATTCACCACGTCGTCGGCCTTGGCGGGAACCAGACCAATGTTTTTATAGGGCGGCTCCACATACCCCAGCATGGAGTCCATGGTGTTCACCGCCTTGTAGAAAAAGCCCAGCGGCGCGCCGCCGATGGCCAGAAACAGCAGCGGCGCCACCACGCCGTCGGAGGTGTTCTCCGCCACCGTCTCCACGGCGGCGCGGGTCACGGCGGCATCGTCCAGCCGGTCGGTGTCCCGCCCCACGATCATGGAGACGGCGCGGCGGGAGGCCGCCAGATCGCCGCTCTCCAGCGCGTCATAGACCTTCATGGTCTCGTCCCGCAGGGACTTGACCGCCAGGATCTGCCAGCACATCACGCTCTCCAGCGCCAGACGCAGCCACGGGCTGACCAGCCCGCACAGCCGCAGCAGCCCCGCCGGGACGGCGGTGGACACGATGACCACCGCGCCCCACAGGACGGCGCCCGCCGCCCGCTCACCGGCGGGCGTTTTGGGGCAGATGCGCCGCAGCCCCCGCTCCAACACACTGATACATTTTCCGATCAGCACTACCGGGTGGGGGAAGCCGTGAGGGTCGCCCACCAGAAGGTCTATGCCAAAGCCGATGACCAGTGCCGCCAGCGACCACATCATGTCTGTTCCCCTCCGCCCTGCATCGTAAAAATATAAATGGGATTCTGCCCGCTCATCAGGTGATAGCCTCCGGCCCTTCTGTCCCGCGCCGCCTGCAGGGATACCACCTCCGTCTCCGCAAAGGGGAACGCCGTCAGGCAGTCCGTCAGCTCGGCGATGGATTCCAGCGAGACCGCCGTGGCCACGATGCGGACACGGGGGTTTCTTGCCAGCAGCAGCGCCACGATCTCCCGCATATTGCCGGCGCTGCCGCCGATAAATGCGTGGGTGGGCGCGGGCAGACCGGCACAGGCCTCCGGCGCGCTGCCGCAGACCACCCGTAGGTTCTCCAACGCAAACCGCTCCCGGTTCTGCTCCAGCAGTGCAGCGGCGTCCTCCCGCCGCTCTACGGCGCAGACCAGCCCCTGCTTTGCCTGCAAGGCCATCTCCACCGATACCGAGCCGGTACCGGCGCCGATGTCCCAGCAGACGCTCCGTTCCGTCAGACGCAGCTTGGACAGGCATACCGCCCGCACCTCGCTTTTCGTCATAGGCACCACCGGCATTCCCTCCGCGCTGCGGAGGAAGGCGTCGTCCGGCAGACCCGGCGTGACCACCGCGTCGGGCCGGGGATTTTCGATGAGCGCCACGCTCAGGGGGGCGTAGTCGCCCTCTGTCAGTGCCGCCGCCGTGCCGCGCACGAGGCACTCGTCCGGGTAGCCCAGCCGCTGTCCCACAGATACGGGGACACCGCCCAGACCGCCCGCTGTCAGCATGCGGCACAGGTCGTTGATGCCGCGCTCACCGCCCACCAGCGCAAAGAGCCGGCTGTTTGCCCGTACCTCCGGCAGAATGTTGCACTGCCGTCCGTGGAGGCTCACCACCCGCACATCCTCATAGGAGGTCTTCAGCCGGGCGCACAGATAGGACAGCGAGCTCAGACCCGGCAGCACCGCCGTGTCACAGCCCTCCAGCAGCGGCAGCAGCTTTTTGGTGCCGCTGAAAAAGCCGGTGTCGCCGGACATGACCACCGCAAAGCGGCGGTATTCCCGGTGGGTGCGGATAAAGTCCGCAATATCCTGCGGCGCAATGGCGTCATAGGTGGGCTGACCCTGCCGCGCCACCGCCTCCAGCATCCGTTTTGCACCGATGAGACAGTCCGCCGTCTCAATGGCCTCACTGACCTCGTGGGTCATAGCCTCCCGGCTGCCGGGGCCGATGCCGACGATATGCACCCGCGGCCGGACGGTGCAGCCGAACCGCTCACACAGCACGTCCAGCACCGCCGTGAAGGGCAGACCCTCCCGCTGGGGCGGGCGGCCGATGACCACCAGCCCCGCGCCCGCCTTCCGGGCGGCGGATGCCTTGGCGGGAAAGCCGCCGGCCTCGCCGCCGTCCTTGGTCACCATCCACGCGGCGTCGGCAAACCGCAGCGTCGCCAAGTCCATCTCCTCGGAGAAGGGACCCTGCATGGCGATGATGTGGGCGGCCTTCAGCCCCGCCTCCCGGCAGGCCGTCAGCGACGCGTCCATCGGCAGCACGCGGGCGTACACCCGCTGGGCAAAATCGGGGATGCTGCTGTACGCCGCCAGCTCCTTGCTGCCGGTGGTCAGCAGGATATTGCCCTGTGTGCGCGTCAAAAACGCCGCGGCAGCCGCCGCATTTTCCACACAGACCACGTCCTCCCTCTGCTGGGAGGACTGCCGTAGCAGGCGCAGATATTCCGTCTTCGTCTCCCGGCAGGCCGTACAGATGCTCTCGGTGATGGAGGTGGCGTAGGGGTGGGTGGCGTCGATCACCAGATCGAACCGGGTCTTTTGCAGCATCCGGATGATGTCCTCCACCGGGATACGCCCCGCCAGAACCGTAACGTTTTCCGCCTCCGGCAGCAGTGTTTCGCCGTACTCTGTGGCCACGCACACCGTGGCCTGTACCGGCTGCCCGGCGAGAAATTCCGCCAGCTCCCGCCCCTCAGTGGTGCCGGCAAATACGCAGATATTACACATTTCGGTATCCTCTGGGGGTGATGAGCTGTCCCGCCACCGTCTTTGCCGCGCTGTTGCCGATAAACACGGTGCAGAACATATCCACCTCCGCCTCCCGCAGCTCTGCCAGCGTCAGGATGCGGCGGCTCTGTCCGTCACGGCCGATGTTGCGCACGATGCCGCAGAGTCTGTCCTCCGGCAGACGGCGCAGCAGAATGTCGCAGGCGCGCTTTACATGATCCGGTCTGCCGTGGCTGGCCGGGTTATACAGGGCGATGGTCAGATCCGCCGCCGCCGCGCAGTCCAAGCGCTTTTCGATGGTCTCCCACGGTGTCAGGCGGTCACTGAGGCTGATGACCGCGAAGTCGTGGGTCAGCGGCGCACCCAGCACCGCTCCGCCGCTGCACGCCGCCGTCAATCCCGGCACTACCTGAATCTCGGGCTCCTGCGATTCGCCCCGCAGCTCATAGACCAGTGCGGCCATGCCGTAGATGCCGCTGTCGCCGGAGCAGACCATGGCGGCGGTCTTGCCGCTGCGCGCCAGCTCCAGCACCAGCTGGCAGCGCTCGGCCTCCCGTGTCATGGGCGTGGAGTGGAACTCCTTGCCGGGATAGCGGTCCCGCACCAGATCCACATAGACGGGGTACCCCACAATGGCGTCGCACGCCTGCAGAGCCTCGTCCGCCCGGATGGTCATATCCTCATAGCCGCCGGGGCCGATGCCCACTACAATTACCTTACCCAAAGCGCACCTCCCAATGCTCCGCCGCAACGGCGACGGTCACGCCGTCCCGCGCTGTTTTTTGTACGATCAGTTTTTCGGCGTCCAGCAGCGCCGCCCGCTCGCAGACGTTGTCCACGCCGGTGACAGAGCGGACAAAGTCGGAGGGGGTGAAGTCACCAGCCACGTCCCGCAGCTGCTGCGCTGTGTAAAAATGCACCGGCCAGTTGTTTCTCTCGCAGGCGTCCAGCAGTCCTACCTCATCCTGCTTCAGGTCGATGGAATAGACGCCGCGAATGGCTGCCGTGTCCAGACCATTTTCTGCAAACACTGCCCGCACCGCGTTTTCCACCGTTTCGGCGGCGATGCCCCGGCGGCACCCTGCGCCTACCCGCAGTACCCGTGGGATGAGCCGCAGGGTGCGGGCAAAGGGCGATTTCGTGCGCCAGCCGATGAAAATACCCAGCGGGCCGGTCTCACCGGCAAACGTCCCCTCCGGCAGGGGGGAGGGCAGGGGAAACTGGCTGCAAAGGGGGATATCCCCCTCCAGTATCGCCGCCGATACCGCCTTGGCAAGCCCCATACCGGAGATGGCGCAGCCATGCCGGGCAGCCCATGCGTCCACGGCGAACTTCCCCCGGACGTCGGTGGCGGTGGTGACCACCGCCGTGGCGTCCAGCCTCTCTGCCAGCGCCGCCGCCAGCGCGTTGGCGCCGCCGATGTGGCCGGAGAGCAGGGGGATCACAAACTGCCCCGCCTCGTCGATGCACAGCACCGCCGGGTCGGTCTTTTTGCTCTGTATGTAGGGGGCGATCTCCCGCACGGCGATGCCGCAGGCCCCCACGAAGATCAATGCGTCCATGGCGGAAAAGCACGCGCCGTATACCGCCTTGTCCAGCGGCAGGAACTCCGGTTCCTGAAACCGCTCCATGGTGTAGCATACGAACGCTGCCTCCGGGAGCGCTGCCATCACACGCCGCGCCGTGGCGCAGCCGCCCCGGCTGAAGGCAAACAGGGCGGCTCTCATTGCGCCCCCTTGCGGAACTCCGTTGTAAAATCGGGGTGGTACAGCAGGGAGCGGAGATAGTTGTCGCCCAGACAGTTGCCCACCACGATCAGCGAGGTCTTAGTCAGGCCGTTGCCCGTCACCGTCTCGTGGAGCGTGCCTACCGTGCAGCGGAAGATCTTCTCCTCCGGCCACGTGGCCTTATACACCACTGCTACCGGTGTCTCGGCGGCATAGCCCCCTGCCAGCAGCTCGGTTTGCAAATGCTCCGTCAGCGAGGTGCTGAGAAACAGCACCATGGTGGCCTGATGGGCCGCCAGAGAGCGGATGGACTCCCGCTCCGGTACCGGCGTGCGGCCGGGGGCGCGGGTGATGATGACGGTCTGGCTCACATCGGGCAGGGTGTACTCCGCCCGCAGAGCCGCCGCCGCGCCGCAGAAGGCGCTGACGCCGGGGCAGACGTCGTAGGCGATACCGCGTTTTTCCAGCTCGTCGAACTGCTCCCGCACCGCACCGTAAATGCTGGAATCCCCGGTGTGCAGGCGCACGGTGGTCTTGCCGGCGGCCTCCGCCTTCTCGATGAGGGCGATGACCTCCTCCAGCGTCAGCTTGGCGCTGTCGTGGATCTCACAGCCGGGCTTGGTATAGTCCAGCACCGCCGGATTCACCAAAGACCCTGCGTAGATCACCACGTCGGCCTCACCCAGCAGCTTGGCGCCCCGGACGGTAATAAGGTCGGCAGCGCCGCTGCCCGCTCCCACAAAATGTACCATTGTCAGTCCTCCTTTATCCGGCGCAGCAGTGCCGCTGCGTCCTTTGTCTCACAGAGATAGCCGTATTCCTTGGAGAACAGGACAGCGCCTGCCTCCATATCGCCGCATTTATAGGGCAGCATCGCGTCGATGCGTCCCGCCAGACGGTGCAGCACCGCCTCATAAAGCCCTTGCTCCCGCAAGATCCGCAGGGCGTCGTCACAGGTGGCGCAGCAGAGCAGCTCCTCCGCTGCCGCCGCGCCCAGACCCTCTGCGGCGGCACAGGCCGTCAGAATGTCCGTGCGGCAGTCGCCGTAGCGGGAGTGGGTGTTCCACATACCGCCCGCCAGCTTCACCAGCTTGCCGATGTGCCCGATGAGCAGCGCCCCGCGAAAGCCCAGCTCCCGGCACATCTCCAGTGCGTCGCCGATGAAGTTGGAGGTCATCACCGCCGTGGCGGGGTCAATGCCCATGGCGTCCTTGATATAGTCCGCGCCGTAGTTGCCGGGAGCCAGCAGCACATAGTCCGCACCGCTCTCCCGGCGCTGCCGCAGCTCCACATGAATGGTGTCCACCAGCGCCTGCTCGCTCATAGGCTCCACGATCCCCGTGGTGCCCAGGATGGAGATGCCGCCCTCGATGCCCAGCCGGGGGTTGAAGGTCTTTTTCGCCAGCGCCTCCCCCTCCGGGACGGAGATCACCACCCGCAGACCGCCGGTGTAGCCCAGCAGACCGCAGACCTCCTCCACATTTTCCCGGATCATCCGGCGGGGCACGGAGTTGATGGCCGCCGCGCCCACCGGCTGGTCAAGCCCCGGCTTGGTCACACGGCCCACACCCTGTCCGCCGTCGACGACAATGCCCGCGTCCTCCGTTCTCCGCACCTCGGCGTAAACGAGGGTGTCACGGGTGATATCCGGGTCGTCGCCGCTGTCCTTCCGGATGGCGCAGCGCACACAGTCCGGGGAGCTGTGGATGTCCTCCACCGCCAGCGTCAGCTCCATGCCCTTGGGCGTCAGCAGACGGATGGTCTCCTTCCTGCTGCCACTCAGCAGCATCCACGCGGCGGCCTTGGCGGCCGCCGCGGCGCAGGAGCCGGTGGTGTAGCCCAGACGGAGCTTTTTCCCGTCCCGCATCACAAATTCCTTCATGGTTACCGCCTGATCTGGTAGAGCATGGCGTTGCAGATAGCCGCCGCCACATTGCTGCCGCCCTTCCGGCCCCGGGCCACGATATAGGGCGCGGCAGCGGCCTCGATGATGCGCTCCTTGCTCTCCACCACGTTCACAAAGCCCACCGGCACGCCGATGATGAGGGCGGGATGGAGCTTGCCGGCCTCCATCAGCGCCTCTAAGGAGAAAAGCGCCGTGGGGGCGTTGCCGATGGCAAAAATGCAGGGCTTTTCCAGTGCCGCCGCCCGCTCCATGGATACGAAGGCGCGGGTCACGCCCCGCTCCTTGGCCTCCGCCGCCACGTCCGCGTCCGACATGAAGCAGTGTACCTCCCCGCCCAGCGAGGCGAGGATGGTCTTGTTGATCCCGGCCTTGGCCATCTGCGTGTCGGTGACGATGTCACAGCCCGCCCGCAGGGCGGCGATGCCCTTTTCCACCGCGTGGTCGGAAAAGGCCAGATTGTCCACATAGTCAAAATCCGCCGTGGTGTGGATGACCCGCTTGATGACCAGCTCGTTTTCCGGGTCCAGCCGCCGGTCGCCCAGCAGCTCGGTGATGATGGCGAAGCTGCGCTTCTCGATATCCATAGGCTTCATCTGTTCCGTCATAGCGTCTCCTTTCTGCAAGCCGCCAAAAAGCGCTGTGCCATGACGGGCTTGGCGTAAAAATGGAAGTGGGGGAAACCCGCGTACAGCGTGTCCGTGGCATACGCACAGTGCCACTGCTTGCCGGAGGGCTTTTCCGCCAGAAAAGCGCCGCCGGGCTGGGGAGTGTCCCAGTGGTGAAATTCATGCATGGGTACCTGCTCCCCGGCGCGGCACAGGAGGCTGTCCTCCTGCGCCGTGGCGGTAATGTAGCCGAACCGGGTCAGCCTCCCCGTGTCAAAGCAGTCCCCGGGCAGCGCGCCTACCATGGCGTGGCCCGCGATGGACTCTGTAAGGTACATAAAGCCGCCGCACTCGGCGATACAGGGCATTCCCGCGTGTACGGCCTCCCGAATTTGCCTGCGCAGGGCATGGTTTTCCTCCAGCTGCGCCGCGTAAAGCTCCGGATAACCGCCGCCCAAATACAGACCCTGTACGCCGTCGGGAAGCCGTTCGTCCGCCAGCGGGCTGAAGGGTATCAGCTCCGCGCCCAGCTGCCGCAGCAGGTCGAGGCTGTCCTCGTAGTAAAAGCAGAACGCCCGGTCCCGCGCCACGCCGATACGCACCGGCGCGCCCGCCTCCGGCAGCACCGGCGGCGTAAAGCGAAGGGGCGGCGCGGCAGCCGCGATTTCCAGCAGGGCGGCTATGTCCAGCGTTTTTTCCGCCTCGGCCGCCAGCCTGCGCAGCTTCTCCTGCAGGTCGGCCACCTCGTCTGCCGTGATGAGCCCCAGGTGGCGGCTCTCCAGCGCGCACGCCGGCAGACGGGGCAGGTAGCCGCAGGCGCGGACGCCCAGACGGTTTTCCAGCTCCCGCGCCAGCGGGCCATAGCTCATGGCGCTGCACCCGTTGAGAATGACGCCCCGGATGCCGCTGTCCGGCGCGAAGCGGAGAAAGCCCTCCGCCGCTGCCAGAACCGACAGCGCCGCGCCCCGGGCGTTGACCACCAGCACCACGGGGCTTTCGGATTCCCACGCCGCCTCGTAGGTGCTGGCGCGGGTGGAGGTGAGGCCCAGACCGTCATAATAGCCCATGACGCCCTCGATCACCGCAATATCACAATCCTGATTGTTGTGCGCCAGCAGGTAGCGCATGGTGTCGCGGTCAAAAAAGAACGGGTCGAGGTTAGAGCTTTTCGCACCGATGACCCGACTGTGGAACATGGGGTCGATGTAATCCGGGCCGCATTTCGCCGCGCCTACCCGCAGACCCCGCAGCACCAGCGCCTGCAAAACGGCGCAGGTGACGGTGGTCTTGCCGCAGCCGCTGCTGGTACCGGCCAGCACCAGCCGGGGGACTTTTTGCTCCATTGCGCCCTCTCAATCCGCCACGATGGTGGCAAAATAGCTGACTTCCTCCGGCAACTGCCGCAGGTCGGTGCAGACCTGCTCTGTCTCCAGCCCGCAGTCCGCCACCATCCCGGCGTTTGCCGCCATACCGCGGCGCTCCAGCGCCGCCGCCGTCTCGTGGATGGCCTTGCCGGATTTCATGATGACCTTCGTCCCCGGCAGCGCCAGCGCACTGTCCAGCTCGGCACTGCCCGGCAGGATGTGGAGGGGCTCCTCCATGCGGGTGAGGCTTCGCCCCAGCCGCGCCGCCACGGCGCAGAAGCTGGTGACGCCGGGACACATCACCGTTTCAAACCCGTCAGAGCGGATGCGCTCCAGCATATAGTACGCCGTAGCGTACACGGATACGTCGCCCAGATTCACCATGGCCACGTCCCGTCCCGCCGACAGCACCGCCTCGATAGCGGCTGCCGCGGTACGGTAGCTGTCCTCCCGTACCGCCGCGTCACGCGCCATGGTGAAGTCCAGCGGCAAGATGGTCTTGCCCTGCATATCCACGGCACAGGCGGCGATGTCCAGCGCCAGCATCCGCCCGGACTTCACCCGGGGAGCCGCTATAACGTCACACGCCTCCAGCACCCGGCAGGCCTGCCGGGTCAGCAGCTCCGGGTCGCCGGGGCCCACGCTGACGGCGTAAAAAACACCCTGTTTTTCCATGTCGGTACTCCTTACGGCACAAATTCCAGACTATCGAAGCAGGGGTCGTACTTCCCGTGCTCCATCTGGTACAGCTTTGCGATATACGCCCGCGTAAAGATCTCCTCCGGCGGGCCGATGCGGTCGATCCGGTCGCCCGCCACGCACACCACGGTGTCGGAGATGCGCTCCGCCAGCTCCAGCTCGTGGAGCGACAGCAGCACCGCCAGATCATTCTCCCGCACCATGCGCTTGAGCACCGTCAAAAGCTCCAGCTTGTAGCGGATGTCCAAAAAGCTGGTGGGCTCGTCCAGCACGATGATCTCCGGCTCCTGACACAGCGCCCGCGCCAAGAGGATGCGCTGGCGCTGCCCATCACTGATGGCGGAGAAGGGGCGGTCGGCAAACGCCATGCCGCCTACCTGCTCCAAGGAGCGCTCCACGATGGCCTGATCCTCCGGCTGCAAAATGCCCAGCCGCCCGGTATAGGGATAGCGGCCGCTGCTCACCACATCCCGGCAGGTCATCAGCTCCGGCTCCATCCGGGCCGTCATCAAAATGGCCATGCGCCGGGCGATCTCGTTGCGGCTGCGCGCCTCCATGGCCTTGCCGTCCAGAAACACCGTGCCGGACACCTTGGAGAGCTGGCCGATAATGGTTTTCAATATAGTGGATTTTCCCGACCCGTTGGGGCCGATGAGCGTCACGATCTTGCCCCGCTGCACATGGAGGGCGACATCTTCGATCAGCGGCTTGCCGTGGTAGCCCACGGACAGGTCTTTTGTCTCCAGATATGCTGCCATACTTACGCCGCCTTTCTGTGGATCATCATGTAGATGACGATGGGTGCGCCGAACACCGCCGTCACGGAGCTGATGCTCACCTCCGTGGGGGCGAAGGCGGTGCGGGCGATGAGGTCGCAGAACAGGCAGAACACGCCGCCGCCCAGAAAGCACGCCGGGATCATGACGAGGGGCTCCGCCGACTTAAAGAGGGATTTCATCAAATGCGGCACGGCGATGCCCACAAAGGAGATAGGGCCGGCGAACGCCGTGACGCAGGCGGACAGCACGCTGGACAGCAGGATCAGCGCCGTCCGGAACGCCCGCAGGGGCACGCCCATGTTCTGGGCGTAGACCTCGCCCAGCTGGTACGCCCGGATGGGCTTGGACAGGAAGAAGGTCAGCAGCAGTGTGACGCCGCAGACGCCGGCCATGGTTTTTACATTCTCCCAGCTCATGCCGGAGAAGGAGCCCAGCGACCAGTTGTGCAGGTTCACGATGCTGGAATCGTCGGCAAAGGTCACGAGGAAATCCGTCAGCGCCGAGCAGATGTAGCCGATCATCACGCCGCAGACCACCAGCAGGCTCATGCGCTTGACCCGCTGGGAGATCAGCAGTACGAAGCCCATGGACACCATGGCGCCCACGAACGCCGCCGCGATGAGGATGGCGGAGGAGGTGGTCTTGCCCCGGCTCAGCAGCACCAGCATGGCCACGCATACCGTCATCTTTGCGCCGGAGGAGATACCCAGCACGAAGGGGCCGGCGATGGGGTTGTGGAAAAAGGTTTGCAGCAGATAGCCGGACAGGGACAGCGCCCCACCCAAAATCAGCGCCGACAGAAGCCGGGGCAGACGGATCTTTACGATGATCTGGCTCTGTGTAAAGCCTACATCGCCGCCCAGCAGTATCCGCCATATATCAGACGCGGAAAGAGAGACGCTTCCCGCGAATATGTTCCAGAGTATAAATACAAACAAAAGCAGGAGGAGCAGCCAAAAGCCTCCCCAGATGCGAAGTGTTCGGGTGTTCTTCATGCCGCTCCTCCTTATAGTGTAATGATGTAAAAAATGCTCACTTCATCCGTGTCAGGAAGTGAAACGCCGTGTCCGGCGCGTCGTTCAACGCATGGTTGACGTCCAGAATGAGGTCGCTCAGTTCCAGCGACTCCTGATAGAAGTTTTTGGTCAGGCACCAAACGTCGCCGCTCTTGACAGCCTTGAAGTCGGCCAGCAGCGGGTCCAGTGCCACCAATTCGTCCAGCGTGTGCAGCTCGCCGTCGATGATGCTGTTGTAGATCAGCACGTCGGCATCCACCGCACCGTGGTAGAAGGATTCCATCTGAATATTGATGGTGGACTGTGCGTTGTCCTCCGCCGACTCGTCGAAGGAGACATAGTCGCCGCCGGCGATGGCGACACACTTCGCCACATAGTCCGTGGACTTGCGGACATTCACCGCGCCGCTGCTGGTGATGTAGAAAAACGCTACAGTCTTGCCTGTGGGCTGCTGCTCCAGCACATCCGCCATGCTGTCCATCTTTGCGTTGAACAGCGCCTCGGCCTCGTCCTCCTTGTCCAGCAGCGCCGCGTACAGCTTGATCCACTCCATCCGGCCCATGGGCAGGGTCTCGTAGCTGGAGGTCTCCACCAGCACGGGGATGCCCAGCCGCTCCAGCTGCTCCAGCACCGCCGGGGAGTGGTAGATCATGGTGTTTTCCACCGTCAGATCGCAGCCCTGGGACAGGATCAGCTCATAGTCCGGCTCGGAATACTTGCCGGCATAGGTCATCGCGCCGCTGTCCATGGCGTCCTTGGCGCTCTGGATGTACCAGTCCGCCTGCTTTTTGCCGCTGAGGGTGATGCACCCGACGGCGTCCAGCTTGTCGAAGTAGTCCATGGCGGCGGCCGCCACCAGATAGATCTGATCCAGCGGCTGCTGCAAAACGGTGACGCCGGCGGGTACGCCCTCCGGTACCGCCGCGCCCTCCGCCACCAGCAGGTACACCCGGTCGTCGTGGATGGTGATGCGCTTGTAGCTGTCACCGGCGTATTCCACGGTGAACTGCTGGGCGTAGCGCAGGGGCATGGTGCGGTCGAAGACCAGCTCGTTCCACGACACGGCGGTGGTTTGTCCGTCTGCTTTGGCGGGGGCGTCAGCCGCGCCGCAGGCGCAGAGGGACAAGACCATCAGCGCCGCCAGCAGCCCGGCGAGAAAACGCCTCACTGGGCGGCCTCCACGGCGGTGGAGGAATCGAAGGTCAGGGTGTACTCGATCTCGTGGGGGGTGCTCATGGCGGTGGTGTCGCCGATCACCGTCAGCGGGGTATCCAGCGCCCGGACGGGGATCTCGAAGGTGGAGCCGCCCTCGGTGGTGAGAACGTCATAGCGCTGGCCATCCACCAGCATATAGTCGTACTTCTGGCTGCTCCACACGATGGTGGCGGTGGCAGCACCATTCTCCACCTTCAGGGTGCAGGGGGTCAGCACATGGGACTTGCCGGAGCCGCCCTCGAAGCCTACCTCGATGGTGTAGGTGCCGTCCGCCAGCGCGATGGCGGCAGCGTCGTCGCCGTTCTCCTCCTTCAGCACGGGGTTGGAGACGGAGACCTTGTGGTCATACCACACGCCCTTCTTGCCGATGAGGGCCACGTCGAACTCCTCGTCCAGCGCGGGCACGGGGATATCAAAGCCGTTGACCGTCTCGGCCAGACCGTCGGGATAGGTGACGGTATCCTTGGTGGGCTGCAGCAGCACGGCGCCGTCCTTCTGGGCGTCCTCCTTCAGACCGGGGAACAGGTTGACGATGCTGGTGGAGGCGAGGCTGACGTGGATGGTCATCTGGCCGTCCTTCACGGTCAGCACACCCTTGCCGTCGCAGGTCTCATTGGCGTGGAACATACTGCTGTCGGTGTTGAAGTCGGCGGTGTACACGCCGTCCGCCAGTGCGGGCTGGTCGGGCTCATCATTGCCGGGGGCGTCGGTCTGCTGCTGTCCGCAGCCAACCAGCAGCGCCGTCATCATCAGAGCGGCCAGCAGAAACGAAAGAAATTTTTTCATGGTAAAGTCCTCCTTGCTCTGAAAAAGGCTCCGAGGCGATGGTGTACCGCCCCGGAGCCCGTTCAGTCCTTGTTACGCGATGGCGTCAATGGCAGCCTTGGTGTGGGCCACATAGAGGGCCTGCACGTCCGCGATACGGCCCAGACCGGAGATCTGGCAGTTCACGGTGAAGCCGGCGGCCTCGAACATGGTCTTCCAGGAATCGTCGTCTGTACCGGCCATGTCGTTGTTGGCATGGTCGCCAGCCACGACCATCAGGGGACGCAGCACCACGGTGGTGTAGCCGGCGTTCTTGACGGCCTCGATCACGGCCTCGCAGGAGGTCGCCTCAGGCTCGCCCTCCACGGTGCCGATGAACACGTTCTCATAGCCCAGCTTTTCCATCTGGGTAGCCATCTGGCTGTAGGTGACCTTGGCCACATGAGCCGTACCGTGGCCCATCAGCACATAGGCGACACCGGCCTCCTTGGCGGCAGCGGTGGTCTCATAGCCGCTCTCCTCAAGAGCAGCGGCCACAACGGCCTTGGCGACGGCCTCCTTGTCGGCGTTGATGACGGTGGCATCGTTGCCCACCTCGCCCAGCATGGGCTCGGCGATCTCAACGGAGTCGAACTGGTCGCGAACCTTGTCGATGGCGGCGCACATCTCGTCGTACTCAGCGCCGTGCATCAGGTGGGTGGGCTGGACGACCAGCTGCTTCACACCGTTGGCGATAGCGCGCTCCAGAGCCTGCTCCATGTTGTCGATCTTCTCGCCGTCACGGGCCTGGATGTGGTTGATGATGATCTGAGCGGTGAAGGCGCGGCGCACGGACCAATCGGGGTTGGCCTCCTGCAGGGCATCCTCGATGCTCTTGATGTCGGCTACGCGGCTGTCGTTGAAGGAAGTGCCGAAGGATACCACCAGCAGCTCCTTCTCGCCGATCTCGTCCTGGTTGCGGGGATCGTCCTTGGAGGCGTCGCCGGTATCCAGACCGAAGTAATCGGGGCTGGCCTCCTCGCCCTCCACCAGCGCCTTCTGGGCGTCGGTCAGGGCGTCCCAAGCGGCCTTGGCAGCCTCGCACTGGGCGTCGGTCTCCTCGGTGCGCTCCTGTACGTAGATGGCGTCGATCAGGGCGGCGACCTTGTCGGCGGCGGCCTTGTCGGTCTCCTCGGTGTTTACGTCGTTGTTGTCATTGTTGTCGGCAGCGTTGTCCTTGTTGCCGCAGGCGGTCAGCATGCTCATCAGCATCACAGCCGCCATCAGAAAGGCAAGTGCTTTCTTCATGGGGTGATCTACCTCTTTCCAAATATTTGTTCTGAAAGAAATATAAAAGCGGCTGTGTCTCACACAGCCGCCCTCGGTGCTTCTTACTACATATACATCCGCGCGGTGACCCGCGACGGATCATAAGTTCGTAGGAAAACCAACCCGTTGGCAGCAGGTTTGAGATTCCACACAGAGGCAGGTCTCCTGACTTCGTTCATCGCGGCGTTGCCCTTCCCGGTTTCCCAGTGGTTCGCAAGACCGCTCCCGTACACAGTGACTGCATCGTTCCGGATTCGCACCGGATTCCCTTTTCATCTGCTTTTGGGCAGACACCTCTGTGCTACAACTTTATATTTTTTCAGACGGACTGATTATATCACACTTTGTCGAATTGTCAATGTGCCCTTCTTTGGGCATAAGGAAAGAAAAAATGCCGGAAACCATGGCGGTTTCCGGCATTTTGCAGGTAAGCGGTATAAACTCAGCGCTTGCTGAACTGAGGTGCGCGGCGGGCGGCCTTCAGACCGTACTAAACATCTCTATGGTGCGTTTTCCCTTGATATTACGGGCTTTTTCGCATTTTCTGTTGTCGGTTGTCCTATTCCTTAACCATGGAAATCGGTGATTTTTCATCGAAATTCTCCTGGTTCAAAGCATCATTCACTACCTCGAAAAGTTCCTCTGGTTTATTATACTTGACCCTCGCGTAAATGTCCATAGTTGTCTTACTATTCTCATGCCCTGCCAGGTACTGAACTGTCTTAGGGTCAACGCCCGCATAGAGCAGATTCGTGATGTAGGTATGCCGCAACAAGTGCGGTGTCACATCGAAATTCAGGGTATAGCGAATCTTGGGATTGTTCCTCTGCGTTGTTCCTAATGTCGGCTTGACGGTATATTTGATGCTCTGTCCATTCACATATTTATAGTAAGTTCTCTCTTTCGCAGAACGAACAACTACATACTGCCAAACTCTCGTAAACTGAGAATAGGAAAGCGGCTGTCCCTCACTGTCCGCAATCACATACTCCGATATGGAATTGGCTTTTGCTTCCCGCAGGCAGTCCACCAGGCACTTCGGAATGGGAATGTCCCTTTTAGCTGCTTTTGTCTTTAGAACGGTAGAAATCACCGGCCTGTTATGCTCCGCGCGCCATGCACGTCTCACGGAAATGTATGGTGTGGATTCATCCAGGAATACACAATCCCATTGCAATGCAAGAATTTCTTCCCGACGCAAGCCGGAATACAAACCAATCATAATAAAAAGATATGGCGGAAGCTCTTTCACCGTATCCAACAGAACCGCAACCTGTTGATCTGTTAAGGCATCTTTCTTTTTCGATGCTTTTCCGCCCTTTGCTGAAATTCCCACACATGGATTATCGGTTATCAGCTGACTGCGCTCTGCCGAATAAAACACACACTTAATCAGCATATTTACCGTATCATACAGTCCTTTCGATTTTTGAGACAGCGGAACAAGCGTCAGACGAATATCATCCGCAGTCACTTCCTCCATATACATATCTCCCAGAGAGCTAATGACATAATTCTTCATATTCTGTCTGTATCCTTTTATAGTAGCCGTAGACACCTTTGCTGACTGCATCAGCAGCCATTTCTCACAATACTCGGCAACCGTTGGATGCTTTCGGTGAAAGATGATCTCATCCACCTGTCTCCGGGCCTCCAACTGCTTTTCATATAATTCTTCACAGGTGGTCGCATATAAGCTGACCTGCTTTCCATCGGCATCTGTAATTCTGGTTCTGTAATACAGTGTTCCTTTTCTTGTAACCGTTCCGTACTCTGGAACGCTTTGTTTTTTCTTAGCCATACAAATCTTCCTTTCCTGATAATGAGTGTTCTTAAATTCACACCTTCTTTTTATCAGAAAGCACCCACTTAATCAAAGATACGGATTATGTAAAACAAAGAGCGAGACATCCTTGCCTCGCTCCAGCTTTGTTTCCTACTCTTTATAATTGTTATGCCTGTGCTGCATCCCACTGGGCAAATGCACCACCCATTGTTCTTACCAGCTCATCCGGTCTGTTGTATTTAACCTTTGCGTAAATATCCATCGTAATTTTACTACTCTCATGCCCCGCCAGGTATTGAACCGTTTTCGGGTCCACGGACGAATGAATCAGATTCGTAATGTATGTATGCCGCAGCTGATGCGGTGTCACTTCAAAATCCAAACTGTAAATCACTTTGCCGTTATGCGCTGCCTTTTCACCGAGGACTGGCGTAACCGTGTGCTTTACACGCTTTCCATCCTCGTAGCGATAATAGAAACGCTCCTTGACTGTTCGGGTTACAATGTACTGCCAGAGCCGCTTGAACTGTGTATAGGACAACGGATCACCATCCCGGTTCGGCACCACATATTCTGACTGTGAATTAGCTTTTGTCTCTTTCAGACAGTCCGCCAGGCAAACCGGCAACGGAATATTTCGATGCGCGGCTTTCGTTTTCAGCTCATCCAGAATCACCGGTCTGTTATTTTCCGTGTGCCATGCCCTGCGTACCGTTAAATAAGGGCAATCCACATCCAGATATACAGAATCCCATTTTAGGGCAAGAATTTCTTCTCGCCGCAATCCTGCATACAGCCCTAACATGACAAATACATACGGCGGAAGTCCCTGAATGGCATCCAGCAGTCTGG
>Ga0129312_1000978_pt1 | contig 19053 bp, 10 predicted proteins | sample O827metagenome_FD_94434 | JGI IMG/M metagenome (GOLD analysis project Ga0129312, IMG submission 94434) | Orangutan group fecal microbial communities from Wisconsin, USA - O827 metagenome | ecosystem: Host-associated > Mammals > Digestive system > Large intestine > Fecal | place: USA: Wisconsin... | reverse complement strand
TTCAGTCCTGCGATCGGGAACATCTCGTTCATCATCGCACGCTGAAATCCCTCATATGCCTCCAGATAATGCTCCTCTGCGAGATCATGGTTATTCTTGATCTCCGTCTCACGCAGTTCTTCCACCTGAATCTGTTCCGCTTCTTTCTCTTTTTCCCGGTACAGCCATGCCATCACCAGATGCAGATATGACTTTTCTCCATCCTTGGCCAGCTTGGCATCAGCACACTGCAATGCGAGGGAATGCATCCGGAGTGCCTGATCATAAGTGTACGAAGTCCAGCCGCTGCGGTCCTCCGGCAGAAAGTGTGTACACACCTGCTGCTTGATATTCGAGATCTGTCTGCCGGCAATGTGTGAAAAAGCACTGTGTGTCGCACTGTATCCGCAGTTCGGGCAGGAGCAGACTCCATATTTTAAAGTATCGATATACTCAAACCGCGGTCTCAGATCGGCGTCCGAACCGATACGTCTGGCGCGGTTGGATTTCAATACTTTCGTTGTAAACGGTTGATCACATACCACACAGGTCATCTTTTTGTCAAAAATAAACTCATCCTCTGTGTGCATGATTGCAGATTCTGCCATTATATATATACCTCTTTCTATTGCTGCGGCTTGGGCAGCTTAAATGAACTCTTCAGTGAAACGATACGGTTAAATACCGGCGCACCTTCTGTCGAATCCTTGTAATCCACACAGAAGAAACCATTGCGTACAAACTGGAAGCTCTCGTATGCTTTGGCATCTGCCAGCGAGGGCTCCACATAACAGTGATCCAGTACCGTCAGAGAGTTGGTATTGAGATTCAGACTGCCATCCTCATTGTATACGCCCAGATCCTCATCCACGATATTCTCATACAGACGTACGGTTACCTGCCTGGCAGTCGGCGCTGCTACCCAGTGGATCGTACCCTTTACCTTTCTGCCATCCGGGCTGTTACCGCCCCTGGAAGCCGGATCATAGGTACAATGGATCTCTGTCACCTTGCCGTCCGCATCCTTCTTAAAGTCTGTGCATGTCACAAAATATGCATTCATCAGACGTACTTCATTGCCGGGGAACATACGGAAATATTTCTTCGGAGGCTCTTCCATAAAATCCTCACGCTCAATATACAATTCCTTTGCAAACGGTACCTGTCTCGTTCCGAGTGCCTCATTCTCCTGATTGTTCGGAACTGTCAGCCACTCGGTCTCTCCCTCCGGATAATTGTCAATGATCAGCTTGACCGGATCTAAGACAGCCATCACACGCGGGCGTTTCGTCTTCAGATCCTCACGGATACAATACTCCAGTGCTGCATAATCTGCGATGGAATTAGCCTTGGATACACCACACATATCCACAAACATCTGGATGGATTCGGGTGTAAATCCACGTCTGCGCAGCCCTGAGATCGATACCAGACGCGGATCATCCCAGCCGTCTACGATCCCTTCCTCTACCAGACGCTTGATATAACGCTTTCCTGTCACCACATTTTTCAGATACAGCTTGGCGAACTCGATCTGTCTGGGAGCACTCTCCGGGCTGTCCTTATAGCCCAGCTCCATGACTACCCAGTCGTAGAGCGGTCTGTGATCCTCGAACTCCAGCGTACAGATCGAATGCGTGATACCCTCGATCGCATCCTCGATCGGATGTGCAAAATCATACATCGGATAGATGCACCAGGTATCTCCGGTGTTGTGATGTGTCATATGTGCGACACGATAGATGACCGGATCACGCATGTTCATATTGGGGGATGCCATATCGATCCTTGCACGCAATACCTTGGTTCCATCCTCAAATCTGCCGTTTTTCATATCCTCAAACAGCGCCAGATTCTCTTCTACGCTGCGGTCAGAACCGGGATCCTTTTTGCCGGGCTCCTCCAGCGTACCGCGGTACTCTCTGATCTGCTCCGCACTCAGGTCTGAGACATATGCCTTGCCCTTTTTGATCAGCTTGATGGCCGCCTCATACATCTGCTGGAAATAGTTGGATGCAAAGAACAGACGATCTTCCCAGTCTGCACCCAGCCATTTGATATCTTTTTTGATCGACTCCACGAACTCGATCTTCTCCTTGGTCGGATTCGTATCATCAAAACGCATGTTAAATTTTCCACCGTATTTTTTTGCCAGTCCGTAATTTAATAAAATCGACTTGGCATGTCCGATATGAAGATAACCGTTCGGTTCCGGCGGGAAACGTGTGCAGACGGTCTCACATCTGCCCTCTGCCAGATCCTCTTCGATGATTCGTTCTATAAAATTTTTGGAAACTGTTTCATTCTCCATCACGTACTCCTCCTAAATAACGTAAAATGACCTCCTTTCAGTGTAACGAAAAAAGGTCATTCCGTCAATTGATTTTCACATTTTAACATAACATTTGTAACAGTTCAGCCATCACTGAATGGCGCGGGCTGAACTGTTATCTCTTGATGTGTTGATGCGTAAACAGATGATCCTGGCAATACTCCAGTCCGCCGTCACACTTCGAGCAGAACCGGAACTCCAGTGAGGGATCGTCCAGATCTGTCCGTCCGCACACCGCACATTTATGCTTGTACAGCGCACCGTCCGCACGGCGCATCTTCGGCGGTGGAGCCGCCTGTGCACGGAAATCCCGCTTGCGCTTGATCTCCTGCGGGGAGACTCTGCGATAGTCTCTCGTTGAGAAAAAGAATACGATAAAATTCATCAGCGACATCAATATCACAATACGTCCCGCCCAGCCGTTCTGCAGGAAGCTGACCGCTGCCAGCACCGCATAGAGTACCGCGAGCCACTTGATCTTGACCGGAATGATAAAATACAGCATCAGCTGCATCTCCGGATAACATACCGCAAAAGCAAGAAAGATCGACAGGTTGATATAATAGGTGCTGACCGAATAACCCATCAGATATGCCTCCGGCATGCCGAGCAGCCGCAGAATGAAAAATCCAACCATCACACCGACTGCCGTAAACAGGATACCGCCGATGATATACGCATTGTACCGGAATGTTCCCCAGGTGCGCTCCAATGCACTGCCCAGCTGATAGTACAGCAGCATCATGATCGCATAGAACAGGATGTTTGAATAAGACGGCGGCATAAAGATCCATGTAAACAACCGCCACACCTGGCCGTGCATCACGAGTGCCGGATCTAACATCAACATCTCCAGGATCGGGATCTGGAAAAAACGCTCCATGTAGTAAAACACATATCCGATCGCATAACCCACAATCAGCCATTTGCTCAGATCCGGGATCGCATAGCGCCCGAATCTGCGCTCCAGTTTATTTAAATAATTCATATGATTCTCCTTTTGTTGCAGACTGCCTGATGATCGCAGTCTGACGCCGATATACGTTTCAGTATAAAAACTCCGTTCTCATTTGTCAATGTCTACATAGACTTTATAAAAACTTTAGATTTAGGGTGTTGTCTTTTGTCGAAAGCTGTCTTATAATGTACTTTGTTTTCTGTTTTTACAAAACTGCATTTTAATAGGAAATCATAGAAACATATATAAGCATTTTTTTACAATCTATAAAAGGAGCAGAACTGCCGCGAAGCTGCAGTTCACAAAGGTAAGCATATGAGTACAAATCTTTACAAGCTTGGTATCGACATCGGTTCCACAACCGTAAAAGTCGCATTATTGAACGAAAAGGATGAATTACTTTTTGCAGACTACAAACGTCATTTTGCAAATATCCGTGAGACACTGACCGATCTGCTGACCGATGCGCGTGCAGCACAGGGCGATGTCACAGTCGCACCGATGATCACAGGATCCGGCGGACTGACACTCGCCAAGCATCTGGACATTCCGTTCGTGCAGGAGGTCATCAGCGTCTCCACGGCACTGACCCACTACGCACCCCAGACAGACGTAGCGATCGAGCTGGGCGGCGAGGATGCCAAGATCATCTATTTTGAAGGCAGCAATGTTGAACAGCGTATGAACGGTATCTGTGCAGGCGGAACCGGATCTTTTATCGACCAGATGGCTTCGCTGATCCAGACAGACGCGGCAGGACTCAACGAATATGCCAAAAACTATAAGGCGATCTACCCGATCGCTGCCCGATGCGGTGTATTTGCCAAGACAGACATCCAGCCCCTGATCAACGAGGGAGCTACCAAGGAAGATCTGTCCGCATCGATCTTTCAGGCAGTCGTCAACCAGACGATCAGCGGACTGGCCTGCGGCAAGCCGATCCGCGGACATGTCGCATTCTTAGGCGGTCCTCTGCACTTTTTATCAGAGCTCAAGGAGACCTTTATCCGCACGTTAAAGCTGGACGAGGATCACGCGATCACACCGGAGAACTCTCATCTGTTCGCCGCGATCGGCTCTGCACTCAATTACAAAGCAGACAAGACAACGACGCTGGATGACCTGTTAGGCCGTCTGACCTCTGAGATACATATGGAGTTTGAGGTCGCACGTATGGATCCCCTGTTTGCATCACAGGCAGAATATGACGCTTTTATGGAACGTCACAGCAGACATCACGTACAGACAGCAGATCTGGCTTCTTACCACGGCAACTGCTATCTCGGTATCGATGCCGGCAGTACAACGACCAAGGTCGCGCTCGTCGGCGAGGACGGATCCCTGCTCTATTCATTTTACAGCAATAACAACGGCAGCCCTCTGGCTACCGCGATCCGCTCGATCAAGGAGATCTATGAGCAGCTGCCCGCAGATGCCCACATCGTCTACTCCTGCTCGACCGGATACGGCGAAGCACTGATCAAGGCTGCGCTCCAGCTCGACGAGGGCGAAGTAGAGACCGTATCACACTACTATGCAGCAGCATTTTTCAATCCGCAGGTAGACTGTATTCTCGACATCGGCGGACAGGATATGAAATGCATCAAGATCAAAGACCACACCGTAGACAGCGTGCAGCTCAACGAAGCATGCTCTTCCGGCTGCGGTTCTTTCATCGAGACATTTGCCAAATCATTAAATTACAGTGTTCAGGATTTTGCATCGGAGGCACTGTTTGCCGAACATCCGATCGATCTGGGCACACGTTGTACCGTATTCATGAATTCCAAGGTCAAGCAGGCGCAGAAGGAGGGCGCATCCGTCGCAGATATCTCTGCCGGACTCGCTTATTCCGTTATTAAAAATGCGCTGTTTAAGGTCATCAAGCTTTCCGACCCGTCACAGCTAGGCAGGCATGTCGTCGTGCAGGGCGGTACGTTTTATAACAACGCCGTACTGCGCAGCTTTGAGCGTATCTCCGGTGTAGAAGTCGTGCGCCCCGATATCGCAGGTATCATGGGTGCCTTCGGTGCCGCACTGATCGCACGCGAACGTTTCCATGCAGGCGGTGACCACGCATCGTCCATGCTGCCGATCGAAGAGATCCTGAACATGAAATACGACACAAAGCTCACACGCTGTCAGGGCTGCACGAACCACTGTCTGCTCACGATCAACCGTTTTGACGGCGGCAGACGCTATATCACCGGTAACCGCTGTGAGCGCGGACTCGGCAAAGAGAAAAACAAGGATCATATCCCGAACCTGTTTGAATATAAAAACAAGCTGATCTTTGACTACGAACCGCTCTCAGAGGAAGAGATGACACGCGGAACCGTCGGTATTCCCCGCGTGCTGAATTTCTATGAGAACTATCCGTTCTGGGCGACTTTCTTCAAGTCACTGGGCTTCCGTATCATCCTAAGCCCGCAGTCAACCAGGGATATCTACGAGATGGGTATTGAATCCATCCCCAGCGAATCCGAATGCTATCCCGCCAAGCTCGCACACGGCCATATCACATGGCTGATCAGACAGAACGTAGACTGGATCTTCTACCCCTGTATTCCGTACGAACGCAACGAGTTCCCGGATGCCAACAACCACTACAACTGTCCAATCGTTACGTCCTATGCGGAAAATATCAAAAATAACGTGGATGAGATCACTTCCGGCGAAGTGCGTTTCTTAAATCCGTTCCTGACCTTTGCCAGCAAGCAAGCTCTGACAGACAAGCTGTGCGAGGTGTTTGGCGCAGAATTTTCGATTCCCGCCGAGGAGGTCCGCACCGCGACTACCGCCGCATGGGCAGAACTGGTCCATGTGCGTAATCTCATGCGCAAAAAGGGCGAACAGACACTGCGTTATCTGGAGCAGACCGGAAAACACGGCATCGTCCTCGCCGGTCGTCCGTACCATGTAGACCCGGAGATCAATCACGGTATTCCGGAGCTGATCAACTCCTACGGTATCGCTGTACTGACCGAGGATTCGATCTCTCATCTCGGACAAGTCGAGCGCCCTCTGATCGTCATGGATCAGTGGATGTTCCACTCCAGACTGTATGCAGCCGCAAACTACGTCAAGAAGACCGAGAATCTGGATCTCATCCAGCTCAATTCCTTCGGCTGCGGTCTGGATGCCGTCACGACCGACTGTGTCAGTGATATCCTGACGAAATCAGGCAAGATCTATACCTGTCTGAAGATCGATGAGGTAAACAACCTCGGTTCCGCCCGTATCCGCGTGCGCTCTCTGCTCGCTGCGATCCGTGTGCGTAAAAACAATCCGAAGGAACGCAAGATCGTACCCGCCAACCACAACCGTGTGATCTTCACCGAAGAAATGCGCAAAAACTATACGATCCTGTGCCCGCAGATGTCACCGATCCATTTTGAGCTGCTGCTCCCGGCATTCCGCTCCGCCGGCTACAATCTGGTCATCCCGGATGTATCCAGCCAGGAAGCGATCAATTCCGGTCTGCGCTATGTCAATAACGATGCATGCTACCCTTCCCTGATCGTCGTCGGTCAGCTCATGCATGCGATCGAGAGCGGTGATTATGACATGAATAAGACCGCGGTACTGATCTCCCAGACCGGAGGCGGCTGCCGCGCCAGCAACTATATCGGCTTCTACCGCCGTGCACTCGAAAAGGCAGGCTATCCGCAGGTTCCCGTGATCTCGATCAACATGGTAGGCCTAGAGAAGAACCCCGGATTCACCTTTACACCCAAGCTCGTCCAGCGCGGTCTGTACGCAGCCGTATTCGGTGATATCTTCATGCGCTGTGTCTATGCGACACGCCCATATGAGAAGGTACCCGGTTCGACTGACAAGCTGCACCGCAAGTGGAAAAAGCGTGTGTCCCAGTTTGTATCCGAGGATCATATGCTCTCACACCGCAAATACAACTGGATGTGCCGCCAGATCATCAAGGAATTCGATGAACTGCCTCGCCGAAACGTGAAAAAGCCGCGTGTCGGTATCGTCGGTGAGATCCTCGTCAAGTTCCATCCCGAGGCGAACAATCATCTCGCCGAGCTGCTTGAAGCCGAGGGCGCTGAGCCGGTCGTACCCGATCTGCTCGACTTCCTGCTCTACTGTCTGTACAACAACAAATTCAAGGCAGAAGAACTCGGCATGAGCAAAAAATCAGCGCGCAACTCCATGCTCGGTATCAAGGCACTCGAGTGGCTGCGCTCCGCTGCACGCTCTGCTTTTGAGAAGAGTACACACTTTGATCCGCCCGCACGCATTGAAGATCTGGCAAAATACGCTGAACCGATCGTATCGATCGGAAATCAGACCGGTGAAGGATGGTTCCTGACCGGCGAGATGATGGAGCTGATCCACTGCGGTGCGAAAAACATCGTATGTACACAGCCGTTTGCATGCCTGCCGAACCATATCGTAGGTAAGGGTGTCATCAAAAAGATCCGTCATGAGCATCCGGAAGCCAATATCGTGGCAATCGACTACGATCCCGGTGCCAGCGAGGTCAACCAGCTCAACCGTATCAAGCTGATGCTGTCCACCGCACAGAAAAACCTGAATAAATAATATCAATTTTTCTATCACACAAAAAAAGAGCTGCTGGCGATCACGCCGGCAACTCTTTTTATTATCGGTCTTATTACATTCATTTATAAGTGCAGCACGCGCTCCTTGATCTCCTGTGTCCTGCCCTGATTCCAGAACTGTGTACCGATATAGCCACAGGTACGGCGTGCGACATTCATCTTGCTCTGATCACGGTTGCCACAATTGGGACATTCCCACACCAGCTTGCCATGCTCGTCGTTCACGATGCGGATCTCTCCACCAAAACCGCAGACCTGACAATAATCACTCTTGGTATTCAACTCTGCATACATGATATTGTCATAGATATATTTCATCACGGTAAGCACCGCCTCGATATTATTTTTCATATCGGGCACTTCCACGTAGCTGATCGCACCACCCGGAGACAGTTCCTGGAACTGCGCCTCGAATTTCAGCTTGGTAAACGCGTCGATCTGCTCTGTCACATGCACATGATAGCTATTTGTGATATAACTCTTATCCGTGACACCCGGAATGATGCCAAAACGCTTCTGCAGACACTTGGCAAACTTGTAAGTCGTAGACTCAAGCGGTGTGCCATAGACACTGAAATCAATGTTGGTCTCCTGCTTCCAGCACGCACATGCATCGTTCAGATACCGCATCACCTTGAGTGCAAACGGTGTCGCCTCCGCATCTGTATGTGATTTACCGGTCATATATCTGGTACACTCACACAATCCCGCATATCCGAGGGATATCGTGGAATAGCCGTTATACAGCAGCTTATCGATCTTCTCACCCGGTGCCAGTCTCGCCAGCGCTCCGTGCTGCCACAGGATCGGTGCCACATCCGAAGGCGTACCTTTCAGACGCTCATGACGGCACATCAGAGCCCTGTAACACAGATCCAGACGCTCGTCAAAGATCTTCCAGAACTGATCCATGTCTCCACCAGAAGAACATGCGATATCGACCAGATTCAGGGTCACAACGCCCTGATTGAATCTGCCGTAATATTTATGCTTTCCTTCTACATAATTGCCCGCGTTGGCGATATTGCCGATGCCGACATCCGTGAAACGATCCGGTGTCAGAAAGCTGCGGCAGCCCATACAGGTATATACATCGCCCTTTTTGAGCTGACGCATGATCTTCTCGGATATATAATCCGGAACCATACGCTTTGCCGTACATTCGGCTGCGATCTTCGTCAGATAGAAATACTTGCTGTCTTCGTGGATATTATCCTCTTCCAGCGTGTAGATCAGCTTGGGGAAAGCCGGTGTGATATAGACACCGCGCTCATTTTTCACGCCTCTGATACGCTGGTACAGCATCTCTTCGATGATCATGGCCAGATCATCCCTGCAGCGTCCCTCCGGTACTTCGTCCAGATACATGAACACTGTTACGAACGGAGCCTGTCCATTCGTCGTCATGAGTGAGATCACCTGATACTGGATCATCTGCACGCCCTGCTTGATCTCCTCACGGACACGCATCTCCGCGATATCGTTGATCTTGTCCTCATCGAGCTGCAGCCCTTCTGTCTCAAACTCCTCGCGTACCTTCGCGCGGTATTTCTCACGGCTGACCTGCACAAACGGGGCCAGATGTGCCAGTGAGATACTCTGACCGCCATACTGTGCACTCGCGATCTGTGCGATACTCTGCGTCGCAATGTTGCATGCAGTCGCAAAACTCTTTGGACGCTCGATCATCGTCTCACTGATCACAGTGCCGTTTTGCAGCATGTCCTCCAGGTTGACCAGACAGCAGTTGTGCATATGCTGCGCAAAATAATCCGCATCATGGAAATGGATGATTCCTTTTTCATGAGCCTCGATGATCTCCTGCGGCAACAGAAAACGTCTCGTGATATCCTTGCTGACCTCTCCGGCCATATAATCACGCTGGACACTGTTTACCGTCGGATTTTTGTTGGAATTTTCCTGTTTTACTTCTTCATTATTACATTCGATCAGGCTGAGAATCTGCTCATCCGTAGAATTAGACTTACGCACGAGCGCTCTCCGATAACGGTATGTGATATAATTTCTCGCCACACCAAACGCATGCAGACCCATGATCTGATTCTCCACCAGATCCTGTATCTCCTCCACATTGAGTGCACGATTCATCTCCTCGCAAGCAATGCGCACATTATCCGCGATCTGTAAGATCTGCTCCTGCGTCATACGCTCTGCCGCAGGCACACTCTCATTCGCCTTCTGTACTGCCGCGATGATCTTTGTGATATCGTAATCTACTTCTGCCCCACTTCGTTTAATAATCTTCATACCGCATACTCCTTCAGCACGTTCCTATTTCACCTGCAGATACAGACGGTCTAAAACCGGTTACCGTCCGGCTCATCTGCCAAAAACGTCGTTAACATGTATTGTACTAGATGTTGTGTGTAGTGTCAACAAAGATACAATATATTTCTTTTTTTAGTGATTTTCACCAAAAATAAAGAGGAGAATTGCACATGCGATTCTCCTCTGACTGATCAGTGATCCGGGCGGTGATCCCATCTGTTCACCTGCTATAATGAGCCTTTTGTCGATAATACATCCGTGATTCTCGGATCCGTCCGCGTCGCTGCATCGAGTGCCTTTGCAAAAGCCTTGAACAACGCCTCCATCATATGATGGTCATTCTCACCGTAGAGCACCTTCAGATGCAGGTTCATGCCGGCTGCATAGCTGACCGCATAAAAGAACTCATGCGCCATCTGTGTATCCATACCACCGACCATCTGGCCGCGGAACGGTGCATCAAACACCATATACGGTCTTCCCGACAGATCGATCGCACACATCGCCAGCGTCTCATCCATCGGCAGCATGCAACTGCCGTAACGGACGATCCCTTTTTTATCTCCAAGCGCCTCACGGATCGCAGTGCCGAGCACAATGCCCATGTCCTCAATCGTATGATGACTGTCCACATGTACATCTCCCTGACAGGCCGCACAAAGGTCAAACAGACCATGTCTGGTAAATCCATCCAGCATATGATCAAAAAATCCGATGCCGGTATCGATCCGGCTCTCGCCGGTTCCATCGAGTTCCAGTTCCAGTTTTATCTGCGTTTCTTTTGTGCTTCGCTCAATCGCTGCTTTTCGACTCATTTATTAAAACCCACCTTGCTCTGTTCTCTTGATGATATCATCCTGCAGAGACTTGGACAGTGTCGTAAACAATGCACTGTAGCCTGCTACACGGACAACGAGTGTCTTATAGTTTTCCGGGTGTTTCTGCGCATCCAGCAAAGTCTCACGGCTTACAACGTTAAACTGCATATGCATACCCTTCTCATCAAAGAAGGTACGGATATAAGATGCAAACTTGCGCAGTCCTTCCTCACCTGACAATGCTGACGGATGGAACTTCTGGTTGAACAGCGTACCGTTTGATGCGATGCCGTGATCCAGCTTCGCTACAGAGTTGGCTGTTGCAGTCGGTCCCTTGATATCGCGTCCCTGCATCGGTCCGACACCATCGGCTACCGGCGTGTTGGCCAGTCTGCCGTCCGGCGTAGCTCCGGTCTGTCTGCCGAGCGGTACATTGGCAGATACCGGATACAGTCCGGCCTGATACATACCGCCTCTAGGGTTTCTGTACTGCTGGAGCGGCTTGGTATAAGCATATGCCACGCGGCGTGCCATTGCATCCGCATCGTCATCATCATTTCCGTATTTCGGAGCCTGCTCGATCAGGGCAAGGATCTCATCATAACGCTTCTGTGTTGCCTCATCCGGCTTGACATTGGCAAGTGTCTCTGCGATAACCGCGATCTCCTTCTCGCCGACTGTCTGACCCTTGGCGATCATATCTGCGATAATCTGGGAGGACAGCTCCTGCATACGCATCGTGCTGAGTCCCTTACCGAAATTGTTCTCTAACGCATCCTTCATCTCTGCCATCGTGACGGTCTTCTTGTCATAGACCAGTTCACGGATCGCTAACATGGAGTCAGCTACGTTCGCGATACCGAATCCCTGCGGACCGGTAAAGTTGTAGATCGCGCCGCCCTCCTGCAGTGCCTTTCCACGTCCGATACAATCATCGATCATGCTGGACTGGAACGGCAGCGGCATACGCATTGCATGCGCATTGTCAATACAGTTGAGTGCATTAACCATGACTGCGATAAAATAGTTCATCTGCTTTTCATAAGCAGCATAGAATTCTTCGAATGTCTCCATCTTGGTGACATCGCCGGTCTGCGGACCGACCTTCTCACCATTCTCGTAACCGTTTGAGAATACCATCTCCAGCGGACGACACATATTAAAGAATGCGGCATCATGCCATCCGTCTGTCTTACCTGCCTTCTGAGGCTCCACGCATCCGATGATATTGTAGGTACGCGCATCTGCCAGAGATACACCTCTGCTCATCAGCGAGGGAATGATCACCTCATCATTGTAGAATGCCGGCAGACCGACACCGGTACGCGCCAGCCGCGCTGCCTTGATGATGAATGCATCCGGTGTCTTGTTCCAGATACGGACAGACAGTGACGGCTGCGGCAGCATCACATGCATACTGGCTTCCAGGCACATGAATGACAGATCGTTGGTCACATCCAGACCTTCCTCATCCTGTCCGCCTGCGATCAGATTCTGGAACAGGCTGTAGCCTGCGAATCCGTCTGCGCTGCCCTCATCACGGCATTTATTCAGATCGTTGAGCTTGATCCAGATACAATCCATCAGTTCCTGTGCAGACTCACGGGTAATACGTCCCTCATCCATATCCTTCTTATAATAAGGATACATATACTGGTCAAAACGTCCGGGCGAGATCGAATGTCCACTGGACTCTGTCTGCAGCAGTTCCTGTACAAACCAGAAAGACTGGCATGCCTCATAGAAAGTCTCTGCAGGCTTGGCCGGAACCTTCTCACAGTTCGCAGCGATCACGCGCAGCTCCTCTTTTCTGACCGGATCAGTCTCCTTCTCAGCCTCCTCGGCTGCAAGACGTGCATATCTCTTGGCATATGTGATCGCAGCCTGACAGCTCATCTTGGCAGCAGTCAGGAATGCGTGATGTCTCGCATAATCCGGTGCGCACAGTGTCAGCTTGTCCAGTTCCTTATCGATCTTTTCGATAATGCCCTCAAATCCGATCGCAAGTACTTCCTCGTACTTGACGGTGAAGTGGCCGATACCGTTGTAGTAATAGTTACCGGGCGTAAAGATATTGTGCTTCATCGCCATGATCGACTCATCAGCCATCGTAGCAGTCGCCAGCTCACTGGTCGTCTTGCCCTTCCAATATTTATACGCCTCATGCAGACGCTTCTTGGTATCATCAGCGATATAGAACGGATCTGCCTCACGCGTTGCTACCGTATCATACTCCTGCTCCATCCACTCAAAGGAATACTCAGGAAACATCTGGCATCCACGCGGAGCGATTGAATTGCTGCCCACGATCAGTTCTAACGGACGGATCACGATCGGCAGTTTCTCACAGATCGCCTGAAATGCCTTCGCACGGCGTATGATGATCGGATCTTCCTCTGTCTCGCGATAGCTCTCGGTCACGATCTCCGCACGGTCTGCTTCTATCACCGGCATTTCGGCAAACAGATGCTCTATTAATTTAGGTATACGGGGAGACTTTTCGATCTCTCCATCGTAATACTGTCTCGGCATACTTGCTTCCTCCAAATATTTATAATTATACATTTTGGTTTCTGCCTACAAGTATAACATAATAGGTCAAAAAAAACCACATATTTTTCTGCTTTTTTGTGGTTTTTTCTGTCTTGATGTTGTTTTTGATCAATTATTTAGTTTTATTATGTTCTCTATCATATTTTGAGATCAGCATCGTGCGCACCCACTGGGGATCATTGCGGTAGTGGCTCTGCACATAGCTCGCATACTCGGTTCTTGTCATGTCTTTAATTTTCTTTGTCTCGTTCACAGTAATACTTCCTCTTTTCGTTTATTTGATCGTAGAATGATAACCATTCTGTGCCCTCTAATCCGGCTGTTCGGATAATTCTGCCGATGAACGTGTCTTCAGTTCTGCCAGCAGACTGCGCATCTTCTCCTCCGCCTGCACTTCATCATACTCCTCCAGCATCTGGATGACATCTTCCGTACACTTGTGTACATAACTGCCGATATCATACTTCTGTAATTCCTTCAGTTTGCTGATCGCTTCTTTGCGCTTGAAGTTGGCCAGATTATCGACCGCATATAGAATGCGTATCGATATATCAGACTCAGAGATCGGCAGGGCATTCGCTTTCTTGCCGGAAAACAGCCGCTGCTCCATAAAATCAACGACGCGCTCCATCATCTCGATCGCACTGTCCACATTATCCTGCTTGAGCTTATTGAGCACCATGCGGATACGCCCCGACAGTTCTTCATCGATCTGATAATTCAGGACTTCCTCCGTCTTGACGATCGCCTGCTTGATACGCCGCTCCTTCATATCCTTCAGGATACCGGTCACACGCTGATAGAGTTCTTCCTCCTCCATCGGCAGGACGCCCAGACGCTTGAACACACGCTCGATGCGCTCATGCAGATACTCCGGATCGAACGGCTTGGTAATATAATCCATGATGCCTAACTTGGCACCATCGATCACTGTCGCCTTGTCTTTCTTCGCGGTAAGAAAAATAACGGGAACCGTCACGCCGTTCTCCTGCGCCCGGATCTCCTTCAAAGTCTCTATACCGTCCATGATCGGCATCTCAACATCCAACAGGATCAGATCCACCTGCTCCCGGTACAGATACTTGATCGCTCTGCGTCCGGATATCATCGGGATCACCTCATATTTTGATTTCAATTCCTGTTCCAGAGTTGCCAGATTCACAGTATTGTCATCTATCGCAAGTATTCTCATCTTTTCCATGTTTACATGTCTCTCCCTATACGATCACCCCGGATCATTGTGCGACATTTTCTAAAAATGCGCGCAACAGATCCTCGGCGGTATCATCATCATACATTTTAAGCCTATTTCGTACATCTTTCAAGCATTCATTCACACTTTTTTCAATATTTTCTGACAAAAGCTTCTCAACTTTCGCTGCTGCATCTTTTGAACGGAAATTTTCCACATCATCAAGGATCTCGCGCATACGTTCATGCGTCTCCTCATCAGACAACCGCTCACCCTCCGTTTCCTGGGTGGTCTCTTCTTTCAGATAGCCGCGCGTCTTTAATACGCGCTCGATCTCACGCAGCAAAAATCCGTATTCCGCTAACAGTTTACCCACACCGTTTCTGATCAGTTCATAATTACCTTCCTTGACCGCAAACTCGTGATCTCTGGCCAGTTCGGAGAACTCATAGGCTCCGATGTTGGCAGAAGCGCTCTTGAGACCATGCACTTCGATCTCATAGTTTTTGTAATCTTCTTCCCGCGCCAGCCGCTCGATCAACCCGCATTTTCCGGTGCCATCCATATAATACAGTTCCAGCAGTTCCAGATAATCATCCACCCCACCGGTATGTGCATCGAGTGCCCGCTTCACATCGACACCGGGCATGAACAGTTCTGCCATTCCGGCCTGTTCGATCTTCGCATGGGCCTCAGGAGTTCCCTCAACCGGCTGTCTGCGCTCCTGCGGGATCCATTTGCAGAGCATCCGGTGCAGTTCATCCTTATCCAGAGGCTTTGAGATAAAATCCTGGAAACCATTGCTCATAAACATCTCTCTCGCATTGTTATACGCATTGGCAGACAGAGCGATGATGACCGGTTTTGTGCCGTTTTCTCCGCATTCCCGCCGGATATGGTCAGTTGCCTCGATGCCGTCCATCTCGGGCATCATATGATCCATAAGGATCAGATCATAGACATGATTTTTGACCATTTCAATCGCATGCGCACCGCTCATTGCCTCATCCACGATAAACCGGTACGGTGCCAGGGCACCGCATGCCACCTTCAGATTGATCTTGTTATCATCTACGACGAGCACGCGGTAATCCGGCACGGTAAATGCGCGGTCAATCTGCCCTGATACATCGTGTTTACGCCAGGGCTGCTGCTCGATACTGCGCAGATCTGCTACTTTCTGCGGTATGCAGACAGTAAAGATCGTTCCTTTTCCGGGTTCACTGGTAGCTTCCACTTTTCCGTCCATCAGATCCACAAAACGCTTGGTCAGTGCGATTCCCAGTCCCATGCTCTCCAGATTGCGCTCTTTGGTCTCATCCATAAACCGGAACTGGTCAAAAATGCATTCCAGCTCATCCTCCGCAAAACCGACACCGGTATCCTCGAACTGGAACACCAGTAAGATACGTTCTTCATCCAGCCACTTGTGCGTCACAGTGATCTTCACGTATCCCCGTTCTGTATATTTCATGCCAAAATCCAGAAAATTCGTGATGATCTGGCGGAGACGGATCGGATCACCGACCAGCTGACAGGGCAGCTTTCCTGAGATATTCCTTTTGAGCTGCAATCCTCTCGAAGCGGCCGACAGTTTGGACAGATGCAGTGTCTCCCCGATCAGCTGCTCCGTGCCGTACTGCTCCTGTGCCAGTTCCATCTGTCCGTTTTCCAGCTTGGACAGACTCAGGATATCATTGATGATCACCAGCAGATTCGTCGATGCATTCTTGATATCGCACGCAAAATCGTATACCTTCCTGCCACGGCTCTCCTCGATGATCAATTCGGACAATCCGACGATCGCATTCATCGGTGTACGGATCTCATGTGAGATATTGGTCAGAAAAGCACTCTTGATCCGGTTTGCCTTTTTCGCTTCACCCAGCGCACGGAGCGCATCCTGCTGTGCACTCTCTGCTTTTTTTCTGCCGCTGGATATCTCTGCGATGTAATTGTACTCTTTGGTCTGATCATTGATGATCAGCACGTATCCGCATACGCCGGACCACGAATCATGGATCGGCGCGCGTGTCACCTCATAATGCCTGCTTCCCAGATCCAGTTCCTTTTGTTCATAATCTTCGAACATCTCCAGCGGAATGCTGTGCAGACGCCGGATATTATGCCGGAACAACTCCGGTTCCAGTTCAGGGAAGATACTTTTGGCCGCATCATTATAATATAGAAGATCCAGCGGCTTGTTGAGCACGATGACACCTTCCTGCATATTCTCAAATACTGTATCGATCGCAGCCGTCTCCATGTGGAATCCCCGCCGTCCCCAGAAAAAGAGCACGAACAGATCCACAAGCAGCATGCCTGCCGGTGCCGCAAAATTATAGCTGCCCACCAGAGCACGGGTGAAAAATACCACCTCCGCCGCATAGGATGCATAGACGACCAGTGCCATCCATACCATCTGGCGCCGCAGATTTAATGAATTTTCTTTGCCAATATAAGAGATCACCACAAACAAGGATACGATGACCGGCACGACCTCACAGCCGACGATAGCAAACACATACAGTTCCCCATGTTCAAAGATCAGGTCATAGCCACGGGCCACCGGCACATACGTGACATTTTTAAACATAAGTTCATGATAGGCACTCGTCCAGACGACGACCAGCATGATCATATCATAGATCAATGTATAGACTTTCACCCATTGCGGCACATGATTGGTTGCATAATAGCAGAAAAACAGACAGATAAAATATCCCATAAATATCAGGCAGCCGTACTCGATCTCCAGTTCTGTAAAATCCACTGCCTGATCACCCGACATCATCTCAAACAGATATGCAATATTGAGCACCAGCGTCATAACCATATAGGCCACGATCGCCTTCTTTTCTTTTGTGCTTTTTCCCCGGTTTGTCCAAAACAGCAACAGGATCGTAAAAAAAATCGTGACCCATTGCAACACGATTGCAACACCCAATACAGTTTCCTCCCTCCGTAAGAACCGTACACGCATTCATGGTTTTTATTATAACATACTTACCAATCGTTTGCGGAACTATTTTAACACAGGTTATCTACTTTACATACAGCCGTCATCTCCACTGACTGGTATGGCTATTTTTATAAAAACTGGACATTTTCATCATTCCAGTTTTGTTTTATCATCAGTGCAACCAATTGGGAATTGAAACATATGCGGTCCGGACGACCGCAGGAAAAGAGGACATTATGAATACGAACACGACAAAAAAATGGGTTGTTTCTGCATTATTCGCAGCACTGACCTGCATCTGTACAATGATCATCAAGATTCCTACCCCTACCGGTGGATATATTCATCCCGGCGACGGCATGGTGCTGCTGTGCGGCGTTATCTTAGGACCCGGCATGGGTGCTCTCGCAGCCGGTATCGGATCCATGCTGTCTGACCTGTTCAGCGGATACATGGTATGGGTTCCCGCTACATTTATCATCAAGGCTCTCACTGCCATGATCGCCGGTGTTCTGTTCCGCAAGAGCAGCAGCCTGCTCGCCGGCAACAAGATCGCTTCTACCGTGCGCGTCATTCTCGGCGGCATCATCGGTGAAGCCATCATGGTATTCGGATACTTTGTATTTGAGATCGGACTGAATGCCGCATCCAACGGCGGATTTACTTCTGCTGCGATCGCAGGCGGTATCGCCTACTCTGCTGCCGGTGTCCCCGCCAATATCGTTCAGGGTGTTACCGGTATCGTGATCGCCTGCATACTGCTGCCCATTCTCAGCCAGATCCCCGATGTCCGCGCATGGATCCATGACGGCATCAAGGCTGCCGCATAATCGCTCTGACTGATGACCGGAATATTTTCGTGTATTTTTTGTGTTTTTCGTCCACAAATGACTAAAATAGTGTATACTGTTGATTATTCGGAGCGGATCAGATAATCCTTCCGCTCCTATCAATCTAGCAGAAGGAGAACGATTATGAGTCAGGCAAAAGTAGATCAATATAAGAAGGAGAAGACGCACCGTAAGCAGTCGATGCGCCGTGAGAAGTTCGAACGTGCTCTTGCATGGATCATCGTAGCTGTGATCGCTGCAGCGATCTGTATCTGGATCGGTTTTTCTGTATACAGCAGAACCAACGGCAGCACTGCCGATAGCAGCAATTCGACCGTATCCGTCAACACCGATGCTGTGGACAATTACTTAAATGATCTCGGGGCAGAAGAATCCGAAGAATAATAAACGAATTAAAAAATGCTGTACCGCAATGATATGTACCCAAAATTCTGGACACATATTTATAAGTTAGGCGGACATCATGGATGCTTCTCTGTATTTTACAGGAGGCATCCATTTTGTTTTTGCTTGAATCCTTTTGTTATTATAGTAAT
>Ga0129312_1000976_pt1 | contig 19065 bp, 17 predicted proteins | sample O827metagenome_FD_94434 | JGI IMG/M metagenome (GOLD analysis project Ga0129312, IMG submission 94434) | Orangutan group fecal microbial communities from Wisconsin, USA - O827 metagenome | ecosystem: Host-associated > Mammals > Digestive system > Large intestine > Fecal | place: USA: Wisconsin... | reverse complement strand
TGCTGTTGGTGAGTTCGCGAAAGCGGTCGGAGATAAGCGGCGCAGCGCAGATAGAAAATCAGTCGTGCCGGCATTGGAGTTTTCTTCCAGCTTCTTTTAAAACTACCCTAAACAAGAATTTAAATACACCACTCGATTGCCATCGTTCCCCAAGTCAGCCCGGAGCCAAATCCTGCCAGCATCAGTTTGTCTCCTTTTTTCAGCATACCTTTACGGTTGACTTCATCCAGAAGAATTGCCACGCTGGCTGCGGATGTATTTCCACATTTGTCCACATTCATCGGAATTTTCTCATTCGATACTTTCAGACGTTTTGCGATCGTTGCCGTAATTCTGGCATTTGCCTGATGGAAGAGATACCAGTCAATATCCTCAGTGGTCAGATTTGCAGCCTCCAGCGTCTGTAAAATTGACTGAGGCACTTTTTTTACTGCAAATTTGAACACTTCACCGCCATCCATATACAGATAATCCATTGGTTTCTGTTCTGTCACAAACGGATTATAGTTTTCTCTGTTTTTGACATAAATTGCACCGCCGCGGGTTCCGTCACTCCCTTGTGTGGAAGCGATCACGCCGCTCTCTGCTGCGCGCACGACTGCTGCGCCAGCGCCATCCGCAAACAATACACAAGTGGAACGGTCGCTCCAGTCCACGATACGGGACAGCGTCTCAGCACCGATCACGAGTGCCGTCTTATGGATTCCAGCTTGCATGTATGCATCCACCATGTTTAATGCAAATACAAATCCGGAACAAGCTGCACTGATATCAAAGGCCACTGCATTGACTGCACCGAGTTCGCTCTGTACCAGACATGCTGTATTCGGTACCAGCGTATCCGGGGTACAGGTTGCCACAATGATCAGATCGAGTTCTTCTGCCTTTACTCCGGCTGACTCCAGCGCCCTGCGTCCGGCTTCTGTTGACATGGATGCTGTTGTCTCGTCCACTGCAATATGACGCTGACGGATACCGGTTCTGCTGCTGATCCACTCATCACTTGTGTCCACAATGGTGGAAAGAAAATCATTTGTTACTATTTTTTCCGGCAGACAACTGCCGGTTCCTATAATCTGTGCTCTCATCTATCCCTCCAATTAGTTTGATAATCAAAACATTCTATTTTCAAAGTATACAGAAAAACTGTTTTCTTGTCAACACCGAACCCTGCTATTTCGTATTCCCCTTGACCTCTTTCAGATATTTACTTTTTCATTCAAGCTCCCACCTGTAGAGGAAGGAGAATTCTTGCTAACTTTTGTTAAAAACAAAGACATTTTTCTGAAACAATCCGCTGAATAAATAAAAGAATGGATGTACTATTTCAAAATTCCAGACATATATTACTTACATGTAACAATGCAAAACAAATACAGGCTGACCAGAATCACGCACCAAGTCTCACTTGCGTTCTACTTAAATAAGGGGGAAAACTATGGATGTAGATATTATTTTAGACGCCGGACACGGTGGTTTTGACAATGGGGCTTCCTACATGGGACGCCCGGAAAAAGACGATGTACTCCGGCTGACACTGGCCGTTGGCGCCAAGCTGAAAGAAGCCGGATACAACGTTTATTACACACGAACAACTGATGTTTATAACTCACCGACAGAGAAAGCTGCACTGGCCAACCTCTCCGGCGGTAAATATTTTATTTCTTTCCACCGCAACTCCGCCATGGAAGATAATCTGTACAACGGTGTGCAGACCCTTGTCTACCAGCATAATCCGACGGTAGACACCCTCGCAGAAAACATAAACCGCCAGTTAGAACGGGTTGGTTTTAAAAATCTCGGTGTAGAAGAAGTACCCGGTCTGATCGTTCTGCGCAAGACCGAAATGCCTGCCGTCCTCGTGGAAGTCGGCTTTTTAAACAGTGATCTTGACAATCAGCTCTTTGATGAAAAATTCGATGCCATTGTGGATGCAATCGCGGCCGGCATTGAGGAGAGCATCCCACTCTCCGCCCAGGAAATCACAGAACAATACTATGTCCAGACCGGACTGTTCAAATATGATGTCAATGCAGCCTATCAATTAGAACGTTTGCAAATTCTCGGCTTTGACGGCACCATTCACTACGAAGAGCCCTATTACGGTGTCTGGATCGGCAAACCAAAAACCTTAGACGAAGCTGTCATGCTGCAGGACGAACTCCGCCAAAAGGGCTATAGTACCCTCATCGTTTCCGCATAAATAGCCACGCTAAAAAAGTAAAAATCCTGTCAGGAAAAGCGAACGTCTAGCTTTCTGACAGGATTCTTTCTTTTCTCTTCACAGTGTCAATTTTTTACAACTAAACTATCTTTTCAGTCTTTACATTTTTGCCACACGGATATATAATAGGCATGTCTTTATCTTTTAAATTTCAAGTATGAAAAAATCTTACATCATCGCATTCTGGTGTCCCATCCGGACCATTCACCCGCAATTCTGTCTGGACTATTTCATCCCTTTTTTTCAGAAATATGATGACATCCAGTGCATGGACTTTCAGTCCCGCAACGATCCTCGCACTATGCATTTATTACAACAGGCAGACCTTGTTGTCATCGGTCTGCCTGCTGATTCTGCTTATTTTCATTCCTTTTTCTGCAATGGCCACATGCCATTTTCCAACGTCTGTTACGCCATTCTCGATTATTTTCCCTGTCTGGAACCAGAAACCAGCAGACTCTGCCAGCAATACCGCATTCCGGAACAGCTCATCTTACACGTTCCCTACAACATTCAGTTCCTCGAATCCATCCGCCTTGGACAGGTGCAACACTATCTGTTCTCCGACTGTAATCTCCTGCAAAATGAGTACAAACGTATATTTCTACAGGAACTTTATACTGGTGCTCTTCGCATATTAAAGGCTCTGCTTCAAGTCGAACGCACTTGAGACTTGGTGCGTGATTCTCGCGGAGCGTTTATCTCAGTCGGAGTTTGAACTCCCACTGAGAAAGATTTGTTATTACTCACCACCTGCAGAAGTGGGAGTCTCAACTCAGACTACGATGAAAGTTTACTGCTGATTCATCCGTGCTGCGAACTCTTCCCAGCTTCCGCCCAGAATTCCCTGTGAAACCGGCTGTTCGTCCTCTTCCAGATGCTCCAGTTCTTCCATCCAGATCCGCGCGCTTGCATCAGACGGCATACGCAGATCTCCACGCGGAGATACCGCTACCGTACCAACCTTCGGTCCATCCGGCAGACAGGAACGCTTAAACTGCTGGCTGAAAAATCTGCGATAAAAAGTTTTCAGCCATTTCTGTATCGTTTCTGCATCATAAGTTCCATCAAAGGCATATTTTGCCAGACGATAAATCTTTTTCGGTGTGCATCCAAATCTCAGAATATAATACAGGAAGAAATCATGCAGCTCATACGGTCCCACAATATCCTCTGTTTTCTGGGAAATCTTTCCATCTTCCGGCGGCAGAAGTTCCGGGCTGACCGGTGTATCCAACACATCATATAACACACGCTGCAGCGCCTCATCCCCACAGGTGTCCGCATAATACCGCACCAGATGACGTACCAGTGTCTTCGGCACGGATGCATTGACGCCATACATAGACATATGATCGCCGTTATAGGTTGCCCATCCAAGGGCAAGTTCTGACATATCACCGGTTCCGATGACCATACCCCCGCTCTTATTTGCGATATCCATCAGAATCTGCGTACGCTCTCTGGCCTGTCCGTTTTCGTAAGTCACATCATGCACTGCCTCATCCTGACCGATATCTTTGAAATGTACCCGCACAGAATCCACAATACTGACCTCACGGAAAGTTGCTCCCAGAGAATGGATCAGGCTTACCGCATTATCGTAAGTACGGTCTGTGGTTCCAAAACCTGGCATTGTCACAGCCACGATATCTTTATGGTCTTTGCCGATCAGATCATAGGCCTTTACCATAACAAGCAGGGCAAGGGTGGAATCCAATCCACCGGAAATACCAACCACAGCAGTTGCCGCATGGGTATGTTCCAGACGTTTTTTCAATCCCATAGCCTGGATCATGAAAATTTCCTCACAACGTTTCTCACGGTCTACTTTGTTGCCCGGTACGAAAGGCGCCGGATCTACAAATCTGGTCAGTTCTGTTTTTTCTTCTTTCAAACTGAACTCGATGTTGATATAAGACTCGTCCGATGTCACAAAAGTGCTCATCCGACGGCGTTCCTCATTCAATCTGGCAATATCCAGTTCCGTATAAATACTCTCATTGCAGAAACGTCTGGATTCTGCCAGTAATGTACCGTTCTCTGCGATTAGGTTATGACCGGAATAAACCACATCCTGGGTGGATTCTCCATCCCCGGCACTACAGTAAATATATCCGCAGATCAGCCGGCCGGACTGTCCTGTCACAAGGCTCTTGCGGTACATATCTTTTCCGGTCGTCTCGTCGCTGGCGGAAAGGTTGACCAGCACGGTTGCTCCTGCCAGGGCATGTTCTACCCCCGGTGGGTTCGGTGCCCATACATCCTCACAGATTTCCGCACCGATCTTCAGTTCCGGCATCTGTCTGCACTGGAACAATATTTTTGTTCCCATCGGAACAATGGTATGCTCATCAAGTGACACCGGCACCGGATTTTTCATACCAGATACAAAATGTCTGCGCTCATAAAATTCGTTGTAATTCGGGATATGTGTCTTTGGCACCAGACCAAGTACTTTTCCCTGCGCTACAGCTGCTGCCACGTTGTAAAGCTTTCCGTTATATTCCAACGGCAGACCTACAAATGCCAGATAGTCCTTGCGCTCTGTATATTTTGCAATCGCTAAAAGTTCTTTTTTTGCCTCCCGCAGCAATACCTGCTGGTAAAACAGATCTCCGCAGGTATATCCGGTAATGCAAAGTTCCGGAAAAACCAGAATCTTTGCACCTTTTTGTTCTGCCACATCCATCATACGGCAGATTTCTTCCCGGTTTGTCTTTGTATCCGCCACCGTCACTTTCGGTGTCAGGGCAGCTACTTTTATAAATCCCTGTCTCATTTTCGTACGATCTCCTTCAACTCTTCCACACTGAATGTGTATGCAGTATTACAGAAATGACATTTCACCTCAATTGGTTTGCCTTCTGCAATCATTTCATTCAGATCTTTTTCACCGATGCTGATAATTGCTTTTTTCACACGCTCCTTGGAACAGTTGCAATAGAAAGATGCCGGAATCTTCTCTGTGATCTCCACACCGAAATCGCCTAAAATATACTCCAGCATACTCTCCGGGGTATGTCCCTCTTCCAGCAGATTTGTCACGGAAGTGATCTCGGACAACTTTTTCTCCAACGCATCAATGATCTTTTCATCGGTAAACGGCATCAGTTGGATGATAAATCCACCTGCCTGACGCACAGTATTATCCTTGTTCATCAGAACCCCCAGTCCCACAGAGGACGGTACCTGCTCTGATGTGGCAAAATAATATGTCAGATCTTCTGCAATTTCACTTGTCTGCAGCACAGTGGTTCCTACATATGGTTCTTTTAATCCCATATCTTTGATGACACGCATCATTCCGACACCGACAGCACCACCTACATCCAGTTTGTGCTGTTTGTTTGGTGGCAGCATGACATCATTTACCACCGGATAACCTTTGACATGTCCCTTAGAATCTGCTGTCACAGTCATTCCTTTCATCGGACCACCGGACTGGATCTGAACAGTAAGCAGATCCTTATCTCCTTTCATCATTACGCCCATCATGGCTCCTCCGGTCAGCAGACGTCCGAGAGCTGCTGTCACTACCGGGCTGGTATTGTGACGCTGACGCGCCTCCTCTACAATTCCTTTTGAAGTCATGGCAAAGGCACGGATCGAACTGTCCGCCGCCGTTGCTCTTACAATATAATCTTCCATATTTCTCATTCCTTTTCTTACTAAATTAAATTTATAGATGATTACAGTTCACTTGCGCCATTCGCCAAACGCTCATTCTGAGCTTTCCCGTAGCTCCGCTACTATTTTTGCTCATAAAAAGGCGCTCCCTTCATCACTATACATCCAGGTAATTCCTCATGCAAGCATGATCATTACCTGAATATATGTGATGAGTGAACTGTATCTTAAAAAATATGTGGCTGTGTGCGCACGGCTACAAAATAAGCACGCTCACAGTCTGCTCCCGGTTTTTCCGTGGTGCCTTCCTCACAGACAGCCACCAGTGTCAGACCGGCCTCTTTCAGTAAAACTGCCACCTGCTCCAACTCATAAGCCTTCTGGTAATGGAACTCCTCATACCGTGCATACAGGCCGTTTTCCTGTTTCACAAACAAGGTTAGCGCATACTCATTAATACTGCTCTCCTCGTCAAAAAAGTTTTCCCATATAAAGCTGCTGTCTTCTCTGTTTTCACAGATTGTGGAATCCCCGATCACATCCCTGTATTTGTGAATCGTATTCATGTCAAAAATAAAGACTCCGTTCTGATCCAGATAATTGTGTACAAGAGAAAATACCTGCGCTAACTCTTCCGCTTCCAGAAGATAATTCAGCGAATCGCAAACGCACACGACAGCTGACACGGTACCATATAATTCAAATTCCCGCATATCCTGCTGCAGGTATAAAATCCCCTCATCCGGGTGATTTCTGGCAATCTCAAGCATTTCCGCAGATGCATCCACGCCGATCATGTCATATCCTTTTTTTCGCAACAGACGCGTCATCGTGCCGGTTCCGCATCCCAGATCCAGCACCAGTCCATCCCGGATGCCGTGTTCCTGTAAAATATTGCAGATTCCCTCGCACCATTCCTCGTAAGGTACGTTATCCATGAACGTTTCATAAACCTGTGCAAATTCTGTATAAGCCTCCATATTTCCTCCACTACTTCAACTATGGTTCTATCGGTTAAACAGACTCTTGATAAATGCAATAATTTTTGCAAAAAATCCCTGTGCCTGCTGTCCAAGAGCATCTGTGTCAATATTCAGCCCCATATCCTTTAATTTTCCGTACAGATTCTGTGCCTGATTTTTCAGATTACCCCAGTTAAGGTCCAGACCCTGCAGTTTTTTCAGTAAAGCCAGCAGCTGATCTATCTGATCCTGTGTCAATGTTACATTAAATTTCTCAGAAGCCTGATCAATGGCATCTGTGATCTCACTGTCCGACAGATTTTTACCTCCTACCTGATCTTTCAGATAAGCTACCATGCCTGCAATCTCATCCGTATTTCCTGTCTCATCGCCAAGCTCACCAGTGACAACGATTTCATTGATGGCACCGTCGATAACATCCGTATCCACATCCTCTCCGGTCATTCCAGAGTATGCCTTAATGGCTCCGATCAGTGCTGCCGTTCCGGACATATCAAAAGGTCCCACAACAATAACATCTGCATCTTCCACACCGGCAGTTGCCAGGGCATTTTCATACATGCTTGTAGTACAGTAATTGATATTTTTTGTGGTAACGGTAATGCCGCTTCCTTTTTTCGCCTTCATAACAGCTACGGAAGATAACGCACGGCTTCCGATATGGTCATTTGTAATGTAAGCATCCAGATACTGATGCTCCTCCGCATTTGTCACGGTATTTATATCGCATTTTTCCAGATCCGCTTCTGTAATTCCAAAAAGCTCCAGAACTTTGGCTTTCTCATCCGCACGCAGGTCTGCGCCAAACGAAATATATGGTGTGTCACCATCCTCGATGGTCACCTGTGTCTTTGCATCGCTGTCACTGGTTTCGGCAAACACGCTGACGGTCAGTCCCATCACCATAACGGCTGCCAGAACTACGGCCAGTCCTCTTCGCAAGAATCCTTTCATACTGTTCCTCCTTTTTTACAGGCACTGTTTTCCCACTCTTTGATCATTTATCAAAGTGAGCATTTTTACTTAGATTGTACTTCATCTGTCTGTAAACAGTATGCCCTCAGGCTGATACCCCTGTCAACGTTAATTTGATCCGCGGGGTCTCATAATAAGTGTCAATTTTCGGATAATAGGTAAAATGCAGAGATGCATTGTGGATGCATCGTCCTGCAAGCGTATCCTGTGCCACTACTTTACCATATTTTTCCTCTAATGGTAACAGAATATCTTCCGCATCACCAAAATATACCGCATCCATCGAAATTCCTGCACTGTTTCGCAGCTGCATCTGAAATACCCGTCCTTCTTTTCCACAGATGCGCAGACGCTCAATGGTCAGATTCCGGTCCGCAAATACCGGTTTTTCATTGCCCTTTCCGAAAGGCTCCAAAAGACCAAGCTGATGGATCAGGCCTTCGGAAATATAGCTGATCGGCATTGGCACATCGATGACCACCTTCGGAATCAGATCTTCTTCCGTCAGGGTACATGTCTTATTCAGTGCTTTTCGGAATGCATCAATATTTTCTTCTTTCAGGGAAAAACCGGCAGCCATCGGATGTCCGCCAAACTGCGTCAGATACTGCTCACATTTGCACAATTCCTCATACATGGAATAGGCCTCGATGGAACGGCCGGAACCCTTTGCCCCGTTTTCACTTCGGGTGATCACCAGTGTCGGCCGGTGATACGCCTCCCGGATGCGTCCGGCCACGATGCCCGCCAGACTTTCATGACAATCCGGCAAAAAGATCACAAGCACGCGGTCTTTTGCATATTCCTTCTGCTCCGCAATCTCTTTCGCCTGCTTCACTGCATCCGCTGTCAGAAGTTTCCGGCTCTCATTTAATTCCACAATTTCCTGCGCCATCACAGCAGCCTCCGTCTCTGATTCACAGAGCAGCAGTTTCAGAGAGAGCCGCGCCGTATCCAGGCGGCCGCTGGCATTTAAGCATGGTCCGATCTTAAACCCGATATCATAGGATTTCAGATTCCCCGGTTCCAGTCCATTTTGCAGGATCAGCGATTTCATTCCGATGTTTGTAGTGCGGTTCAGCATTTCCAGTCCAAGTTTTACCAGTATCCGATTTTCGCCCTGCAGATTCATAACATCTCCCACCGTGGCAAAACCGGCATTTTCGATAAAACAGTCTGCCTCCGATGGTTTCAGTCCCGCAGACTCATACAATACCTGTACAAATTTGAAGGCAACCGCTGCCCCACATAACTCCTTGCATGGATATTTGCAGGCTTTCTGCTTTGGATTGACGATGGCATCTGCCTCGCTTCGCTTTTCCATGCGTATGCCATTTTCTTCTGTATAAGGCACTTCATGGTGATCCGTCACCACCACAGTCATGCCAAATGTTTTTGCCAGATGGATCTGGGCAATGGCAGAAATACCGTTATCGCAGGTCAGTATCGTGTCGACGCCGTCCTCATGCGCCTTTGTCACCAGATTCTCATTCAGTCCATATCCATCAAGGATACGGTCAGGAATTGCAAAATCCACCACTGCACCCAGGTGACACAGTGCACTGTACAAAATATATGTGGACTGAATGCCATCTATATCATAATCTCCGATAATACGGATGTGTTTTTTCTCAGAAATTTTTGCCTGTATGATCTGTACCGCCAGATCCACATCTTTTAGCAGGTGAGGATCGTGCAGGTCTGTTCTGCCGCCGTGCAGATACAGTTCCATCTCGTGCAGATCTGTCAGGCCACGGTTTCTCATGATCCGAGCAACAACCTGATCAATGCCAAATTTCTGTCCGATTGCCTGAAAATCAGCTTTTTTTGCTGATACAACCCATTTTTCTTTCAAACTATATTCCTCGTTTTCTATATTAAAATTAGGGTGTCAAAACACCAAAATCTGAATTACACGGATTGTTCCGTGCTTTGCACTCCCACAATCATATTAATAAAACACTTCCCAAAGCGTCAGCCCCTGGGCCGGCATGGTCGGTCCGGCATTGGCCCGCACCTTTGCCTCCAGGATTTCCGCCACATGCTCCGGCAGATACACACCGGTTCCCACATCCACAAGAGTTCCTGTGACGATTCGGATCATATTTTGCAAAAAGCCGTTTCCGGTATATGTAAAACGAATCTCCTCGCCGATCCGTCTGATCTCGATTTCATGAATGGTTCGAACCGTGGATTTCTTCATTTTTGCGTTTCCGCAAAATGCCGCAAAATCATGCTTTCCAAGCAGATATTCTGCTGCTTCCTGCATGGCTTTCACATTCATTTTCTGAGGATCATGCAGCATATATTTCCGTTCAAACACATTCGGATATTCCGCATTCCAGATGCGGTACACATACGTTTTTTTCACCACATTCAGACGGCTGTGAAAACGCTCAGAAGCGGCACGCACATCAACCACTGCAATGTCCTCCGGCAGATACTGCGCAAAAAGAGCTTTCAGCTCTTCACACACTTCCTCCGGTGTCTTTCCCTCACAGCAGGCTTCCGGAATCCGGAAATTCGCCACCTGCCCATGGGCATGCACCCCTGCATCAGTGCGCCCGGAACCATCGATTTCAATGGTCCGTTCATATTGTCTGCTCAAAATTGCTTCTATTTTCCCCTGAATAGTCTGATCTGTGGTCTTCTGGCGCTGCCAGCCTTTGTAGCGGGTTCCATCGTATTGAATGATAATTTTATAATTTGCCATATGATTTCCTACTTTATTTTCCTGTTTGATAAAGGGGAAGTCCGGTGTGTACCAAACCTCCCCTTTTTTAATTACTTACATATTCTTTTTACACGGATTGCTCCGTGTTCCACACTCCCGCAATCCTACTCCTACTTCGGAAATCGCAAGACTTCGTCTTTCTTTTTTCCTCAGTAGAAGGGCGTGCCCCGAATTCCATGTGTCCTTTACATGCAAGCATGACATGACACATGTATTCTGGCACTGTAAAAAGAATTATAATTCACAGTTGTTGACAGTTCTTGGGAACGGGATTACGTCGCGGATATTTCCCATACCTGTCAGGTACATTACGCAACGCTCAAATCCAAGTCCGAAACCTGCATGTCTTGCAGAACCGTATTTTCTCAGATCCAGATAAAAGTCATAATCTTCTTCGTTCAGTCCAAGTTCTTTCATTCTGCCGAGCAGTTTTTCATAATCATCCTCACGCTGGCTTCCGCCGATGATCTCGCCGATGCCCGGAACCAGACAGTCCATGGCAGCAACGGTTTTGCCATCCTCGTTCAGTTTCATGTAGAAGGCTTTGATCTCCTTCGGATAATCGGTTACGAATACCGGGCGCTTGAAGATTTCTTCTGTCAGATAACGCTCATGCTCTGTCTGGAGATCTGCGCCCCAGAATACTTTATAATCGAATTTATCGTTATTTTTCTCAAGGATCTCAATTGCTTCTGTATAAGTAACGTGACCGAAGTCGGAATTTAATACATGGTTCAGTCGGTCAAGTAATCCCTTGTCCACAAACTTGTTGAAGAACTCCATCTCTTCCGGCGCATGCTCTAATACATAACGGATGACATATTTTAACATGCTTTCTGCCAGTACCATGTCGTCTTTCAGATCCGCAAAAGCAATCTCCGGCTCGATCATCCAGAACTCAGCTGCATGACGGGTGGTGTTGGAATTTTCTGCACGGAAAGTCGGTCCAAAAGTGTAGATATTCTTGAATGCCATGGCATAAGTCTCACCGTTTAACTGTCCACTTACGGTCAGGTTGGTTGGTTTTCCAAAGAAATCCTGTGTAAAATCAACGCTTCCATCGTCTTTTTTCGGTACATTATTCAAATCCATGGTTGTAACCTGAAACATCTCGCCTGCACCCTCGCAGTCACTTCCTGTGATCAGTGGTGTATGTACATACACGAAATCACGCTCCTGGAAGAATTTGTGGATTGCATATGCGATCAGGGAACGAACTCTGAATACCGCCTCGAAAGTATTTGTCCGCGGGCGTAAATGAGAAATTGTTCTCAGATACTCAAAACTGTGACGTTTTTTCTGCAGTGGATAGTCCGGAGCGGAAGCACCCTCGATTTCAACACTGGCTGCCTGAATTTCAAACGGCTGCTTTGCTTCCGGTGTAGCCACCAGCTTACCTGTCACAATAATTGCTGCTCCTACATTTAATTTGGAGATCTCTGCAAAATTCTCCAGATGATCACCGTAAACTACCTGTAACGGCTCGAAAAAAGTACCGTCATTTACTACGATAAATCCAAATGTCTTGGATCCTCGAACGGAACGAACCCATCCACCGATAGATACTTCTTTCTCAAGATAAGTCTCTTTGTTCCGGAATAGATCCCGGATGTTTGTCAACTCCATATCATTGCCTCCCAATATACAGCCCCTTAGCTGTTATTTTTTACATCAAACTTAATTTTTTATTCTGCGTCTGCGGAACTGTCAGCTGCTCCGGTATCTGAAGAATCGGAACTGTCAGCAACTGTCGTCTTTACGCTGTCCATCACCTTGGAAAGTGCCTGATTCTCAGCATAGCTTAATCTTACATAATCCTCTCCGCCATACTCTTTATAGAAAGTGTCACGGTCTGCGATTCCATACTGGGAAACATAGCTGTCTACAAATGTCTCAAAGTTTTTCTCAGAAATAGAGATGTTCTGATCTTTTACGATTGCTTCCAGGATCAGCTCCTGTTTCAGACTCTCCTCTATATAATCACTTACCTGATCATTGAAATCATCTTCGGTCATTCCCATATAATCTTCAAAGCTCTTTCCGCTCTCTTCTACCGCTTTATTCACACGGTCTTTGTACTCGGAAATTCTCTGGTCTAACAAACCATCCGGAATTGTAACCTCACACTCCTCCAGAAGTTTGGAAAGTACGCCTGACTGGATCTCAGACATTTTATTGCTATAAACCTGCTGCTCCAAAGTGCTGCTTACTTTAGATTTCAAGCCATCAACAGTTGTTATTCCCTGATTTGAAAAATTCTGGCTGACATATTCATCCGTCAGATCATCATAAGTCATTTCTTTCTGTGTATCAATGCTGTTGATCGTAACGGTAAATACAACGTCCTTGCCTGCCAGATCTGTATTATTATAGTCATCCGGGAATTTCAGGTTCAGATCTACGGTATCGCCAACATTTTTTCCAATCAGTCCGTCCTCGAATCCATCAATAAAAGATCCGGATCCGATGGTCAGATGCTGTCCTGTAGCGCTGCCGCCGCTGAACTCTTCGCCATCTACTTTTCCGACATAGTCGATATTTACGATATCGCCGCTCTCAACAGTCTTCTTGTCACTTACTTCATAAGACGGATACTGAGACATCAAATACTCGATATAAGACTGAATTGCATCATCTGTCACAGAATAATCCTGAGACAGTTCTACTGTCATATTCATATAGTCATTCAGCTTTACATATTTCTCTACTTTATAGTCTGTTGCTTTCAGCAGTTCCTTTGCGGAAATTTCCACATCCTGCTCCTCTTCTGCGGAAACACTGGTTCCTGTACCAGCACCCTTCTGACCACATCCGCCAAGTGCAGCAGTTGCAACCATAACTGCCATTAGTACCATTACGAGTTTCTTTTTCATTATTATTGTTCCTTTCTGTCGAATGAATCTTTTCCCCAAAAAATCCACCCCCGGTCTGCGCTTCTCTCAAAAGGCATCACTGTCTTTAAAGATACCATATTTTCCTGTAAATGAAAAGTGATTCTTCTATTTTTTTCTTGAGTTTTCGCATAATCAATGATACAATATCACTTAGACTTAGTTTTACTATGAACAAAAACCGATAAAGGAGGAAATATATCCGTGTCACCACAGATTATTACGCTTATTATTTCTATCGCAGTATGTGTGGCTGCCCTCATTCTTATGTATTTCTTAGGAAAAAGAAATATGAAAAAACGTGATGAACAGCAGGCTGCCATCGACCAGGCTGCACAGTGGGTAAATATGCTGATCATCGACAAGAAAAAACTTCGTATGAAAGAATCTGGTCTGCCACAGCAGGTCATTGATCAGACTCCGAAGTTCGCAAAACTGACAAAAATACCGGTTGTCAAAGCAAAAGTCGGACCTCAGATCATGGTTCTCATCGCAGACAATCAGATTTATGATCAGATCCCTGTGAAAAAAGAAGTAAAAGCTTCCGTCAGCGGTCTTTACATCTCCGATGTCCGCGGTGTGCGTGGACCACTGGAAAAACCGGAAAAGAAACGTGGTTTCTTCGCAAAACTTACCGGTCAGAAATAATTTTTGTCTGATAGTAAATGCGACGTGATTTCCTGGCAAAAAGCGAAAAAATAGCGTGATGAATGTTAATTTTCATCACGCTATTTTTTATCTAATAATCTTCAATGTGGATCAGTTGAGTAGTATCTACCCCGTATGGCAAAATAGAATTTGCAAAATTCTTAAACTTGTTCGCCGCATCACTGACATAAAACTCATGCATCGGTCCTTCGTAGCTCTGCTTTCCGTCATTGTTCAGTCCGTTCCGTTCCAGCAGGGATTTCAGTTCTCTGGCTGTCTCATAAGCCGGATTTACCAGCTTTACTTTTTCTCCCATAATCTGACGCAGTGTGGAACGCAGCAGCGGATAATGGGTACAGCCCATGATCAGCGTATCAATGCCGGATTCCAGCAATGGCTCCAGATAGCGGTTTGCCACTTCCACAGTCACCGGATCCTTTAACCATCCCTCTTCTACCAGCGGCACAAACAGCGGACATGGCTTGCCAAGCACCTGTGCATTTGGTTTGTGCGAATGAATAACCTCAGTATACACCTGGCTTTCAATCGTACTTTCAGTAGCTATCACGCCAATTTTTCCATTTTTTGTCACGCGGGCTGCTTCCTTAGCTCCGGGTTTTAACACACCAATGATCGGTATATCAAACTCCGGCTGGACAGTCTCCAGTGCCAGTGCACTTGCTGTGTTGCAGGCAATTACGATAGCCTTTACACCTTTACTCTGTAAAAATCGAATGATCTGTCGGGAGAACCGGATGATTGTCTCCTTGGATTTACTTCCGTAAGGCACACGGGCAGTATCTCCAAAATAAATGATCCGCTCGTTTGGAATCTGACGCATGATCTCTCTGACCACGGTCAGTCCACCCACGCCGGAATCAAACACACCAATGGGTGCATATCGAAACTCGTTTTTTTCTTTTAATATATCTGTCATTCCCCTTTTTCCTTTCGCTCATTCATTCCCTTGGATTTAATTTTCATCGTCAACGTACATTCTGCCAGATGCTCCTCTTCCACTTCCATATCATATTCCAGTTTCACATGGAGCATATCCTCTGTCTCCATCACCCGGATCATCCGTGAATCAAAACCAAGCATCATGCTTCCATATGGTGTCTGATAGGAAGTCCGTGTCTTCTTGTCTTTCTGAAAACTCATATGTACACCGGCGGTTCCTTTTTTGGACAGATCCACAGTATCTTCTCCTATCTTGATCATACACTTTGTCACGCCCTGCACACCTTCCTGTACTTCATCATACAGAATGTAATGCTTGCCGTTGCGGAAATAATATTCTCCCGGAGTGACAGTCTCCACCGGATTGTTTACTTCTCCATCTATCGTTTGTACGCCGCTGATGGTAATCAACACGTCTTTTGTCATATTGTGTCCTCACATCTTTTCTTCTTATTTCTTAACTTTTTATTCTATAATTTCTTCTGCCAGTAAATCCTGATCGTAAATGAGTTCTTCCCCCAAAATAATACTATGTATTACTTTTGGTCTACGAAGTAACTCCCACACATTGTAAAGGTTTTTGCGCAATTATTCAAGCACACGATTCAGAAATCCGAGCATTTTAAACCGAACCTTAAAATTTCCATTCTCCAAAACTGCCGCATACTCCGTTGGTTCAAGGACTTCCCTCAGTTTTTCCCCGGAATCCTCATCCACCTCGTACATGCTGTTTGCAAAACAAAGATTCGGATACATCACACACCACCAATTATGCCCCTCGCCGGAACCGATCACCACACGGAGTGCCTCATACTCGCCTCCCGGAAAGGTATATGCTCCGTATGTTTTTTCCGGAAACATACAGTTTTCAAGAGTTGCTCTCACGGGATAACAGTAACCTTCTTCCTCGATCACCGCTGCCGCACAGTCCTCGATCACACACAGATTCTGCTCTACCACCTGCGTACTATCATCCAAAGTCTTTGCATCTTTTAATTTATCCGCCATCACGCTTCCTACCCGGTCGCGTACCTTCCGTTTCAGTTCCTGGTCTTCTGTGCTGTCACTGTTCGCCAGCACATGGAACCGCAGTACTTTCTGCGCCATGCTCTGCTGCAGGCATCGGGTCTGTATCGTTGTGGAAAGCAGGATGCAAGCTGTTGCAGCCAGACACACTGCCAGAATTCTTTTTTTCATTACTCTCATTTCCTTTCATTCAAGAATGCCCTCGGCATTCTTGCTGCTCACCACCTATAGGTGGGAGTCATCTCTCATCTGATATATCTGTTCTCAGGAATGAGTATTTCCATATTTTTCCGGTTTATTCCACTACAACCTGTACACTTTCCGTTTCTTCACCTATCATCTGCTGCCACTTTTCAGCAAAAGATTGCAGCTTTGTTTCCAATTCCCGTTTTGCCTGCGCTTCCAGCTTCTGGGTTTTCCGGCTTCCTTCCATACGATTCGTAATACCAAAAGAACCCTGCACTGTAATTTTCTTTACTGTATTCTGAGTTTCATTTTTTGTACCCTCCCTCTGTACTTCTTTTTCTGCGTCTTTCTCTTCGTCATTTTGCAATCTGTCTCTTTGCTCTGCATCTTTTTTCTCTATCCGCAGTTGTTCCACGGTCACTCCGGTGCCATCCTTCATCTGGAACTGATATTCCCGCATCTTATTTTGCAGTAACAGAGCATCATATCCTTCCTGCAATGACAGATTTCCTGCAATTTTCATTCTGTGCAATACAGCAAAACCGCCAATGTTTAATTTTTCATCCTGCAATTCCAGTTTTGGAATACACATCATTTCTTCCACTCCGTAAAATTGCTGCATCAGCGTGCCAACCGTTACAAAAGCATTGTCTTTCACATGTTTCCACTCCTCCAGCAAATCTTCCAGATAGATTCCCATGCACTCCGGCAGCTGCATATCCTCTGAAAAAAACTGATCCATCGGTCCCTCAGCCAACAGCACATACGTATTCCAGGCCGCATCCGTCTCCTTTTCAAAAAAAGATAACACTGCCTCGGCTGCATCTTCCGACGCAAATACCCGCGGATTTAAAATCAGCACTTTCAAATGATTCAGATCTGGATTTTTGTTGCTGTTCTCCGACATCTTGCGCATTCCGGTAAACAGATCCGATACCTCTCCCTCCCAGAACACATCGGAAGAGAGCGCATTTTCCGAAGCCTTTTCATCCTGCAGATTCGGATAGGCCAGATATAACTTCATTGCGCCATCATCCTGCGCCTCCACTCCAAGTGCCAGCGGAAAAGCCTGATTTTCCAGTTCATTGACACCACAGCCGCCAAGGCAGGCAAGACAAAACACAAAGATTGTCCAACATAATGCACAAAGGATAATTCGCATTTTCTGATATTCAGAATCTATTTTCTGATCTACCTTCTGCTTCATTTCAGTAACCTGCCTTTCTATCATAATCTGAATTGATTTCTACATTAACTGTCCATTTCTTCTTCCGATTTTTAAAAAAAATGGTAAAAGCAGCATCACAGGAAGTATGCCATATAAATAACAAAAAAACATTCGCTCTGCTAATGCTTCATAATGCAGTAATAATAAAGCCAACATCAGGATTGCCATTGTTAAAACACCCGTCAGTAACAATTTATTTCTCTGTGTTTTTCCTGTTTTATTTTGTCCCGGAAATAATTTCGTCCAAAACTCCACCGCATAAAACAGCATGGAATCCAGAAACGCAAACAAACAGAAAAACCAGATTCCAACCATCAACGCATCCTGCCTCTCCAGGAAATTTCCCGGCAGTTTCACCACCGCCATCAGATCGATCACCGGCCAGTCCAAATGCGCCAGCAGTTCACTTTGAAATACCCCAAGCAAGATCAGATAGATGATCAAATTGAGTCCAAGCAACACAAGCAATGCATGTTTTGTCCCTCGATATGCTGCCTTTGGATTTTTACAACTCGGCTGAAAAAGTGTATACAGGGAAATCCCGGAAAAAACCAAAAAGCTCAGATAACTGCTCTGCAAAAAGTTTGAAACAGAAGACGTCGCCACCGGTGTCCATGCATCCGGATCAATTCCCGCACATGCCAGTCCAAGGATCACAAGCAACGGAATCAATAAGAAAAAATACAGCACTTCATACACTCTCACCCGGCATTCCAATCCACGCAGCAATCCGAAAAAAGCTGCTCCGGTCAATGTTAATACAATGACAACTTCCCAGTTTTTCCCCAGCAGCTGATTTTCGATCAGACTTGTCAGCAGATACAACGTGTACCCCGCAATTCCAAGAAATCCCGTACCATAAAAAATCAGTATCAGGAATCGAAGTTCTGCAGCCAAGGCATCCACGCATTCATATAAACTAGATTTCCGAAAATATTTCTGCCAGAAAATCAGCAAAAGCCAGGCACATCCACCTCCCGCTGCCAGCGCAAAAAATCCGTCCACACCGCTGCGGGAAGCAACCAGTGTTGGAAGCAATAACGTACTGATTCCCAAAAGTTCCAGGGTAAGTGTACGCTTCACCTGTCTGGCAGATATTTTCTGATTGTTCATAAAGTTAAGATCCTGCATCACGATGCCCCTTTCCGGATTTCATTCTGAGCCGGATTCGGTTCTTTGGATTTGCGTAAAAAGGTCTGCGGGGCAGTGCCTGCAGCGGCGGGCGCACAAGGCTATCCCTCTCATCCTGATAATCATTCAGATCCGCTCCAACAAAAGGCATCAGATACGGCATGCCAAAGCTTTCCAGCTGCGCCAGATGAATAAGCAATATCAAAAGTCCAAGCAAAAATCCATAAAAACCTAACGCTGCAGATAATCCAATAAAAGCAAATTTCAACAAACGGAATGCCGTGGCAAAGTCTTCATTTGGAATAGCAAAAGAACAAAGTGCCGTAAATGCCACCACGATCACTACCATGGGACTCACAATATTCGCATCCACCGCCGCCTGTCCGATAATCAGACCTCCGACGATTCCGATGGTATTTCCCATGGCTCCGGGCAGACGCACACCAGCC
>Ga0129312_1000975_pt1 | contig 19081 bp, 13 predicted proteins | sample O827metagenome_FD_94434 | JGI IMG/M metagenome (GOLD analysis project Ga0129312, IMG submission 94434) | Orangutan group fecal microbial communities from Wisconsin, USA - O827 metagenome | ecosystem: Host-associated > Mammals > Digestive system > Large intestine > Fecal | place: USA: Wisconsin... | reverse complement strand
CAGCGTTTTCTGGTCGGACTCGGTAAAAAAGTGCTGCTCGCCAACCAGATCGGCGTGCTATGGGACTATATAAAGGGTCTTGGCTGTGCGGACATGAGTATGGCGATGGCATGGCTGGGGGCACTGGCATTTACGTTCCAGATCTATTTTGACTTTTCTGGATATTCAGACATGGCGATCGGTCTCGGAGAGATGTTCGGATTCCATTTTCCGGAGAACTTTGACCATCCGTATGAGTCAAAGAGTATCACGGAGTTCTGGCGCAGATGGCATATGACGCTCGGTACATGGTTCCGTGAATATGTGTATGTACCACTCGGTGGCAATAGAAAAGGGCTCGCGCGTCAGGTGTGCAACCTGTTTGTCGTATGGTTTCTCACAGGTCTGTGGCATGGCGCCGGATGGAACTTTATTCTGTGGGGATTGTATTATTTCGTGCTGCTTGTGTTGGAAAAATTTGTGTTACGGCGTATTCTTACGCGTATCCCGGCATGGATACAGCACTTGTATACTATGTTTTTTGTCATTGTCGGCTGGGTGATCTTTGCCTGCGATGATCTGACACTGCTGGGCAGCTATTTTAAGGCGCTGTTTGGTATTGGTGTTCCGGCGGGGAATGCGTTATCCCTCTATGAGTGGGATGTTCAGGCTCCGTTTCTGATCGTGCTGGTTCTGGCAGCTACGACGATACCGGTGCGTATCGCCGGACAGCTCATAAAAGCAGAGCGGCGAAATGTGTTCCTTATGGTCTATTCGGTGCTGCTGCTCGTGTTGTCACTGGCGTTTCTCGTGAGCGGAAGTTATAATCCGTTTTTATACTTCCGGTTCTAAGAGATAAGAGGGCTGCTTAGGCTGCCGCCTACGGTTTATGACAGCATGCCATACGGCTATTTTGAATATGTTTACATTTTTATGATCGGACGCAGCTCCCGCAAGCAGTCTGCCTTTTGCTTTGTTGCACGAAGCATTCCGATGAGCCTTTTAAAACCTGCCTCGTGTTCAGCAAAGGCTTCCACGAGGCATAAGTCTCATCTCCATCGTGCAAAAGCAGCAAAATCAGACATGACTTGCTCGCGCTGCTGGTACCCTATGTCACCATGTATCCAAAGTCATCAGCAATGGCAGATCATGTAGATAGCGCTTTTGAACCTGCGTGCTCCAATCTACACATTGAATATGTTCTGCAGCCTAACATTCAACCGTTATACTGCTTGCGGGAGCTGCGTCCGTTTATAATAAAGGAGATGATAGAATGGAACAGATAGATAAAAAGCACAACAAAAGAGGCTTATTGTATATATGCCCAGTCATCGGTGCGCTGGCGATCGGTGGTATCTGCATCTTTGCACTGCCGCAGCAGACCTATTCAGCGCAGGAGAACCGGTATCTGACCGTGCGGCCGCAGATCAGCGTGGACGGTATTTTTTCCGGAGAAGTACAGCAGGGTCTGACAGAGGCGTCAAATGATCAGTTTCCGGGGCGGGATCTGTGGATGCAGACGGCCACGACGAGCCAGTATCTGCTGTATCACCGAGAGATCAACGGCGTATATATCGGAAAAGACGGCTATTTGTTTGACAAAATCGTAGACGGTGATCTCTCCGAACAAAATTACAGGAAAAATATCGGATTCATCACAGCACTCCGGCAAAACGCAGACACAGACGTATCCGTGATGCTCGTACCGACACCGGGGACAGTGCTGACAGACGAACTGCCGACGCGGGCAGTGCTCTACGATCCGGCATCATATGAAGCGCTGGGCGATGAACTGTGCGAAGCTGATTCGGTACGCTGGATCACGATCCGCGAGGATCTGGAGCGTGCGGCACATGATAGCCTGCGGCCGCTGTATTTTAAGACCGACCACCATTGGACGACAGACGGTGCATATCTGGGAGCATCTGCTTATCTGCAGGCGCACGGGATCACACCCGCATCACAGGAAGACTATGGAATAGAGACAAAGAGCGATCAGTTTTACGGCACATTGTATTCCAAGGTCGCCGGACTGCCGGGAGAGAAGCCGGATGAACTGGAACTGCCGATGAATCTGCCGCAGGGAATCCGTATCGAGACGAGCGGAGCGCCCGCGGATGCTCTGAGTGCGAACGGTACACATGAGATGCCGGTGCTGGATGGCATCTATGACCTGAGCAAACTGGACGTGAAAGATAAATATGCCGTCTATTTCGGTGGCAATTACGGTTCACTGACGATTACCAATCCGGAGGCACACACAGACCGGAAGCTGCTCATCATCAAGGATTCCTATGCAAACAGTATGGTGCCGTATCTGATCAGCAGCTATGCACAGATCACGATGATCGATCTGCGCTATAATAATGAATCGGTATCGGAGTTTGCGGCACAGGGCTGGGACGAGATACTGGTATGCTATGAGATGAGCAATTTTATCAAAGACAAAAATCTTTTTAAAATATTACGATAAGGGTGTAGTGTAACCCCCTGATATTGCGTTTGGTTAGATGTAAGTACCTCAGAAAAGCTACGGTGACGACCGCGGCGGGCGCGCAGAGGAGAACAACAACATGTTACTATTTTTATCCATACTGGATACGCAGGAAGAGCAGAGCAAGTTCGCATTTCTGTACGAAAAATACCGCTATCTGATGTGGTATGTGGCAAAAGACATCTTAAAAGATAAGGATCTGGCGGAAGATGCTGCCCAAGAGGCATTTCTGACGCTGACGAAGCATCTGGATCAGGTAGAGGATCCGAACAGCCCACAGGCAAAACGGTTTCTCGTGACGATCACAAAGAGCCGTGCGATCGATCTGCTGCGTAGAGAGCGCAGGGCAGAGTTTACGGAGTATGAAGACGCACTCGGTGATACGGCAGAAGCTGATGATACGCTGGATACATATCTGAAGGTGGAGGCTTATGAGCAGCTTGTGGATGCGATCCGCAGTCTGGATGAGAATTACCGGGTAGTTCTGGAGTGCCGTTATCTGCATGAATTGTCGGAAAAGGAGACCGCAAAGGTACTCGGACTGGCAGAAAAGACGGTGAATGTACGGACTTACCGGGCGAGAAACAAATTAAAGCAAGTGCTTTGGCAGAATCAGGGAGGTAATGTATGAGTCTGAATATAAACGGCGAGCGGCTGCTGGCCGAGGCACTGGCAGATGCAATGAACCGGGATCTGGAGGAGATCCCCACGCAGGCGCAGCTTGAAGAGCAGCATCATTTTTCAAAGTCGTTTGAGCGAAACATGCGAAAACTCGAAAAGCAGACTGCAGATGAACCTGAGCAACCGCAGAAAATAAGCAGGTTTTCAAACCGGCGTATCAGACGATACGGCGCATGGGCAGCGGCATTTGTCTGTGTGATCGGACTGGCGGCAGTGGCAGCTTTGGGTGGACTGTTTCGTATGGGAGCAGCAGATCAGGCGACATCTGAGGATAGCGGTGCAGACGGGGAAGTATATATGGAATCAGCAGCGGATGAGACAGCGGATACTGCGGAGAGCGCGACACCGGACATGTTGCTGCCTGAAGACGAGATGTATGATGACGCGGCAGACGCAGATCAAGCGTCAGAGGGGAGGCTGACAGATAAACGTGCCACAGCGCCTGACTGGCAGGAACAGCTGCTTGCGGAGAGCGCGAAGGCAGATCAATGGGTGAGCTGGAGCTATGAGCGGATGTGTGATGATGGATCAATCATCCTGGGTACGACCGCCAGTGAGACTCTGGCAGAGGACAGCGGCAGACAGGAACTGACTGTGAGCGGTATTTATGAGGTCTATTATGAACAGTCGGATGGTGAATGGACGCGTGTTTATCACACATCGGATCGTCAGACAGAACTGCTTCAATCCGGAACAGAAGAAGAACAGTGGTATGCGTTGTCAGACCTGAATATGGCGCAGAGCGGAACCTATCGGCTGGTACGACAGGTCGGACCGTACAGACAGGTACTGCAGCTGACAGTAGAGGAGAAACCGTAGCGTGTGAGATAGTTTTGCAGTTGTTTAAAACAGCTGTGGATTTCAGGAAAAGGGGGAAACATTATGAAGAAACATAAAGGACATCAGTTGAAAAAGCGAATATGGCTCGTGACATTGCTGGCGGTTATCATGGCATGCAGTCTGATCGGGTGCGGAGCGGCAAAATCTTCCAACGCATCCTATGCGGATACATCGCAGGCCGCAGCCGCTGATGGGGCATATGACGAGGGAGCGTACGAGGTCGCAGAGGATGATGTTGTAGATGATGTAGCCGAAGGTACGGACAGCACTGCGGCAGGGGAGACCGATCCGGGAACTTCAGAAGCTGCGCAGACCAGTGAGAAGATCATCTATACATATAATTATTCCGTAGAAACCAGGCAGTTCGATACCTTTATGGACACGATGCAGAAGCGGATCAATGAATATGGTGGCTATCTGGAGAGTTCCGAGACGAATGGCAATGCGAATCTGAATATGACCAGATATGCGAATATGGTCATCCGTATCCCGGCAGATAAGATGGACCAGTTCCTGGCGATGGTCAAGGAGAATTCCAATGTGACCTATGCGGGATGTTCGACCGAGAATGTGACACTCAGCTATGTGGATCTGCAGAGCCACATCAAATCGCTCAAGATCGAGCAGGAGACGCTGATGGATCTGCTTGAGAAGGCGACCAAACTCGAAGATGTGCTGACACTGCAGGCACAGCTGACGGATGTACGCTATGAGCTGGAGAGCTACGAATCACAGCTGCGTGTCTATGACAACCGGATCGACTACGCGACATTGTATCTGGATATCAATGAGGTAGAGCGTGAGACAAATGTTGCTGATAAGCTCAGCTATGGCGAAGAGATCAGTCAGGGATTATCCGACACGTTCTATTCGCTGGGTCAGGGACTGAGAGACTTTTCCATCTGGCTGATCATCAATCTGCCGATCCTGCTGCTGTGGGCAGCGGTCATCGCGGTGATCGTACTGATCGTGCGCAAAGTGCTGAAACGGCGCGATCGTAAGCGGACAGAACGCAGTGAGAAAACAACAAAAGATCAGCAAATACAGCAGGAATCTGTCAAGCCGGACAGTGGCGACGAAGATCCTGAAAAATAAAGCGTAGTTACAGAGGGCATCCCTTGCGGTTGCCCTCGTTTTTGTGGTAAAATACACATAACTATCGGAGCGGATCGAAGCGCCGGTAGTTAAAAAACGTAAGAGCAAAAAAGATGCAGGAAGTAAGAAGGAGGAAGAGACAATGTATCAGAAGGTAAAGAAACTGCTCGCAGCACTGTGTGTGTTCGCACTCGTGTTGACAGCAATACCTGCCGTCCCTGCCCGGGCAGCGACAGCAGTACCAAAGTTCAAGAAAGCGTATGCCAATCTGTATGAGAACAGCAGCACCAAGGGAAAATACACCTATACGCTCACCAATCTGAAGAAGGGGCAGACCGTTAAGTGGACGGTCACAGGAGCCGGAAAATCCTATGTGAAGTGGAAGAAAGCCAGCACCAAGGTGACCGGAAAGACCGCGAGCAATACGTTGACCGTAAAGACGAACGGTGCAACGGCTGCTAAAAATAAGAAAGTGACCCTGCAGGCAGAGGTATATTCCGGAAAGTCCTTATTATATAAGGCATCTGCCAGCTCCAGGATCAAGATCAAGCCGACCAAGGTGACTCTGACGACACCGGATGAGGCCGATGATGTACTCTATGTAGGTAACAGTTACCAGTTTGGCTATCAGGTGACACCGTCCAATGCGACATGTACGAATGTATGGACAGTGACAGGATCAGACCAGCAGGACTATTCATCCTATATGAGCAGTACCGGCAGCTTCAAGCCGATGAAGACCGGTATCTATACGATCAAGATGAGCGCAAAGATCGGCAGCAGCGTCGTAAAATCCGCGTCTGTAACAGTAGAAGTAGCGGATTATATCGTATCTGTCAAACAGACGGATGCCAATAAGATCGAAGTCAATTATTCCGGAGACATGCATGATAAAGTGGAAAAGGATGATTTCACGATCAAAAATACAGCCGGAGCCGCTGCAGTTGTAAAGAGCATGACATTCTCTGCAGACGGAAAGACAGCTGAGATCACACTGCTCACAAATCTGCAGGATGGTATGACCTATACGGTCAGCGACCAGCAGACATCCAAGGGATTCCAGGCCAGCGTAGGAGTACCGGTCAAGCTGGAGATCCTGACCAGGAAGGCAACGGTCGACAAGGAGACGACGATCGAATATGCATTGTATGATCAGAACGGGGTCAATGTGGCAGCAGCATATCCGGGAACTCTGGACTATGATGCAGAGGTGACGAACGGATATATCACGAATGATAAGAAGCTGTACATGACGACTGTCGGCAAGACAGCTACCGTGACCGTAAAATATACGAGCAAGACGGAGGCAGGACTGATACTCGTCGGTACGGGTGTCATCACCTGTGAAGCAGCTTCTACATCCGCAGATACCAACTTTACGATGACTACCGTGACGACTGCTCCGGATTATAAGGCAACCGGCTACAAGGACAACCGCCGTGTAGCGATCGGAAAGACCTATTATGCACATTTCCGTGCACTGGATACGGACAAGAGTGAGATCAAATATACATCTGTGAAGTACGAATCATCAGATCCCGATGCGCTGATCATCACAAAAGAAGGTAAAGTGACACCGATCCGCAGCGGACAGGTGAAGGTGATCGTCACAGCAGTGTATGCAGATCAGGAATATGCCTACAGCTATGATATTACCGTAGCAGACGCACCGAAGCTGACTACCCTGAATACGAGCACGACCAGCGTAACAATGTCGAATGTATACAATTCAGAATACCGCAAGTATATCAGCGTGACTGCACTGGATCAGTACGGAGAGAGCTATGCACTGACCGGAGAGAATGCAGTATTGACGAATACGACAACGAATCTGATCAATACAAGTGTGGCAAGCTATGACGCAGCGAATGACCGTATTGTGCTCAATGCATCGAATGCGATTCCGGGAACTTATAACTATACGTTGACACTGACTGCCGGTGGAGAGAAGGCATCTGCCTCATTTACGGTAGTGATCGTCAGTGTATCGAGTGTGCCGTCAAACGCAGCGACAACGTATGAGATTGAGATGGACAAGATCAGCGATGATCTGTCACTCACGACAGATGTGAGCGGCAGCCGTTATGTCAATGTGCGTCTGGCCCAGTACAGAGGCGGTGTATTTACCAACTATACGATGTTTACATCGGCAACGATCACAAAGGACGGCAAATATTACAGCAATGATCTGACGGTAGCCGGAACGACGACAAAGCCGACGATCGGAGGATCCAACCGGTTATCCTTAAAGACACTGGACATCACGAATGATACATGCCGTAAAGCGGAGACCGGAATCTATACGATCACGCTGCAGTATTATTCACAGGCAGATAAGGGCTATATGAACCTCTCGACGACCTTGAAGCTGACAGATACACAGGACGAGCCGGAGATCAGCATCGAGCGGATCACCGCATCCAAGAGCTGTACGACAGCACTTGAACTGGCACAGAACTGCCTGATCCCCGGAAACGGAACGATCACAGAATGCGTTGTGACAGGCGAGACACAGCCCGGTTCCAAGGTAGCAGTCAAGGCCGGAGACCAGATCAACATCAAATCGGTGACAGTGACCGGTACTTATCAGATCGCTGGTGATAAGAAGATCACGATGGTCTATACGATTCCGGTAGGCAAGACACTGACCAACATTTAACAGTCAGACATATATAAATAAAAAAAGTGATTCCCCAAAACAGGGGGATCACTTTTTTTATCTCACAGGAATATATTCAGCTTTCCGCGTCATCATTTGACAGATAGTGCATACGGCTGCGGTCTGACTTCTTGGCAGCAGAGGTGTAGGAGACTTCCTTGCCACCATTCATGACGCGCATGCAGTTCGGACACAGGGTTCCGAACGAGACAGGTACACCGCATCGCTGGCAGCGTGTATTCATCATCTTATTCTCCCCGGTCACATATTCAATGCGGCCCTCCTTGATCCATTTGCGCACTTTGCTTTGTGGAATATGGAAGATCTCTGCCAGTTCAAATTCTGTGACATCGTGTGTACGGATATATTCACGGATTTCCCGAAACAGTACATCATCCTCGCAAGCGGGGCAATAATCTTTTTCGCAATTAATCGGCAGTGCCCTGCCACACATGGTACACGATTTGTAATTGCTTATTTCTTCAGGTTGTTTCATGGTGTATCCTCCTCTGAATCATCACAATTATCATATAAAGACAGAATATCCTGCAGATACTGATGATATCTTTCACATATCCAGGCAGGAGAGATAATCCGTATGCGGTTGCCAAAACCGGCGAGCCATCCGAAAAACTGCGGGCTGACGGCTACACTGGTGTGTATCTGTAATTCTGTATCGGATACAGGCCGCATAGCGACATCTGTTCCAAACCGGTCGATCATCACACCGGCCAGTGACCGGTCGCAGCGCAGCGTGACCATCGTTTCATCACCGGCAAACATACCGAACGTCTTTTTTGCAAATCCGGCAATGTCCAATGTTTCAAATACGTCACTTCCCATGCGGAACTGTTCACAGATGCTGATGCTGAGCATCTTATCGACGCGGTAATATTTTAAGATGGCTGCCAAATGATCATAAGCGATCAGATAATAATTCTCATCCTCCCAGGTCAGAAGCCACGGACTGATTTCGTAAAAAGCGCCGGATCTGCGCGGTACGAGCTGCTTGTCAGCAGACCATTCACAGTAGAGAAAACGGATCATACGGTCAGAAGCCATGGCAGCATAGATCGTGTCCACGCTGTAATAGATCTGCTCGTTGATCGACTTGCCGCGCTGGGCGACAACGACCTGGCGATGCAGCTGGCGTGCATTGGTATGGCTCGTGAGCGTCTCCAGCTTGGCGATCAATGCGCGCGTCTTCTTTTCTGTCACAAATTTGGATGCCTGCACAGCGTCTACGAGCAGCTTCAGTTCAGCCAGCTCAAACTCACGGCTGGCGAGGTAATAACCTTTCGGTGTCTCGCGCGTGGCGATGATATCGAGTCCAAAATTCTGCAGGGCGTGGATATCATCATAGATGCTTTTACGTTCTGCGTGGATGCCCTGTGTCTCCAGATAGGAGATGATCTCAGCGGTGGAGACCGGATGCTCTTCGTCTGTGTGCTCGGTCAGAAGTCTGGCGATATACAGGATCTTCAGTTTTTGACCATAGGATTTTGGCATAAGCAAAACCTCATTTGATTTCAAGATTCACGGTGTGACCGGATCGTTTTTCAACTGTCCGTCTCACATCATGCACTCATTCTAACATACTTTATGGAAAACTGGTAGAAAAATGTATGAAAAAACGACCGCCGTGGCGATCGTTTTTTCGAGGAGTTTAGTTATGAAAATGTTACATCTATATAGGGAATTGTTGCTATCAACATCTCTGTTGATAGACATAGTATATCGGGCAAATGTGACTAAACTGTGTCCGAAAAATAAAAGAAATCTAAAATAAATCTTAAACAATTCTAACGTTTCATGCCTTGTATCGGCACATGCTCTGTGCTAGAATAAAGGACGGTAACAGGATAAAAGAGAACAAAAAGGACGGTCGTAATGACAATACAAACATTTTTTTTAGAGCTGCTCAGTAATCAGGTACTGATGGGCGGGATCGCCGGATGGTTTGCCGCACAGTTCTGTAAGACATTGCTGTACGCGCTCATCAATCACAAGCTGGATATCAGCCGGTTCTGGGGAGACGGCGGAATGCCGTCAGCACATTCGTCGACCGTGAGCTGTATGGCAGTGACAGCCGGTATCGTGTATGGTGTCAATTCTTTTCCATTTGCAGTCTGTGTGATCGTGGCTATGATCACGATGCGTGATGCCATGGGTGTGCGGCTGGAGACCGGTAAGCAGGCCAAGCTGTTAAACGAGATGGTGCGCCTGTTTTCGAAGGATAATCCCAGTCTGCCGGAGCAGAGACTGAAGGAATTTGTCGGTCATACACCGATGCAGGTATTGATCGGCTGCGCTACGGGATGCGTGATGGCGGTCATCCTGAATCTGTTATATGCCTCATAGAAAAAGGCAAAAATGACAGAAGATAAAAATCACAGAGGTTTTATAGAAACATGAGAGATTTGACAAAGGGCAATCCCATGAAGCAGATCCTTCTGTTCATGATGCCCATATTAATAGGACAGATATTACAGCTTACTTATAGTCTGGTAGATACCCGTGTGGTAGGTTCTGTGCTGGGTGATACGGCGCTGGCAGCCGTAGGTGCGACGACTTCACTGAGTACGCTGGTGATCGGATTTTTACAGGGACTGACGAATGGTTTTGCGGTGATCGTGGCACGGTTTTTCGGTGCGGGAGATGAGCAGGGACTGAGACGTTCGGTGGCGGCAGCGAGTGTGTTATCGCTTGGTGTCAGCTTGCTTCTGACGGTACTCACGACACTGTTCTTACCGCAGATACTCGGTGTACTGCATGTCGGTAATGATATCTATGCACTCTCCTATGAGTATATTATCGTGATCTTTGCCGGAATGACGATATCGATGCTGTACAACCTGTGTGCAGCCCTGCTGCGTGCGATCGGGGATTCGGTGACACCGCTCATCTTTCTGGCGATCTCCGTAGTGTTAAATATCTTCGGAGACCTGTTCTGTATCTGTGTACTGGATATGGGCGTGCGCGGAGCAGCAGTAGCGACTGTGGTGGCACAGCTGTTTGCAACCGTGCTGTGTCTGCTGTTCATCTATAAAAGATATGAGATCTTACATATTCAAAAGGAAAGTTTTGGATTTTCCAAGGAACTGGCGCACAACCTGCTCAGCTGTGGATTGTCGATGGGATTTATGGGATGTCTCGTCAATATCGGTACAGTTGCACTGCAGACCGGTATCAATACACTCGGAAATGATATCATCGTGGCACATACGGCGGCGCGTAAGCTGACGGAGTTGTTCATGCTGTTATTCGGCGTGGTCGGAACAACGATGGCGACTTATTCCGGACAGAACTTCGGCGCCGGACGCATCGATCGTGTGAAGGAAGGTGTGAAGGCCGCACTCACGATCGTCTTCATCTGGTGCGGAGTCGTGTTACTGTGCAGCTATACGATCGCTCCACAGCTGATCCGGCTCGTGACCGGAACCAAGAGCGAGACAGTCGTCTCTGCGGCATGGTCTTATCTGAAATTTGACACGTTATTATACTGGGTGACCGCGATCATCGTCGTACTGCGTAATACAATGCAGGGTATCGGGGATCACGTCACACCGATCGTATCGAGCAGTATAGAGTGTATCGGTAAGATCATACTCGTGAATCTGCTCGTGGAGCCGTTCGGATACTGGGGCATCATCGTATCGGAGCCGATCACGTGGTGCTTTATGGTCATCCCGCTGATCGTACAGTATGTGCGCAATCCGCTGCTGAAAAAGGTGAGCCAGAGTATGCACTAGAATCCATCATTTTTGATCGGTACGGCAACCTGTGTAATATAGTCGCTGCTATTTTCGCCGCGGCTCGGAGGCCCTTCTAAATAAATACAGCGATAATGTCCGGTTGTTTCCACGTGGTTCAACCGGACATATTCATTTAAAGCAGAAATCGCAGTTCCAATCCCCTCATATGGGCCGCGGTAGTAGATGCATAGTGCAGGCGTAGCGGCAAATGCTGTCCGCTCCATGCCATCGAAGGTATCATTGACAGGTATGCAGTACATGAGATCCAGATCATTGCTGTCACCACCCATACGAATCGTAAACATTCGGGCAAGCATAGACATCATGCCTGTTCTCGCTGCTGCAATATAGGTATCGCGCAGCCTGTTTGAGGCATCAGCAATATCTTTGCACTGGTATCTGCGGCAAAAGCATATCTGCTGTGGGAGAAGCACCCGGTGTACATTCAGATCCCCCTGTTTTGCAGAGCGGATCTGCAGCATCTGGATATTACGGTCTAACGCGGCGCGCAGATTCATCAGCCGTTCCAGGTGGAGATCCAGATTGCCGGCATCATAATAGTATTCTGCTATTTCGCTAAGTGTCAGACCAAGTGCCTGCAGAGACCGGATCGAACGGATCTGAGTCATATTGTCTGCCGTATAATACCGGTACCCGCTATGTTCGTCCCTGACAGCAGGCGTCAGCAGTCCCATATTTTCATAGACCAGAAGGGTTTTTCTGGTCACACCGAGAATCTTTGTGATCTCGCCTATTTTAAACAGATGATCGTCGTGTTTTTTCATAGGAATCTCCATTCTGCTTACGGCAACAAGACCGATTTGCTTGACTCGTACCCTAGGGTACAATATATAATGAGTGTAACAGAAGCCTGTAGATTCTACAAGGCGAAAATAACATGAGGGAGGGATTTTATGAGAGTGAAAGGTCACAGAGGAATGACCGGCTTAAAAAGATCTGTCATATTCACGTTGATCATCGCCATGTTGGTCACACTGGTTCCGACAGACGCATTTGCTGCATCCGTTGCCTATCTGACAGAAGATCCGAATGCCGATCTGTATCCATTTCCGTTAGACATGGATTTCCTGTCGAACTATCTGTATGGAAGTGAGGAAAACACCAAGGGTAAGGTATATGCAACATACGCGCGCGAGGTTCCGAAGGAATGGATTCCCCGCGAGATGCCACCCAGCCTTCAGAGCAGTTACTGGGGGAAGGCTGTAGTACATACGACGGTAGCAAAGGCATATTTCTATCCTGGTGAACCGCCGATCAACTATCATAAGAAAAGAATTGAGGAGCTGAACCAGACGGCCTACCGCTATCTGGGAACACATCCGGAGGGGCAGGCAAATCTCGCCTTTTATTGCGCAGAAACGAGTGAATTCAAAGTCATTGCATACGATGCCAACTGGGTCGCTATCTGGAGTCCGGGTGGAATCGATGTCGGACAGGGACTCACCAGTACCTGTGGCGGACTCGGAACGGAGCAGTACGCCAGCTGGAAACCGGGTGTATATTTTATGCCGCGCAAATATGTTTACATCACCGATGCGAGAAATCAGCAGTTAGAGATACCGAAGATCACGGCATCGGGAACAGCGACCTGCAATGTTTATGTAAAGACAACACCGGCGAGTGATAATTATGTGGCAGCAGGACTGATTGAGACGAACCAACTGTTTCAGGTGACAAAGACGACGCCGATCAATGGACATTATCAGATTTATTATAAGCAGGGACTCTACTATGTCAATGCGAAATATGTAAACCTGCGGATGTCAGACGAAAACAAGCCAACAATGCAGTATAACGCGGTGGTTACAGCCGGTGATCCGGTTGATATTACCGCACAGGCACAGGCATCTTCCTCTGTAGAGGGAACTGTGAAAAAAGATGCCAAGCTTCAGGTCGTTAAGAAAAACGCCGGCAACGGTTATTCACAGGTGTGGTTTAATTCAAAGAAGTGCTATATCCCTACAAAGTATCTGGGCGGATTTGAAGATTATTATTCGCTCGCAGACATCAAGAAGCTGGGAAAACCGAAGGGAAAGCTCGTCCTCGACGCACCGTGGTCCGCGCTGGGGAACACCGCATATTCAGCGGAGGGTCTGAAAATCCTGAAAAAGTACCATATGAATCCGACTAATTATAAGGCATTGCAGAAAATAAAAGCAATCAATGGTTCTTATCATATGGAGGATGGCGACGTCGCTACCGTGTATGGAATCAATAAATATAGCTATTATTCAGAGGATTTCCCGGACTATAAGGAAAAGACGACGATATACAAGATATTATATGATGGAAAAGTATGCTACACCATGGATCTGGGGCATGAAACACTGAACTATTACCCCGGCAATAAATATTCAAAGAAGGTTACTGCGGAAACGAAGCAGCTCTGGATCTATTGTAATAAAAATAGTGGTGGAGGGTACTTAGAGGCTTATAAGTTAGACGGTTACTATTACTACTATAAGTTAGATGATATCGCATATCTGCTGTCAAAAACAAATAAATCCTTTAATGTGACATATGATAAGAAGCATGATGCAATTATCATTGACAGCATGACTCCGTATAAGGGGAAGACCTCGGCTTTGAAGAAAGGCAACGGCAAAAAACATAAAGTGATCGTTTCCACCACCAGCTTTGTGTGGGATGGCGAGGTAGTTGGAATTCCCTGCTACAAGATTGATGGCAAGTATTATGTGTCAGCAGCCGCTATTGCGGAACTGACAGACTCACGCTTTGAGGATACCCATTATGGGTGGAGTATAGAAACGACCAGACCGAATAAAATCGACGCTTACGGCTAAAATCCAGAAGGTCAAAAATAAGAACCGGGACTCTATCGAGCCTCCGGTTCTTATTTTTGCTGTCATATTTATTTCCGATAGTTAATTGCAGCCTCCACAAATCCGCGGAACAGCGGATGCGGGCGGTTCGGACGGGATTTGAGCTCCGGGTGAGCCTGCGTGGCGATAAACCACGGATGTGCCGGTTCTTCGATCATCTCTACAATGTGTCCATCCGGGGAGAGACCGGCGAGCAGCATGCCGTTTTCCGTCAGCACAGCACGGTAATCGTTGTTGACCTCGTAGCGGTGACGATGACGCTCATGGATTGTTTTATCACCGTAGAGCCCATATGCCTTGGAGTTCTCGTCCAGCTCACACGGATAGGATCCGAGACGTAACGTACCGCCGATGTCACCGTCCTCATCCTGATCCGGCATGAGAGCGATGACCGGGTGTGTCGTCTGCGGGTCGAGCTCGATGCTGTGAGCGTCATGCAGTCCGCAGACATGACGGGCGAATTCGATGATTGCGACCTGCATACCCAGACACAGACCCAGATAAGGGATGCCGTGCTCACGTGCATACTGGCATGCGGTGATCATGCCCTCGACACCGCGCGTACCGAAACCGCCGGGTACGAGCACACCGCTGACATCCGAGAGCAGGCTGTCTACCGTCTCGTCTGTCACCAGCTCAGAATCAACCCATTTGATATTTACGGTACAACGGCTGGCGATACCACCATGTTTGAGTGCTTCCACGACAGAGATATAGGCATCATGAAGCTGGGTATATTTTCCAACGAGTGCAACTGTCACTTCCTTATTCGGATGGCGCAGCGCATCTACCATATCTTCCCAGTCACTCAGATCCGGTTCCGGGCAATCGAGTTTCAGACATTCACAGGCTACTTTTGCCAGATTCTCTTTTTCCATTACGAGAGGGGCTTCATACAGATATTCTACATCCAGATTCTGTAATACGTGGCTGCTGGGTACGTTACAGAACAGGGCGATCTTGTCTTTCAATCCCTGATCGAGCGGATGCTCGCTGCGGCAGACGATCACATCAGGCTGGATACCCATTCCCTGCAGCTCCTTGACAGAAGCCTGTGTCGGTTTGGTCTTTAACTCTCCCGAAGCACGGATATAAGGGATCAGGGTGACATGGATCAGCATGGCATTCTCATGGCCGACCTCATGCTGGAACTGACGGATTGCCTCTAAAAACGGCTGGCTTTCGATATCGCCGACAGTCCCGCCTACCTCGATGATGGCAATATGTGTCTCATCGTCTGTATAGTTGCGGTAAAAACGGCTCTTGATCTCATTTGTGATATGAGGAATGACCTGTACCGTACCGCCGCCGTAATCGCCACGCCGCTCTTTTTGCAGGACAGACCAGTAAATTTTACCGGTAGTAACATTCGAATTTTTGGTTAAACTCTCATCAATAAAGCGTTCATAATGTCCGAGATCAAGGTCAGTCTCTGTACCGTCATCGGTGACAAATACTTCGCCGTGCTGGATGGGATTCATCGTTCCGGGATCGATATTGATATAAGGATCGAACTTCTGCATCGTTACTGTGTAGCCGCGTGCTTTGAGCAGACGGCCGAGTGAAGCGGCTGTGATTCCTTTTCCAAGACCGGACACAACACCGCCGGTGACAAATACGTATTTTACGGACATGATAATTCCCTCCATGAGATATAGAATTCTGATTTTGTTACAATATTATACATCAAAGTATTATACATCCCGATTGGAAAGAATTCCAGCGCACTACGGTGAAATTCGCTTAATATAATTAATATTTTATTTATAAAATCTTTATAAAAAACGGAAAACTACGTATTGAAATCAAGCGTGTTTGCTCTTATAATGGTAGGCAGTAATTATTCAAGAGATAAGAAAGTTGGTAACAGGCATATGGAAAATGGCAATTTCGGAGGCGGAGGAAGCGATCCGAATAACAACAATAACAATCAGAACGGTGGTAATAACAACCGGAACGGCGGTGGACCGCGCAATAACCGCAATGGTCAGATGGTGATGATCTTCATCCTCATCACACTGGTAGCGTTGCTGTTTATGAGCCTGGTCAGCAAGTGGCAGACACAGATGACCGCACAGGAGATCTCGTATACCGAGTTTCTGCAGATGGTCGAGGATGGCAAGGTCGAGAGCGTGGATCTCGATTCCCAGCAGATCGATATCACACCGAAAAAGAGTGAGAACGAGCTGATACCGATCACCTATTATACCGGCTACGTCGGGGACGAGGATCTGATCCCGGCACTGAAAAAGGCAGGCGTGGATATCAAGGGAGAGATCCCCGACAACACAGCAGGATGGATCTATAATATCGTGAGCTTCCTGCTCCCGCTCGTAATACTCTGGGTATTACTGGGATTCCTCATGAAGCGTATGGGCGGAGGCGCGATGGGCGTCGGCAAGAATACCGCCAAGGTATATGTAGAGAAAAAGACCGGTGTGACCTTCAAGGATGTCGCCGGACAGGATGAGGCAAAGGAATCCTTGCAGGAGGTCGTAGATTTCCTGCACAACCCGAAGAAATATACACAGATCGGTGCCAAGCTGCCGAAGGGTGCGCTGCTCGTGGGCCCTCCCGGAACCGGTAAGACATTGCTGGCCAAGGCGGTCGCAGGAGAGGCGGGTGTACCGTTTTTCTCGCTGGCAGGATCTGATTTCGTAGAGATGTTTGTCGGAGTCGGTGCTTCCCGTGTGCGTGATCTGTTCAAGGAAGCGCAGAAGCAGGCACCCTGTATCATCTTTATCGATGAGATTGACGCGATCGGCAAGAGCCGTGATACGAGATACGGCGGTAACGATGAGCGTGAGCAGACCTTAAACCAGCTGCTGGCAGAGATGGATGGTTTTGATACATCCAAGGGATTGCTGATCCTGGCAGCGACCAACCGGCCGGAGGTACTCGACAAGGCATTGCTGCGTCCGGGACGTTTTGACCGTCGGATCATTGTCGATAAGCCGGATCAGAAGGGTCGTCTGGAGACACTGAAGGTACATTCCAAGGATGTCAAGATGGATGAGACCGTCGATCTGGATGCGATCGCACTGGCATCCGCAGGTCTGGTCGGATCAGATCTGGCCAATATCATCAATGAGGCAGCCATCAACGCGGTGAAAAACGGCAGGGCATTTGTCAACCAGAGTGATCTGTTCGAAGCATTTGAGATCGTAGCTGTCGGCGGTAAAGAGAAGAAAGACCGCACGATGAGCGATCAGGAGCGTAAGATCGTGGCATATCATGAGGTCGGTCATGCGATGGTAGCCGCGTTACAGAAGAATACAGAACCGGTACAGAAGATCACGATCGTTCCCCGTACAATGGGAGCGCTCGGATATACCTTACAGACACCGGAAGAAGAGAAATTCTTACAGACCAAGGATGAACTGCTGGCGAAGATCCGTACTTACATGGCGGGTCGTGCGGCTGAGGAACTGATCTTCCAGTCCGCAACGAGCGGTGCAGCGAACGATATCGAGATGGCGACACGGATCGCACGTGCGATGGTGACGCAGTACGGTATGTCGGACGAATTCGGCATGATGAGTCTGGAATCCGTGGAAAATCATTATCTGGACGGACGCCCGGTATTGAACTGTGGCGATGAGACAGCCGGACAGATCGATCAGGTCGTTCAGAAGATGATCAAGGATGCCTATGAGGAGGCGACCAGACTGCTGTCAGAGAACCGTGAGATCTTAGACCGCATTTCCGATCATCTGTATAAGACCGAGACGATCACCGGTAAGGAATTCATGAAGATCTTCCGCGAGATGAAGGGACTTTCCGATCCGGACGAGGAGAAAAAGGAAGAGGACAATGGCGTTTGATATTGCAGAGGAATTAGCAAAGCTTCCGAACAAACCCGGAGTCTATATCATGCATGATAAAAAGGACGCGATCATCTACGTCGGCAAAGCGATCTCGCTGCGCCACCGCGTGCGGCAGTATTTTCAGGCGAGTCACCATGAGGGCATCAAAAAAGACCGCATGGTGCAGCAGATCGACCGGTTTGAGTATATCGTGACGGATTCCGAACTGGAAGCACTGGTGCTCGAGTGCAATCTGATCAAGGAGCACCGGCCAAAATATAATACGATGCTTACGGACGACAAGACGTATCCATATATAAAAGTGACGCTGGGGGAGATGTTCCCCAGGGTCCTTTTTTCGCGTCAGCTAAAAAAAGACAAATCGGCATATTTCGGGCCGTACACGAGCGCGGGAGCTGTCAAGGATACGATCGGGCTCATACACAAGCTCTATCAGATCCGTACGTGTAACCGCAGTCTGCCGCGTGATATCGGAGCGGAGCGGGCATGCCTGAACTATCATATCCATCAGTGCCAGGCTCCGTGTCAGGGTTATGTCTCGCAGGAGGAATACCGCAAGCAGATCGACGGAGTGATGGACTTTTTGAACGGACGCTATCAGCCGGTGCTGCGCATGCTGCAGGAGAAGATGGAGGCAGCAGCCGGGGCGCTGGATTATGAGAAAGCAGCAGAATACAGGGATCTGCTCGGCAGCGTGAAACAGATCGCACAGAAGCAGAAGATCACGCATGCGGACGGAGAGGACCGCGATATCCTGGCGCTGGCATGTGATGACAGGGATGCGGTCGTACAGATCTTCTTCGTGCGCGACGGCAGGATGATCGGCAGGGATCATTTTTATCTGAGGATCGTCAATGAGGATACGCCTGCACAGATACTGACATCAT
>Ga0129312_1000971_pt1 | contig 19141 bp, 13 predicted proteins | sample O827metagenome_FD_94434 | JGI IMG/M metagenome (GOLD analysis project Ga0129312, IMG submission 94434) | Orangutan group fecal microbial communities from Wisconsin, USA - O827 metagenome | ecosystem: Host-associated > Mammals > Digestive system > Large intestine > Fecal | place: USA: Wisconsin... | reverse complement strand
GGGAGAGATTTCCCTCTGTGATGGTACCTGTCTTGTCGCTGAACAGAAGATTCATATAGGCGGAATCAGAAAAAGCGGCCTTGTGGCTTACAAGGATATTTTTCTTATACATGGATTCTGTGTTCATGGACTGAACCAGACTGTTCATCATGGGAAGGCCTTCCGGAACTGCCATGATAACGATGGATGCCATGAGCATTACTGCCTCGGCAATAACCAGGATTACCATAACCGGCGTAATGGCTTCATCTGCTCTCATCAGTGTAAGGACAACCTGAAGCACACCTGCAATGGCCGCTGCCGAAACACCAAGCTTACCGATACCACCTGCTACTACCTCAAGTTTCAGGCTGGAGGTATCTTTACGCTCTTCTTCCTCATTCTCATCTGTGAGGGCTTTGTTGATCTTACCAAGCTCAGATGCATCACCGATCACAGTGGCAACCATGTATGCCTCACCGCTGGTAACAACAGATCCCATAAACACCTTGTACGGGGAAGAATAATCGGTGGACTCTGCGTCTGCCATATCCTCTGCTGCCTTCTTGGATTCATCTCTGGACTCTCCATTTAATGCAGCCTGGGAAACTTTTACATTTCCCTTGAACAGGATTCCGTCTACCGGAACCTTGTCACCAGCCTGGATCAGGATGGTATCACCCTTTACTATCTCACTTGTCAGGATCTTTACAAGTTTTCCTCCACGGAAAACCTTTGCATAGGTCTTGTTGTACTCCTCCTGCAAAGCTTCGCTTCGTGAAGTGTTTCTGTACTCAGAAAGAGTGCTGAAACCAGTTGCAAGGGCAATTGCAAGAATAATACTGAGGATCTCAACTATATCGTTTTCGCCCCCAAGCGCGGGGATGATCACCCCAAGGATCGCCAGTACTACCTTGAGCACCAGTGCCAGGCACAGAACCTTGATCCAGATATCATCAAAAGCTCCTATGAACATGGACAGAAGAGATTCCTTTTCTTTCTTTGCCAGCTCATTGGTTCCGTACTTCTGCCTGCTTTCGGCCGCCTGTTCTTCAGACAGGCCTGCTGCAAGATTTTCTTTATTTAATTTTACACTCATCAGGAATTCACCTTTCTACTCTTAATTGTCTTACAGATACCGTCTGCAAATATCTCCGATGGAGCCGTCCTTTGTTCCCTGTCCAATAGCACCGAATTTCCACTCACTGTTATGTCTGTAGATCTCTCCGAAGATCATGGCTGTCATTCCGGAATAATTATCTGTCAGATTATATTTACATAATTCTCTGTTTGACTTTGCGTCCACAATACGTATAAACGCATTTTCGATCATTCCAAAATGCTGTTTTCTTGCCTGTGCGGAATAAATATTTACCACAATGACGATCTTGTCATATTCTGACGGAACTCTGGAAAGATCAATGACGATCTGCTCGTCATCCCCCTCTCCTTCTCCTGTAAGATTGTCTCCCATATGGTTCACAGTGCCGGATTTATGGCTCAGGTTTCCGAAATATACCACATCATCCTTGGCTGTAAATTTTCCATCTTTCAGCATGATAGCTGTGGCATCACAGTCAATATCCGGTGCCGATTTCAGAAATCCGAAAAATCCCTTTGACTGTTCTGCGGCATCCCAGCCAAGTCCTACGATCACCTTTGACAGGCCTGCGCTCTCTTTTGTCAGGCTTACTTTCTGACCCTTCTGTAAACTAATTGACATATTTATGTCTCCTTTCAGTCAGCGACACGGTCCGGTTACGCTACTTCAATTCCGTAATGACCGCACAGTGCAGCAAGTCCACCCTGGAATCCGCTTCCGATGGCATTAAATTTCCATTCGCCGTTGTGTTTGTAAAGCTCACCTACTACTACTGCAGTCTCAATGGAGAAGTCTTCTCCCAGATCATAGCGGATCAGCTCCTGGTTTGTATCTGCATCAACGATCCTGATATATGCATTGGAAACCTGTCCGAAATTCTGTCTTCTGGCCTCTGCCTCATAGATGGTAACTGTAAAAGCGATCCTCTCCACATTGGCAGGAACATCTGTAAGCTTCACTTCGATCTGCTCATCATCGCCTTCACCTTCACCTGTAAGGTTATCGCCCATATGTTTTACAGCACCTGTTGTATGCTCCAGATTGCCGTAGAAGATAAATTCTTTATCTGTAAGGCATCTTCCGTTGGAACCAAGCATAAATGCGGCTGCATCCAGGTCAAAATCAGCACCTGTATCAAATGCATTTACATCCCAGCCAAGTCCTACCATAATATTCTTTAATCCGGGATTTCCCTTTGTCAAGCTTACTTTCTGACCTTTTGATAAATTGATAGGCATAATATTTTCCTCCTTTATTGGTATGGTATACCTTTACTTATTTTAAACGAAGGATATTGCTTCCTTTCGTCAAAATCTTCTGCTTCCGTTTCCTGAATTTGCCGGTTTCCCTGCTCCGCCGTAGGTTTCCAGAAATTCCTTCTTGATATTTTCAAGGCGTGCAGCATCATCAATCCTCTGTCTTCTGGCATTTTCCTCGATGGCTTTTGTCTCATCAATGCCGTTGACAATGGTTCTCCATGTAGCTTCCAGTGTCTCGATCTTCACAGAGCTTCCAGATGCAAGCTTGGCTGTCATCTTGGACTGCTGAACTGTATTCTGGGCATTTTTAAGAAGCATCTCATTTGTCTTTTTGTCAAGCTCTGACAGTGCATCTGCCTGGATCTTCTGGCGTTTCAGCATGACAGCCTGGGCAAGTGCCTGCTTGAAAACAGGAAGGGTGACAATAAATGCGGAGTTGATCTTTCGCACCAGGTTCATGTTGCTGAAAGCCATTGTTTTCAGCATTGGAATAGACTGGATTGCTACGTTTTCCGCAACTCTTAAATCCTGTGTACGCTGTTCCAGAAGCATCAGGGAATTGTTAAGGCTTGCCAGCTCAAGCTGTATGGAATTATCTCCTGTAGCCTCATAATCTGCCTGGCGCTGGGCGATATAGGCTTCCAGCTCACGGCAGCCCTGTTCACCTGCAAGAATGTACTTCACAAGCTTGTGATAATATTCAACATTTACCTCAAACATCTGCTCCAGTCTCTTGTTGGACTGACGGATCTCTCCTTCATACTGTTTAAGCTGAACATAGATCTTATCAACCTCCTCGCCCATTGTGTGATACTTGGCAAGGATTTTTTCCAGTTGTTTCTTCATGTTTCCGAAAAGCCGGTTAAAAAGTCCGTTGTTATCTTTCAGTTCACTTGGGTCAAACCTGTCCATGATCTTGGACAGTGCGGAGAGCATTTCACTGGATTCCTCAAGCTGTCCCATATTCATACTGTTCAGCACCACATCAGATGCCTTGGAAATCTCCTCCGCTGCTTCCGCACCAAAGGAAACAATAGTTTCCAGGTTGTTTACTTCAATGGTACTTACAAGTGCATCCACCTCAGCGGAATTTACCAGTGTTTCATTCATCTGCTGTCTGTCCGCAGCAATATCATATGGCTGCACGGTTTCAATCTCGTTTTTTGCAGGAGCCTGCTCTATCTTCGGAGCTTCCGGCGGTGTAACTCTGCTGAAATCAAGTCCCATATCTTTTATCCCCTCCTGAATAGTCTGTCACGCCATGACGTGTGTATAGTTAACGGAACTGTGTTCCAGTCCGGAACCTGCAGATCATACAGATACTCTCCGGTCTGGTGCTCTTCCATTAATTTTCCGTTAAAATGACCTTCCATATTGTATCCTGTAGGAACAAAAAAAATCACATCGAATCCAAGAAGATTCAGGAATGTGGCATAAATAGTATCCTCCGGAGATATCAGTATTTCGGTCGTGTTAATGTAAATAAGTTTCGGATTTTTTTTCGTAAAATCAAAGTTCTGGATCAGCCGTGTGACCTCCCTGGGCAGGTTTAATGCCACAGATATGATGGTGTATTCCGTTCCGTTTTCAAAAGTGCCACGGATCAGCTTCTGATTGATAAGAAATTCCAGCTTATCCAGGATATAATCCTGCATTTCCTCTCTCAGAAATCCGTACTGATAAACCGGGCTTGCCTTGATCCGTTTTCTCTGCAGCCTGCCGTTTCTGAAAAATCCCACAGCATGTGCCTTCACCGGATTAGGTGTGGTGGCTGTCATATACGGTGGATGATCGACCACAACGGTTTCCGGTGTTATGAGCTGTTTAATGGAAATCCAGTAATTCTCCACATTACTGTCCTTTACTCCGGATATCTTTGCAAAGATCACCGGCAGATTCACTACTCCGTCCACTGTACTGAAACCGGGGCGGTATTTCATATCTGACTCCCACAGGAGCCTGATCTCCCGATCCATGGTTTTCAGTGAAATGGTATTCGCCTTTATAAACTGCCTGTCCCGAAATATCACTGAATCATTATAAAGGATGGTATCCAGATCCCGCTCTGCATGATATGCCGCTGTTCCGATATGGAGCTGCCCGTCCATCTCCGGAAACCTTCCCATTACCATGGAATTATTGCAATGGATCTCGTATAAAAGAGAATCCTCCAGACAACAGTGCTCACTGACATTGGGACACAGGATCAGCACATCCACAGGAATCCTTGCCAGAAATTTCATGAACATGGCTTCGTTAATGCCTTTGCATCCGCCCATGTGGATAAAACACCCTGTATCCGGGAGCTTCCAGTTTACAAAAAGCTGATCCTGATATCTGCGGATCCAGCACAGCAGATATACAGCCTTGTTCATAAGCCGGTTCAGATTTCCTCCCGGAGAAAGCTTCTCCTCCTCTGTCATGATCTCTGTAAAAGCCCGCACAAGCAGTGCCCTGAGAGTTTTGCTTGCTGGATACCGGATATTCTTTTGAAGCTCTTCCAGCATCTGATTAAGATCTGTATAATTGCCCCTGCGGATCTGACTGATCTCCTCTGTAGTGGGATCCGGAACTTTGCCGTTTACCACTACTGTATGCCTCTTCTCATTTTTCAGGGACAGCCAGAACTGATACAGTTCATTGGCATAGGTCAGTTTATCTTCAACTCCGGTGATACGGCAGTAACAGTTATAAAATACATCTTTCCTGTCACCTCTCAGTGGCGGCGGGGTAAGAATATCTTCCAGACCTTTTCCCTGAGCCCAGGCATTGGTACAGTTTATAAGGTTCTCTGCATCCTTAAAAAGCTTCCTGTTTTCTCTGGTTTTTTCCACCTCTTCCCTTAATCTGCGAAGGGAAAAATCCTCCGGAAAGCAGCTTCCGCCTTCCACTGTATATTCACAGGATCTTTCCAGGTCCGGGTCAAGCTTCCTGTACTCCCCGTCCCCGGCAGTCTGGACAAGTACCACATCACAGCCTGCATTGGAAAGTATGGAGATCAAAAGCAGTTCATAGTTACTGACAGTTCCCACATACAGAAGTTTGGGAACGTTCTCCTGCCCAAGCTGATTGACAATACGCTCAAATTTGTAATAAAGCCAGCACATAAACTTGATGTAGGCATTTTTCAGCATATTCTCTGTTTTTCCTTTTTTACGCAGGTCATCCAGGGTGTCATAGATCGACCCGGCTACTGTCTCACACTGCTTCTCTCTCATCCTGGGAAGCCATTTCTTCAGCCCTGACTGGATAAATCCCATACTTAACTGAAAGTCCATACCCATGATCTCACTGTAATATTCCAGATTATTCTGGGTAGGATTCTGTATCTTTCCTTCTATTACAACACCACATCTGCGGGCGGCATCATAATAATCATAGAGAAATTCTGCGATTTCACCGGAGTATTTATTGATCCGGTAAAAATATACGCCCTTTTCACTGCGTTTCCCCAATTCTGTAAAGAAATCACCGAGGCTCTGAATTTTCTTATGCTGTAAAACCAAGTATTCTCACCTCATCTGGTTTTTATTGTTGTACTGATCTGTAAATTCTTTTCTGTAAAATCTCTTCTACAAAGTATTCACTCGATTATCTTACCATAATTATCTCTTTTTTTCTATATACGGTTCATTTTTTAGACAATTTTTATAATCATTTCTTCTATTTATCCTGACAATTTTTCAGTTACTTTTTATAAATGTGAATGTCTGTCCATTATTTGTTATTTTAATTCTGTCCCCGGTTATCTTATAATCCGCTTTAAAAATGGTATTCATCCTCTCCAGCTTCCAGTCTCCCGGCAGATATCTTCCCTTGTTGGTCCAGTCCACACGTACTGTTATGTGGGAATCATCCAGATCCACGATCCAGCCTGCAAGCCCCGGTTCACCGGCCTCCGAATCAAAAATATCAAAGTATGGTTCACCTGATCTTGTCTCTTCATTATACATATACCACCAGGATTCACCCTCTTCGTCGTCACTGAATCCCTCTTCATTATAATCCCCTTCATAGACAGCGAATCCGCCTTCAAACTGTTTCCACACATCATCATCTATCTTTCCCCCAAAAGGCACGAAATACAGGATCAGCGCTGCCGCTGCTGCAAGAACGATGCTTCTTCTCAATGTTCTTTTCTTTAATTCTGCAGACATATATTTTCCCCCTCGTCATCAGAGCCTGGTTCAAAAAGGCTTTTTTTACAAAATGTGATCTGTGCAGGATACAAAAAACTTCCCGTGGGAAATCCGGTGCCACAGTTTCGTGACACTTTGATTTCCCCGGAAAGTTATCTACGGACTGCTTCGTAGCAAAACAAAGCAATCAAACTTATCTGTACTTATTTCACTTCAACAAGCTCGATCTTAAAGTTCAGTTCTTTACCTGCCATCTCATGGTTGGCATCAAAGGTAATTGTCTTTTCTTCTTTGGCTGTTACCTTGACCGGGAACGGCTGACCGTACTGATTGGAAAGGTATACCTGCTGTCCTACAGTAAGATCCTCAGCGCCCGGAAGCTGTTCGATCTCAAGTGTAAAGATAGCATCCGGATTCGGCATACCATAAGCTTCCTCAGGCATCAGATGAACATTTACTACCTGGCCAACCTCCATGTTTGCAACTGCCGCATCAAAGCCTTTGATCATCTGGCCTGCTCCGCAGATGAATTCCAGTGGCTCGCCACGGTCATAGGAAGAATCGAACTGTGTTCCGTCATTAAAGGTTCCTCTGTAATGTGTACGGCAGGTTTTTCCCACATTAGGACCTGTGATAGACGGCTGGGAACCACATCCGCCGCCACAGCCTCCGCAGGAATGTCCCTCTTCATGACCGCCACAGGAGTGTCCATCCTCATGGCTTCCGCAGGAATGTCCTTCTTCATGATGGTGATGATCACAGTTCACACCTGTGGATACCAGCTCGCCTTTCAGATAAGCATCCACAGCCGCATCTACGTCACCCTGTGCTCCGGAACATAACTCAACACCAGCCTCAGCAAGTGCTGCCTGAGCACCGCCGCCGATTCCGCCACAGATCAGAACGCTAATCCCCTGATCTGCGAGAAGTCCGGCAAGTGCACCATGTCCGGTGCCATTGGAGCTGATCACTTCACTGGAAACAACCTTGTTATCCTCCACCTCATATACCTTAAAAAACTCCGTTTTTCCAAAGTGCTGAAAAATGTTTCCATTATCGTATGTTGCTGCAATTTTCATTTGTAAAACCCTCCATTAATCAGATATATATTATATTAGTATATCGTGCAGGCAGGATAAAAGCAAGGTTTAACTTCTCTCTGCCGGCTCTTGCTGTCATTCAATGAATCCAGTATAATAGAAGCATCTGTAAAAATAAAAGATTTTTTGAATAAGAAGGTTTGAACTAAAATGAAATCATACGAAGAATTACTTTCAGATATTGAAGAAGACATGGAGCTCATGGGTTCCTCACACATTGTTTATTCCATGGAAGAGGACGGCAATGTTATCGATTATGATTATCTTCCATCTGATTCCTGTACGATCTCCATTACCTTGAAGGAGCTTCAGGAAAAACTTCAGCTTCAGATGCTCTATGCCAGGGTTTCCGCCCATACAGCCGAAGCCGATAAAGACGCCCCGAAATTAGCTGTTGTTTTTCCGGGCATCGGATACACGGCCGACAAGCCGCTTCTGTACTATACCGGCCGCCTTGCCAGCAAGCACGGCTACCAGATCCGCACTGTATCCTATGGCAGCCTTCCGGAAAATGTCAAAGGAGATCCCCAAAAAATGAAACAGGCCTTTGACCTTGCCCTGGAACAGACAGAACGCGCCTTAAGCAGCATCGACTGGAATTCCTATGGCAGCGTTCTGTTTATTTCCAAAAGCATTGGTACAGTCATCTCCTCTGCCTATGCTTCCCGACACGATCTGACTGTAAAAAGCATTCTGTTCACGCCTCTTGCAGAGACCTTTTCCTTCCCACTTGCCGGAAGCATCGCCTTCCACGGCACCTCAGATCCCTGGGCAGAAACCGATTCCATCCGGGAACTGGCAGCGCAGAAAGATGTACCTCTCTTTCTCACCCAAAATGCCAACCATTCTCTGGAAACCGGAGATGTACTGACGGATATCTTTATTCTCAAAACTACAATGGAGCGGGTCCAGCGTTTTATCTAACGCCGGCCCGCTCGCTTTTGCTCAGGAAAGATCTCCCCAGCCTTTACAGATTCCAGCAAATGGCAGGATCACATTCTCTGCCTGTCTCAGGCTTCTTCTGTAATACTGACACAATTATCTGCCATTCGTTCAAAATACTTCTTTATATTTCCGTATAATGATCATATAACTTACGAATAACAAAATAGCTGCGCTGCTCCATGCACAGATCTCTGCATAGTATATCCCATCTTCACCGATCAGTTTTGGCAGCAGCAGTGCAACGCTGACACGCATAATAAATTCTGCAATGCCGCTGGCAAGGGGAATCAAAGTATTGCCCAGGCCCTGGATAGCTGAACGATACACATACAGCAGATACAGCACCCACAAAAACACAGCCATAATAAACAAATACTTATATGCGATATCCAATACCTGTCGGGTCTGATCCGGTTCACCGGATACAAACAGGGACAGTACATTACGCCCAAACAACACCATCATGCCGGAAATGAAAGCTGAAGTGAGCACTGCCATATAAGTGCCGCTGTGCACACCTTTTCGAATTCTCTGGTATTTCTTTGCGCCAAGATTCTGGCCCACATAGGTTGTAATGGCATATCCATATGAAATCGCAGCCATCTCCAAAACCCCATACAGCTTGTTCGTTGCCGTAAAGCCGGCTACAAACAGAAAACCAAATCCATTGATCACATACTGTACCACAAGTCCTCCCACAGAGATGATCACGTTTTGTATTGCAAGAGGAACTGCCAGTTCCAAAAGTCGCACACTCATAGAGGGCTGCCTGTAAAAATCCTTCTTTCTCAGGTGGATATCCGGGATTTTACGTAATACGATCAAACAGTACAAGGCGGAAAATCCCTGTGCGATAACGGTCGCCACTGCTGCCCCGGCTATGCCCCAGCCAAAAACCGCCACAAATAACAGATCCAGTCCCACATTGATCACTGCTGCCACTGTCATTGCTATCAACGGAGATCTGCTGTTTCCAAGTGCCCGGAGGATCGCTGCAAATATATTATAAGCAGCTATGATCGGGATTCCCGCAAACATCAGCCGCAAATATAACATTGTCAGATCAATGATATTATCCGGTGTCTGTAAAAATAAAAGAACATGATAAACTGTACCTTCACTTACTGCGAGTACAACTGCAGACAGTAACGCTGTCATGATATAGCTTTTCGCCACCGCACATTTCAGATTCTCCTTTTCTCCTGCTCCATAATACTGCGATACAAGAATAGAAAAACCCTGTGTGATACCTGTCATGATCCCCAACACCAGCCATACCAGCCATTCTCCGGCGCCTACTGCCGCCAGTGCTTCAACTCCTGCCACTTGTCCGACGATCATGGTGTCTGCCATTGTGTAGCACTGCTGGAAGATATTTCCAAGCATCATTGGTATGGCAAAAGTTATGATCAGTTTTCCGGGGGATCCGGTAGTCATATCCTTTTCATTGGTTCCCATAAAAATATCCTTTTCTCTTTTTTCATCCTTGTCCACTATTTTACAAGGGACTCTTTCGAAACACAATCCTATTTTTTCACAAAGTTTTTCTGATATTTTTGGTGACTATTACATACCGGCTCTGGCATTTTATCCTTGTATCCTCTCCTGGCATTTTGCCTTTTACATTTGTTAAAACTCTTTCTTTTTCATAACCCTCATACTATACTTATACGAACCAAACCATATAAGCAGACTTAGCACAATAAGCGCAATCGCGATCTCAAAATCCCCTATTCCACCTATCACATGCAGAATACTTTCTTTTAATCCCAGGTTAGCCTTCAGAAAAGATCCAATTGCATAACAAATTGCAAAAATAATCAAAATTACGATTGGCAGCACAATTCGCCCTTTCTCTCCTTCAAACCTTAACCGTATCGCAATCATAATTCCTGCAATTGCCTGAAACACAAAGAATGTGATCAACTCCATTGCCAGCATTTCCAGATCAAACACCTCTTCAGGCTTTATGAGTACAGCAATTCCTGCACAGATCATTCCAAGACACCATCCACATACTGTCATAATAAAAGAAAAACTATATTTTTCTCTGACATATATTTTCCTGTTTACAGGCAAAGAAAATAAATATGCATAGCCATGATTATTTTCATCATAACTGATCGTATTACCTGAATATATTGCCATAACAGATGGAATATACATTGCAATGAAGGTCGCTCCCGTTTTTCCCGTCAGTACAAAAAATAATGCTACAAATGCTAATACCAGAAATAGATTGCCACCCTGCCGAAAAAGCAACCTGAAATCCTTTTCCAATAGCCCTCTGATTCCTTTCATCATCTCTCGCCCCCTGTCAACATCAGGATCACCTGATCCAATGATCCGCTCTCCACGATAATTTCCGGATAGTTTTCTATATAATACTGCTTCTCATTCGTCAGACAAGCTCTTCCAAAAAATTCTTTTTTCTCTTTCAAAAGATAACTTTTATCCACTGCCTGATATTGTTCCTCACTGACCTTCAACACTGCATATTTTTCAAGAATCGTATCCATCTCTTCATGAAGTACGATCTTTCCCTGATGAATCACATAAATGTCATCACACAGATGTTCTAAATCTGAAGAAATATGTGAACTGATCAGGATACTTCTCTCCGGCTCTTCTTCCATATACTCTCTTAAAATATCCAGCATCCCTTCCCTTGCTCCGATATCAAGCCCTGCTGTCGGCTCATCCAGCATCAGGAATTCTGCCTGATGTGTCAATGCAATGATCAGGTTCAGCTTTGCTTTCATTCCTGTTGAGTACTCTTTTATAAATTTATTCAACGGAATCTGATATCTTTCACACATCTGGTGAAATTTATCTGCTTCAAACTTCGGATACAATCTGGCAAGGACTGCCTCAACATCTTTCCCTTTCAAATATCCGGTGAATCCAGCTTCAGCCAGGACGACTCCCAGCTCTTCTTTCCCTTTTTCACCTAACTCTTCCGGTGTTTTTCCCAGGATCTTTATCTCGCCGGCATCATAAAAAATAAGTCCCAGCACCGCCTTGAATAACGTACTCTTACCGGCTCCATTCTCTCCAACCAGACCGGTAATTCTTCCTTTTTCTACATTTAACGAACAGTCCAACTGAAAATCACCGTAGCTTTTCTTTACTCCTTTGATTTCTAACATAGTCATTCATCCTCCATGATGAGTTCAAACAATGAACGGATCTCTTCCTCTTTCATTCCGCAGCGCCTTCCCTTCTGAACCGCCGCTTCCAGATCCGCCTCAACTTCTTTCCTGCGTTCTTCTTCCATCAACTGTGTGTTCGAAGCCGCTACATAAGTTCCTTTTCCATGAACTGTAACAGTCATGCCCTCTGCTTCCAGATTGTCATATGCTTTCTTCACAGTAAGTGCACTGATCTTCAGTTCCTTTGCCATCGTTCTCACGGACGGCAGTATATCATTTTCTTTTAATTCTCCGGAGATGATCTGCGCCTTGATCTGCTCCATGATCTGTTCATAAATTGGTACCATTGATGTATTATTGATTATAAGCTTCATATGTTTCCTCCCGCTACAAACAGTGTATAACAGTATAGTACTGTTGTCAACTGTTTTATTTAAGTTCAAAAAGAGACCTTGGATTATTTATCGCAAAAAGAAAGCAGAGCTAACATCGTTTTCACAATGCAGCTCTGCAAAGAACAGACCTTTTATCACAGTCTCCCATACGCTCTGTTTCCCACTTCACATTCTTTTTTTATATGTACTACTTTTCCTGCTGCCCTATAACTTCCGATAATATCGACAGCAGCTTATCAACCTGGATCGGCTTCGCTATATGACCATTCATTCCGGCTGCAACAGCCTCTCTCTTATCTTCTTCAAATGCATTTGCCGTCATGGCAATGATCGGTATACATGCTTTGTCCTTATCCGGCAGACGTCTGATTTCCTGTGTTGCTTTATAACCGTCCATTTTGGGCATCTGGATATCCATGAGGATCATATCATAGGTTCCCGCCGGCATCTTTTCTATCCTGTCCACACACTGAACGCCATCCTCTACACGTTCTGTTTTAAGACCGGCACGTTTAAGTATTGTCTCTGCAATCTCCGCATTCAGATCATTATCCTCTGCTAAAAGGATTTTCCTGCCTTTAAGGATTTCACTGCCTATTTCAGGCTCTTCAATATGCTTTTTTACATAATAGCTTTCATCCGCTATCTTGTGTTTCAGTGTAACTGTAAAGATGCTGCCCCTTCCAAGCTCACTCTCTACATCTATTGTTCCACCAAGCAGTTCAACATATTTCTTTACTATCGACATCCCAAGCCCGGTTCCTGCGATTTTGCTCTTTGTGGTGTTCTGCTCACGTGTGAATGCTTCGAAAATCTTTGTCAGATAATCCTGACTCATACCGATTCCGGTATCACTCATCCTGGTCCTCACTATCATGTACCCAGGCTCATCACATGGTAATTCGTCTACGCTTATCATAACAGAGCCACCGGATGGAGTATATTTTATGGCATTGCTCAGGATATTGGCAAATATTTCTTTTACCTTGGTAGTATCTGTCAGCACATGTTCATGCTTTACATTTATTATGTAATGAAGTCCAATATTCTTTTTCTTTGCTTCATCATCAAATATTTCAAATAAAGTCTGTCGGATATCTTCAATCCGTCCATAGTTCTCGTCGATCTCCATCCTTCCGCTCTCAATCCGGGCCATATCAAGTACATTATTTATGATTGCCAGAAGGAGCTTCCCTGACTGCTGCAGTTTTTTTAAATGTTCTGAAATTTCAGGCAGATCCTTTTCTTTTAGTTCATCCTCCATAAGCTGTGCATAGCCCAGAATTGCATTCATAGGAGTCCTGATGTCATGTGACATGTTGTTAAGGAAATGTGTCTTTGCGAGACTGGCATCCTCTGCTTTTTTCAGAGCAACTTCCAGCTTGTCATTGAGTTTTTGTGTATCATCTGCCGCAAGCTTTGCAACAGCTTCTGCTTTTCTTGCCTTTCGTAAAAGTACGAGAATAATAATTATTATGCCGAGTGCAAAGAATCCTGCAACGCAAAAAAAAGCAAGCATATTGTCTTTTACAAAGTCAAAAAATGTCACCTTATCTGCCGTACTGTCATAGATAGCAAGTGCGCTTGTAAGCATGTCAGAGGGCATGGCCTTTAAGGTTTTATTCAATATTGATAAGAGGATCCCCTCTCCACCGCTTACTGCAAAGCACGCTTCCATTGTTTTTGTAAGTGGAACACTCTTGAAATTCCGGTCGTTATCATATATCATCGCCTGGCTTGCTCCCATGAGGAAACAGTCTGCTTTTCCATTTATGATCATATCTGCCGCATCATCAAACGAATCACAATCCACAAGCTTCCATTGTGGGTAACTGAAAGTAATATGCTGTTTTAAGGCTTCTTTTTCCCTGGGCACAGCTACTGTATACACATTATCCTCGTCAAAATCTTTCTCATCAGTCACCGCCATCAGGCTGTAGGTCCAGGCTGTGTTAGTAAGTGTATATCCTTTCTTTTCTGCAAGATCAGGATTTCTGCCGGCATAGAAAATCATATCAATCTCACGATTCTGCAGATCCTGAATCATTTCGTCATAGCCATCATATTCCTGTATATAAAATTCCAGTGTCTGATTCCCCAGACAGTCTTTGGCATAGGAGACATATTCTGATAGCATACCCGTAAGTTTTCCGGTTTCTTCATCCATGGAAAATACCGCCGGATCATTGTTCAAAAATCCTATCTTTATTCTGCCATGCTCTTCCAGCCAGGACTTTTCTCCACCTGTAAGACTCTGATTATAATCAAGGGTAAAATACCTCTTATACAGATCTGCCTTAAAAAAAGGACTATCCTGATCCAGTTGACGCATAGCATAATCCAGCTCCGTCTTGATATCGCTGCGCTCTTTATTTATCACAAAATATATGCCGGATTTACCAATCGTTGCAACGGATGATATTCCCTGTTCAGACCAGATGGATTCCTCCAGAGATACAAAACAATCGATCTCCTGATCTGCTAATTTCTTTTCAACATCATCATTATTATATACATTTACATGCTCTGTATGTATGCCATTCCTATTCTCCCATTCTGTCAGCATGATTTCAGGTTCTGTATCCATGAGCACACCTACACGTTTCCCATCCATAGACCCGAAATCAGACAGCCCAATATCCGTATGTGACAGATCAGCATAAAGGATATATTTTTCCTCGCCCATGGGTTCATCCGAAAAAAGCATCTTTTGTGCACGTTCGTCGGTATAGGAGATATCGCCCATAATATCGATCTCACCGTTTTCAAGCTTGTCAAAACAGTTGGACCAGTCACATTTCACATACTCAAATTTCCATCCGGTATAGCCTGCCAGCGCCTGCATAAGCTCGTAGCCAAATCCCCGTCTGATACCGTTTTTATCTACATAATCGAAGGTATCCTCAAACGAGCCTACACGGATGATCTTTTGTTCCGTTGCCTGCGTTTCCGATCCTTTTGTTTCCTGTTGCGCTGATTCATCCTGTTCCACTGTCTGTGGCAGTTTTTCTGCATTGTTCCTTTCAGCAGCCCGGCAATGTACTGATAATATCATCCACATTCCTAAAACCACAAATATACCTGCAAACAGTATGGCTGATTTTTTTCTACTTTTATCCATTTTTCTTTTCTCCACAAATTACCCGGTTATTACACAGCACATATTTTAAAAAATGCACTGCCTTTTCAGACAATGCATCTTAAACATTGCAACTGGCTGTCATTTTACAGACCCTATAGCTTGCGTCTCAGCCTTTCGACTAATTTGCTGACGAATCTTCTGTTGTATTATATTGTGTATTTTTCATTAAGGCTCTATTATAAATATTTTATCATTGTCGGGACGAGGATGTTCATATCAACAGGCTTTGCAACATGATCATTCATTCCAACAGAAAGAACCTTTTGTATATCTTCTGCAAAGACATTGGCAGTCATTGCGATAATTGGAATCCTGGCTTTTTTAGTATCCTTCATCTTTCGGATGGCTAATGTAGCATCATATCCATTCATAACCGGCATCTGAATATCCATAAGGATCATCCTGTAATAATCGGCATCAGCCTTTTCAATCATGTCAATGCATGCAACACCATCATTTGCAGTCTCAACTACACAGCCCTCTTCCGTCAATAGTTCCGTTGCGATTTCTGTGTTGATCTCATTATCTTCAACTAATAAGATCCGAACGCCTTTCAGGCAATTCCTGTTACGAAGATTACTGTTTTTCTTCACCAGAGAGTCTTCTTCTGACGCTTTCCTGCAAGGAACAGTCACTGTAAATGTGGAACCTTCACCCTGCCTGCTTTTCACTTCTATCGTGCCATCCATGAGCTCTACAAGCTTTTTCGTAATGCCCATTCCGATGCCGCTGCCTTCAATATGACTGGCTGTGGAGTTACGTTCTCTTTCAAAAATTTCAAAAATATGCTTTTGGAATTCTTCAGACATGCCAATTCCATTATCGGTAATGGTGATGATCATATTACACCAGTCTTCTTTTTCACAGGCTTCCTGTACAACGTTACAGGTAATCGTACCTCCTGTATTTGTATACTTTACAGCGTTACTTATAATATTGAAACAGATCTCTGACAGATGGGGTGCATCCATATATACAAACGGATACATGATCTGTTCTGTCAGAGAGAGAGTCTGATTTTTACTTTCTGCCTGTTGCTGGAAGATAGCAACACAATTTTCAAAGCATTCATGGACATTCGAAACAGAGTATTCCATTTCGACCTTATTATTTTCAATCCTTGCAAGATCCAGAACATTACTGAGTAACGACAAAAGTCCTTTTCCGCATACCTGGATCTTTTCAAGATATCTGCCAAGTTTTTCAGTTTCCTGCAAATGTCTGGATGCCAGCTCTGCATAACCAATGATCGCGTTCATAGGAGTCCTGATGTCATGAGACATATCAAACAGGAATGATGATTTTGCTTTATTGGCACATTCTGCTTTTAATTTAGCTTCCCGCAATTCTTCCTCTTGCCTTAATTCCCGCAGTTTTTCATCTGTCACATCTCGATTTGCGATCAGTACTGATGTAATATTTCCATTTTTGTCATAGCTCTGAGGAACAACCATGGAAAGAAACCATGATCCATTCTTTTTTTTGAATTCGGAAGACATGGATTCTTTATTATGAAGCCGTGCCGCCATAGTTTGTATATCAAAAAAATCTATATATTTCTGTACAAACGATTCTGCTATTATACCTTTTATAATCTCAAACTGAGGATCCCAATCAGTACTGTCTTCTTTAAAATCCATATCCATTTTGCGAGATCTTTTGACAAGTTCAACCCTCTTTGTTTTTAAATTCAACATTGAGATATGATAGTAGGCAGTGCCTAATGCCTGAAGCGCCTGCCGGGTTTTTTTCACCTGCTTTCCCAATGTGACTGGAAACTCTTCACCGTTCATCTGTTCCTGATCCGGTACTGACTGATGCAGATGCCGGACTAACCATTTTCCATTTATCCTCTCATAGATAATAGTGAATCTTGTTTCCATTTCAAAACAGACTGATCCATCACGAAACAGGCCGGCAAAGTCTACCGTCCCATGTGCAAGAACATGGTCATCACCAAGCCACTCTTCTTCCTGATGTAAATTTTTTACTTCAATTCTGATTTTGCCTCTTCGTTTTACATCAAATTTAAATGATTCCAAAAACTCATGCAGATTGGTGAATAATTCATGTTTCCCGGTTCCAATCAGATTAATATTTTCATCAAAGTAATTCTCGATACCCAGATCATTTACTGATTCGGCGTTACTATATATTTTCAAAAGTTGTTCTGTGAGTTTTTTAAAATCATCCATACGCTTCCCTCCCACCTGAAAACATTAAATGATTTTTAGTTCTTTGCTCAATTTCGGAGTTTACACACTTTTCATTCTCTTCCCATAATTTCAAATTTACACATCAGATCACTTGCTTTATTATATCACAGCATCATATTAATCCGCTATCATTTTTTCAGGACAGGTATCCATGGCAATACTGCCAAAGAGGAAAAAATAATATATTTGATGGCTGCACCCCAAGCCCCCGGGAAATCAAAATGACCAATATCAGATGTTTTTTTAAGTACGTCAAAAATCGGGATGAAATCCAGAAAAACAGATTTCATCCCGATTTTTTCACTGTAATGGCAGGGACTGCCGTTTGATCATCTGTTTTTATGATTTTGCGACAGCCCCATTTGTCAGAATACTTATGTTCTACCTGTTACGTGTTTTTTCTTTACAGTAAAAGTTAATTTGTGAATACCCGATAATTATCCTTCTTATTGTAATCCTTGTGGATTCCATCATCCTCATACATGGTATAACTGCTGTTTTTATATCCGATGATCTGCAGATGTGCTGTATCAATATCATTCACACACTCTGCCGCTTCTGCAACCGGGATACATTTACCATTCCGAATGAAGAGCGGTACTTCATTTAGTGCCACATCTACATAATGGATACCTTTTGTGAGAACCTCTTCAGAAATGCTTCCGTCCGGCAGGAACTTGATAAATTTCATTTCTTCCGGCAGATAGACATAACGGCCTCTTGCGTTCTGCTCATAGACCGGCGCGATCATGATCTCGTTTCCAAGCATCAACTGATCCTCTATCCTGATCGCTCTTCTGTCATCCGGATAAACAAACCCAAGTGGTTTGAAATACATGTCATCACTGAGCACAGCTTTCATATACTCACTGTACAGATAGGGCACAAGACGGTATCTGGTGTTAATGACAGCACGGAAATCCTCAATTTTTTCAAATTGATAACATTCCTGCTCTCTTGTTCCCGTCGCTGAATGATTACGCATCAGCGGTGTAAATACACCAAGTGCAAGAAAACGAAGCAGCAATTCTCTTGTCGTATCACTGCCAAAGCCTCCAAGGTCAGCACCTGTATACAGGAAACCACACATATTCAGAGACGGCAGCATCTTCAGATTAAGAAGGATATGTGACCACCAGGATTTATTATCTCCTGTCCAGATTCCGCCATAACGGTGCATTCCTATGTAGGAAGATCTGGAAAACATCAGAAAACGTTTTTCCGGGTCAATGCGTTCAAAAGCTTCTCCGGCTGCTCTTGTCATATTGTAGCCAAAAAGATTATGTACCTTGTCATGACGGATCTTTTTACCATCCACATTATGATAAAATCTTTTATAATCTTCCGGATCATTCGCAATACCCAGCATCTTTCCCTGCATCGCCCAGGGATGAATCCTGCCTTCGGTATCCTTTGCAAACTCTCCGGCAAGTTCTTTTGCCTCTGCAAGCCCTTCAGCAGAATAAAAGATTGCAGGCTCATTCATATCATTCCAGAAGCCTTCTATTCCCTGTTCGATCAGAAAACGATATTTGTCTCCGAACCATTTTCTGGCTTCCGTATTCAGCATATCCGGGAAATGGGTATCTCCCGGCCATACGGCTGCAACAAAATCACTTCCGTCTTCTCTCTTGCAGAAATAGTTGTTTTTGACACCTTCCTCGTAAATCTCATATCCCGGCTCAACCTTGACACCGGCATCAATGATCGGG
>Ga0129312_1000970_pt1 | contig 19141 bp, 18 predicted proteins | sample O827metagenome_FD_94434 | JGI IMG/M metagenome (GOLD analysis project Ga0129312, IMG submission 94434) | Orangutan group fecal microbial communities from Wisconsin, USA - O827 metagenome | ecosystem: Host-associated > Mammals > Digestive system > Large intestine > Fecal | place: USA: Wisconsin... | reverse complement strand
TACCGTTCTCGCCCAGCAGGGCGATACGCTCCCCGCCCTCCACCCGGAGGTACACGTCCTCGAACAGCCTTCGCTCGCCGAACGCCTTGGCGACACCCTTGATCTGTAAGACCTCGTCGCCCTTGAACTCCCGGCTCTGGAAGCGGGCCTCCAGACGGCGGGCCTTGGTGGGCTTCTGGGTGGTACGCATCCGCTCGATGCGCTTTTCCATGGAGAACGCCCGCTTGTGCAGGGCGTCGTTGCCCATAAACGCCCACAGGTGCATCTGCTCGGCGGCCTTCTCCAGCTGCTGGATCTTCGCCTGTTCCTTCAGATACTGCTTCATGCGCTCCTGATAGCGGCGCTCCTTCTCAATGGCGTAAAAGCTGTAATTCCCGCTGTAAAACTCCGCCTTGCCGTCCTGTATCTCGATGATGCGGGTCACGGTGCGATCCAGGAAGTAGCGGTCGTGGCTGATGGTGACCACGGTGCCGCGGAACTTGCGGAGGTACTCCTCCAGCCACTCCGTGGCCTGTAAGTCCAGATGGTTGGTGGGCTCGTCCAGCAGCAGGACGTCCGTATCCTCCAGAATCAGGCGGCCTAAGTTCACGCGGGTCTTTTCGCCGCCGGACAGCCGTTCAAAGAGACGGGTGCGCATCTCGTCGGAGATGCTCAGGCCGTTGGCGACCTTGTTCACCGCCGTAGCGGTATCCCAGCCGCCCAGTCCCTCAAAGCGGGCGTTCAGCTCCCCGTAGCGGCGGAGGGTGGCCTCGTCGGACGCGCCCTGCTCCATGCGGAGAGCCAGCTCGTCCATCTCGTCCTTCATGCGGAACATCCGGGCAAAGGCGGTTTGCAGCACGTCCTCCACCGTGTAGCCCGCGGGATAGACGGGGATCTGGGAGATCAAACCCACCCGCCGGCCGGAGGCGATCTGCACCGTGCCGCTGTCGTAGTCCAGCTCGCCGGTGAGGATCTTGAACAGTGTGGTCTTGCCCGCGCCGTTGCGGCCCAGCAGACCCACACGCTCGCCGGTGTCGATCTGGAATGTCAGGCCGTCCAGTATTTTCTTTTCCAGGTCGAAGGACTTGACCAGTCCCTCCACGCGAATGTCGATCATTTAGCTCTGTTCCAGTTCCTTTACGATGTTTTCAAAATGCATGGCGTGGGACGCCTTGACCAGCATGGCTGTGCCGCCGGTAAAGGCGGCGCGGACAGCGGGCAGCGCGTCCACCACAGACGGAAACCACTGGGCGCTGGACGCGGCGGACGCGATATCCCGCGCCTTTTCCCCGATGGCGATGACGCTGTCCAGATGCAGCTCGCCCGTCAAGGCGCCGATGGCGCGGTGGGCGGAGACGGTCAGCTCACCCAGCTCGCCCATGTCGCCCAGCACCGCCGCCCGGCGGCGGGTCTGTGTGACCGCCAGCAGCTTCAGCGCCTCCGTCATGGCCTGCGGATTGGCGTTATAGCAGTCGTCGATGAGCAGACGCCCCTCTGACAGATGAATAATGTGCATCCGGGAGCCGGTGGGAACGTAGGCGGCCACACCGGCGGTGATCTCCTCCCCCGTCAGACCCAGCGCCTCGCCGATGGCGGCGGCCATGGCCATGGGGTAGATCATAAAGCCGCCGGGGGACGCGGTCGCCAGCCGGTAGGAGGCTCTGGCTGTGGTGACGGTGCAGGCGATGCCCTCGATGCCCCGGTCGTCCACGTCGGCAACGCGGACGTTGCACCCCTCCCCTCTGCCGCAGCGCAGGATGGTCTGCGGCAGGGTGACGGTGTTCAGCAGCGGATCGTCGCCGTTGAGGACGGCGATGCCGTTGGGCGCCAGATTCTCGAATATCTCGCACTTGGCCTGTAAAATACCCTGCCGGGTATTGCCCAGATTCTCAATGTGGGCGTCGCCCACGTTGGTGATGACGGCGATATCGGGCCGCACCATCTCGCCCAGATAGCGTATCTCGCCGAAGTGGTTCATGCCCGTCTCGATCACCGCCGCCTGATGCTGCGGCGCAAGACCCAGCAGCGTCAGGGGCGTGCCGATATCGTTGTTGAAGTTGGCCTGTGTTTTCAGGGTATCGTACCGCCGGGACAGAACGGTCGCCACCATCTCCTTGGTGGTGGTCTTTCCCGCCGAGCCGGTGATCTGCACCACCGGCAGGGTAAAGCGGCTGCGATACCACGCCGCCAGCGCCTTCAGCGCAAGGCGGGTATCCGCCACCTGTATATAGAACTTTCCGGGCCGCATCGTCTCCGGCGCGCGGGCTGTCAGGCAGCCGGAAGCGCCGGCGGACAGGGCGCTGTCGATGTAGGCGTGGCCGTCGAACCGCTCGCCCGTCAGCGGGATGAAAAGCTGTCCATCCGAGGCGGCGCGGCTGTCGGTGGTGACGCCGGTAACGACGGCGGCGCTGTCTCCGGAGAGCAGCGTACCGCCCACGGCGGCGCACAGCGCCGCCACGGTGCAGGGGCTCATAGCTGCGCCGCCTTTCGCAGCGCCAGCGAATCCAGCACGATCTTTTCACACAGGTCGGCATAGCTCAAGCCCACCTGCGCCGCTTCCTGCGGCACAAGGCTGGTGGGGGTCATGCCCGGCAGGGTGTTGACCTCCAGACACCATGCGTTTCCGTCCGCGTCCAGAATAAAGTCGGAGCGGGAGTAGACGGACAGCCCCAGTCCCCGGTGGAGTGTCAGCGCCATCTCGCCGATCTGACGCCATTCCTCCTCGGTGATGGGCGCGGGGCAGAGCTCCTCCGCGCCGTCCTTCTGGTATTTGGAGACATAGTCGAAATACGCGCCTCTGGGGATGATCTCCACGGCGGGGAGATAGGTGTCCCCCAGCACGGCGATCTGGATCTCCCGGCCCTTGATCTTCTTCTCCACCACCACATGGCCGCCGTAGCGCAGCAGACCGCGCAGCGCCTTTTCCAGTTCTTCCTTGGTGTCGGGCAGCTCCACGCCGATGGAACTGCCGCCGTTGACGATCTTCACGGCGCAGGGTACGTCCAGCTCCTCCACCAGGCGGGGGATATCGGCCTCTGTATAGTACACGTCATGCCACGGGGCGGTGCGGACACCCAGCGAATCCATAAAGCGCTTGGTAACGGCCTTGTCCATGGCCATGCCGCTGCCCAGATAGCCGGAGCCGGTGTAGGGTACGCCCAGCAGGTCCAGCGTGGCCTGAATGCGGCCATCCTCGCCGCAGCTGCCGTGGAGCGCCAGAAATACGACGTCGGCCATCTGGCAGACGGTCAGCACGTCCTTGCCCAGCATACTGGGGCTTTGGTCCCTCCGGCTGCGGCGCACCGCCTCCAGATCCGGCTCCACGCTCTCCACATGGTTGTCGGGGCAAAGGCCGTCCGGCGCGTCGAAAATATCCTCCAGCCGTCCCTCGTAGCTCTCAAGCCCCAGAAACATATCCACCAAAATGGCCTGATGACCCTTCTCCCGCAGGGCGCGGCACACGCCGGTGCCGCTGGTCAGCGCCACCTGACGCTCTGTGGAAAGGCCGCCTGCCAAAACAACGATCTTCATCGTGATCCCTCGCTTTCGGGGCGCCGTGCGCCGTCTAATGGCCCACGCCCCCAGTCTTAGATGTAACATTATAGCACGGCGGCGCGATGATTACAACTGTTTCGCCGTGAACAAACGGAGAATAAAGGGGGCGCGCCCCGCAGGACGCGCCCCTCTGTTCCCCATTATGCTATCTATCGCAGCCAGTCCGGTTTTGACCGTCCCTGCACGCCGGACACCATGCCCATGGACACGAACAGCATCACCAGTGACGAGCCGCCGTAGCTGATGAAAGGCAGTGTCAGACCGATGACGGGCATGACGAACAGGCACATCCCCACATTGACGATGACCTGAAAGATGACCACGCTGGCCACACCGATGCAGACAAGCCCCTCCAGACTGGTCTTGGCGTGGCGCGCCACCCAGACGCAGCGGACGACGATGGCCGTCAGCAGCGCCAGCGTCAGGATACAGCCCAGCAGCCCCAGCTCCTCGCCGATGACGGTAAAGATAAAGTCGGTGTGCCGGTTGGGCAGAGCGGAGCTGTACTCGCTCTGGGTCTGGGTGCCATGGAACAGTCCCTGCCCCGTGAGCTTGCCGCTGCCCAGCGCCATAAGGCTGCGGGTCTGCTGCCAGCCGGTATCCTGCGGGTCGAGGCTGTGGTCGAACAGCACCTGAAACCGGAGCTTCATATAGGACGGGATCTTGTTCAGATCCCACATCGCCCAGAAGGCCAGTCCGCCGGCCATTCCGCCCAACAGGAACCACCGCAGGGCTACGCCCCCCACAAAGCACATACAGGCGAAGATGAACAGGAACACCAGCGCGCTGCCCATGTCGGAGGACACCTTGTAGTACAGGACAAAAATGACGCCCAGATGCGCCGCCAGAAACAGGATGGACGGGATGCTGCTCAGGTCGCGGTTCTCCTTGAGCCAGACCAACTGCTTGGCCAGCACCAGCGTCAACGTCAGCTTCACGATCTCGGCGGGCTGCACCTTCACCGGCAGGAACGGGAAATCCAGCCACGCCCGGTTGCCGGTGTTGTCCGCGATGCCCAGCGGCGTGACCAGCAGAAGGATACATACCACGCCGACGAGGAAGATCCATTTCCAGTATTTGCACAGGTCGTTCAGGTCGATCTGGGAGATCACCAGATACAGCACCACGCCCAGCAGCAGCGCCACAGACTGGACCGCCACCAGACGCCATGTGTGCATATAGCGGGTGGCGCTGGCCACCATGAGAACGCCGAACAGGGACGCCGCAGCGCACAGCGCCAGCAGCACCAGATCCGTCTGGCGCAGGATATCCGCAAAAAGCTCCCGCGAACGGCGCAGCATGGGCGTCCCTCCTCTCCGGTAAAATGGTCATAAAGCGGTATTAGTGTACCACAAGAAGTTTTATCTGTAAACCGGCGTTTCGCTCTTTTCTTTTCCGGCAGGGTGTGTTACAATGAGACGATTTGAGCAAAAGCGGAGGTGACGGCATGGAGTATCTGTCCCACAGCCCGGAGGACACGGAGCGCATCGGTGAGGAGCTGGGGCGCACGCTGCATCCCGGCTGTGTGGTGGCCTTCCGCGGTGGACTGGGCATGGGCAAGACCGCCTTCACACGGGGTCTCGCCCGCGGGCTGGGCTGCCGGGGGCGCGTGACCAGTCCCACCTTTACCATCGTCAACGAGTACAGCGGGACCATTCCCCTGTTTCATTTTGATATGTATCGGCTGGGCGGCGAGGATGAGCTGTTCGACATCGGCTGGGACGATTATCTGGCCCGGAACGGCGTCTGCGCCGTGGAGTGGTCGGAGCAGGCGGCCGGCGCGCTGCCGGAGGACGCCATCCTCGTGAACATCGCACGGGGCGAAGGCGAAAACGACCGCATCATCACCATCACGGGAGGCGAGACACATTGAAGATACTGGCGCTGGAGACATCGGCGAAAAGCGTGTCCGCCGCCGTCACGGAAAACGGCACGGTGCTGGCCTCCGCCTATCAGAACAGAGGCTTGACCCACAGCGTGACGCTGATGCCCCTTGTGGACGGTATGCTCCACGCGGCGGGACTGACGCTGGATGATATCGGGCTGATCGCCGTGGCCAACGGCCCCGGCAGCTTTACGGGTCTGCGGATCGGCGTGTCGGCCGCCAAGGGTCTGGCGTGGGCGAAGGAGCTGCCCTGCTGCGGCGTATCCACGCTGGCGGCCATGGCGCGGACATCCGCCGATCACCACGGGCTGGTCATCGGCGCCATGGACGCGCGGCGACAGCAGATCTACCACGCCCTGTTCCAGGCGGAGGGCGGCCGCGTGACACGGCTGACCGAGGACTGCGCCATCTCGCTGGAGGAGCTGGCGGCGCAGCTGCGGGACGACCCGGCGGATAAGCTGGTGGTAGGCGACGGCGCGGCACTTTGCGCCGGATACCTCAATGACGCGAACATCCCCTGCCGCATGGCGGACGAGTCCCACCGGATGCAGTCCGCCGTGGGTGTGGCGCTGTGCGCCGAGGAAATGGCGGCGCGGGGCGAAACGGTGACGGCGCAGGCGCTGGAGCCGGTGTACCTGCGGCTCAGCCAGGCGGAGCGGGAGCGTCTGGCCCGCGGTCTGAAGATCACGCTGGACTGAGCACACATCCCCGCATTCTTCTATACGTATTCCATGCAAAATTTTACATACACGGAGGAGACAAAATGTACAGCGAGAAAGTTCATATCATGAACCACCCTCTGGTGGCCCACAAGCTGACCATCATGCGCGACAAGCACACCAGCGTCAAGGATTTCCGCGAGCTGGTATCTGAGATCGGAATGCTCATCACCTATGAGGCTACCCGTGACCTGCCCCTGACCACCAAGCACATTGAGACCCCTATCTGCGAGATGGACGCGCCCACGCTGGCGGGTCGCAAGTTCGTGGTGGTTCCCATCCTCCGTGCCGGTCTGGGTCTGGTGGACGGCGTGCTGCGTATGGTCCCCTCCGCCCGCGTCGGTCATATCGGTATGTACCGCGACGAGGAGACGCTGGAGCCCCATCCCTATTTCTGCAAGATGCCCAAGGACGTGGCCGACCGTGACGTGCTCATCGTCGACCCCATGCTGGCCACCGGCGGCTCCGCTGCCGAGGCCATCGGCGAGATGAAGAAGTTCGGCTGCAAGCATATCAAGCTGATGGTGCTGGTGGCGGCTCCCGAGGGCATTGAGCATATCCAGAAGCTCTATCCCGACGTAGACATCTACGCCGGCGCCGTGGACAAGTGCCTCAACGAGAACGGCTACATCGTCCCCGGTCTGGGCGATGCCGGCGACCGCATTTTCGGCACCAAATAACACCTGTACGGCAAAACGCCCCCGCTGCGGGGGCGTTTTTGTCTGTATGGCGCCGCAGGTATCCCGGTCACTGGTAAATTCCGGCGTTTTGACTGTTTGACGGTGGCTGCACAATGTGGTATACTATTTACGATTTTTTATTTCATCCGTAAAGGAGCTGTATCATGCGCGTTATCGATCTGGAAAACATCAAGGACTCCATGAATAACGAGACTCAATTTGTCCTGCGCTGTGAGGAGGTCTTCCACGACAAGATCTCCGCTGCCGCAGCCGCGATCCTCTCCAGCAACCGGCCCATTGTGGCGCTGACCGGCCCCTCCGGCAGCGGCAAGACCACCTCCGCCATGCGGCTGAAGGACTATCTGGAAAATCTGGGCGTGACGGTGTGCCTGCTGAGCATGGACAACTTCTTCCTGCCGCTGGAGCAGCGTCCGCCGGAGGCCACAGACTGGGAATCCCCCTACTGCGTGAACGTGGATCTGCTGGTGTCCTGCATCAGCCGCCTGATGGACGGCAAGGAGGTCGACATCCCCTGGTACGACTTTAAGGCCGGCAACACCGGCGGCTACAAGAAAATGCAGGGTGAAAAGGGCTGCATCGTCATTGCCGAGGGCATCCATATGCTCAATCCCCTGATCTTCGACAAGATCCGCGGCGCCGCCACCGGCGTCTATGTCGCCCCCCGCACCCGCATCCTCACCAACAACGACCGGGTGGTGCGCCCCGAGCAGCTGCGCGTGGCGCGGCGGCTCATCCGGGACTACAACACCCGCGGCCACTCCCTGCGGGAGACGGTGGAGCGCGCCGAAAGCGTGAACCGCGGCGAGGTCAACTATATCAAGCCCTACAAGGGCAATGCCGCTATCCACATCGACTCCTTCCACGACTATGAGCCGTGCATCCTGACCAAGTGCCTGGGCGAGATCCCCAACATCCGGGAGGAGCTGACGACGGAGTATCTGCAGGCGCACGATCTCACCGATCTGATCGACGTGGTGAACACTGTGCCGCCGCTGCACACCCCCTTCGTGCCCCGCAATTCCATCGTCCGCGAATTCGTGGGCGGCAGCTGCTATGAATATTGATTTTTCCGTCTAACATACCATAAAGGAGGTCGTATCTATGAACCGTATCATCACCATCAGCCGTGAATTTGGCTCCGGCGGCCGTGAGCTGGGCAAGCGTCTGGCCGAGGCGCTGCACATTCCCTGCTATGACCATGAGATCATCGAGATGATCGCCAAGGAAAATGGCTTTAATGAGGATTATGTGGCACATATGTCCGAAAAGAGCATCGAGGCCGCCTACCCCCTGACCATCGGTCACCGGTTCGGCGTACCTCCCTTCCAGATCATGGACCAGCCCATCCGCGTGGCGGTGGCCCAGCGCCAGATCCTGGAGAACTTCGCCAAGAGCGGCGACTGCGTCATCGTGGGACGGGGCGCGGATGTGATCCTGAAGGCCTATAAGCCGCTGAACATCTTCGTGTATGCCGACAAGGAGTCCAAGATCGAGCGGTGCCAGCGCCGTGCGCCTGCCGGCGAGAACATGACCGCCTCCGAGATCGAGAAGCGCATGAAGCAGATCGACCGCAACCGCTCCCAGCACCACCAGATGTACAGCGACAGCAAGTGGGGCGCCAAGGAGTCCTACGACCTGTGCATCAACACCTCCCGCCGCTATGTCAAGGATCTTGTTCCCGCCGTCGCCAAGTTCTGCGAGGACTGGTTCAACTCCCCCGAATAAACACCCGCGAAAGCGCCCGGAGCACTTGGCTCCGGGCGCTTTTTTCATAGTATCGCGCTGTGCGGGAACACTACCGCAAAGGAGTGATGGTATGATCCCCTGTACCGACAGCTGCCAGTGGCAGCGGGACGGTCTGTGTACGCTGGATACCTGCGGCGCGGCGGGGCAGCCCAGCGCCGGACACCCCTGCGTCCACTATGTGCCTATTTCCCCTGCGCCAGCAGACGCAGCGCCTCCGAGATGTTCCGCACCGGCAGCAGCTCCAGCGTGGAGCGGGCGCGAAGATCCACCGCATGATGCGCCGGAATGATGCACTGTGTAAAGCCGAGACGCTTTACCTCCGAGAGACGCTGCTCCATATGGCTGACGCTGCGTATCTCCCCGGAAAGTCCCACTTCGCCCACGGCGGCCATGCCGTTTGGCACGGGCTTGTCCAGATAGCTGGAGGCGATGGCCACCACAGCCGCCAGATCGGCGGCAGGCTCGTCCAGCGTCAGGCCGCCGATGATATTCAGGTAGGCGTCGCACTGGCTGACCTTCAGCCCGCCCCGCTTCTCCAGCACCGCCAGCAGCATGGCGGCGCGGTTGTAATCAAAGCCGTTGCTGCTGCGGAGGGGTCTGGCTCCGGCGCAGGGTGCGATCAGCGCCTGTATCTCCGCCAGCACAGGGCGCGCGCCCTCCATCACGCAGGTGACGCAGGTGCCGGACGCGTCCTGCGGACGGCCGGACAGCAGCATCTCCGAGGGGTTCTCCACCTCCCTGAGACCGCTGTCCAGCATCTCAAAGACGCCGATCTCATTGGTGGCGCCGAAGCGGTTCTTAGCGGCGCGCAGGATGCGGTACGTCATGCGGCTGTCGCCCTCGAAGTACAGCACGCAGTCCACCATATGCTCCAGCACCTTGGGGCCGGCGATGCTGCCCTCCTTGTTGACGTGGCCGATGACGAACACCGTGACCCCCTGCCCCTTGGCCAGCTGCATCAGCGCCATGGTGCAGTCCTTCACCTGCCCCACACCGCCGGCGGGCGCGTCCAGCTCCTCGTTGTACAGGGTCTGGATGGAGTCCACGATCAGCACGTCCGGCGTCTCCCGGCGGACACATTCCAGCACATCGCCCAGCCGCGTCTCCGACAGGACGAACAGGTTCTCGCTGTCCACGGACAGGCGCTTGGCCCGCAGCTTCAGCTGCCGGGCGGACTCCTCGCCGGAGACGTACAGCACCTTGCAGGTGCTGCCCAACTGCTGGCAGATCTGGAGCATCAGCGTGGACTTTCCGATGCCGGGTGCGCCGCCCACCAGCACCAGCGAGCCCTTCACGGCGCCGCCGCCCAGCACGCGGTCCAGCTCCCCCATGCCGGTGGGGAAGCGTATCTCCTCATCCTCCTGCAATTCTGTAATGGCAGGCACCTTTACAGCACCGTTCATGCGCGGCGTTTTTCCGCCCTTGGCAGGGCGCTCCGCCGGCTGCTCCACCATAGAGTTCCACGCGCCGCAGACGGCGCAGCGTCCCGACCACTTGGGACTTTCGCTGCCGCACTCCGTGCAGAAAAAAACAGTTTTCGCTTTCATGCTATTCCCTCGCTCGTACAATATTGGCAGTAGGCCACCGCGATAACGGCGGCGAGCTTCACTTGATAGGACGGCTGCTGCAAAAGCGCCGTCTCCTCCGAATTGGACAGGAACCCGCACTCCACCAGAATGGCCGGGCAGGTGGTGTGGGACATGAGGTACACCCCGTCGCCGATGGGCTTGGCGGCCTTGTCCCGACCCTCGTTCACGCCGCTGTTCAGCGCCTGCTGCACCGTCTGCGCCAGCTCCTGGGCGGGCTTCACGTTGTTGTAGAACACCTGTGCTCCCCGAACGCCGGGGTGTCCGGGCAGGCTGTTCTGGTGGATGCTGATGAGCAGGCCGTTGGGCGTCCCGTTGGCCAGCGCCGTGCGGTTTTTCAGGTCGGAGACCTTCTTCTCCCGCAGGGTAGAGGCGGAGTCGTCGTAAATGGCGTCATCGCCGGTGCGGGTCATCACCGCCGGATGCCCCAGAAAACGGAGGATCTCATAGAGCCGCCGGGTGATCTGGAGGTTGATGCCGCTCTCCGCCACGCCGCCGCTGGACACGGCGCCGCCGTCCTCCCCGCCGTGTCCCGCATCCAGTACCAGCATGGTCTGGGGTCTCGGCGGTGCGGCAGGCGCGGCGGCAGGCACCTGCGGCGCTGGGCGGGGCGCTGCCGCCGCCAGCAGAACGAGGACGGCCGCCAGCGCACCGGCGTATATCGCTTTTTTCGGAATGAACAGCACCATGGGTCTCCCCTCCTCGGGAAAGCCTATGGCGGCGGGCGGTGTTTTATGTATCATAGCACAGCGGGCGAGAAAAAGAAATGCTTTTCCTTGCGGACTGCCGGTTTCCTTCCGCCCTGCCGCGATTTTTCTTGTATTCGGTCTTGCTTTTTGCGCTGAAACCGAATATACTGCCAACAGAATCGGTTAGAGTAGCGGGCGCTCCCGTAATCTCTGGGGATAAGCTCCCAGCCGGTTCTTTTTTGCACCTACTGGCTACTTTGATACACACAAGCCCCCTCCGGCGGTGCCGGAGGGGGCTTGTGTTGTCCCGTCAACTGTCGAAGGACGGGTTGATAAAATAGATATTCTTTTCGCTCATACGGTCCTTCGCAAGACGCAGTCCCTCGCCGAAGCGCTGGAAATGCACGATCTCCCGGGCGCGCAGGAACTTGATGACGTCGTTGACGTCCGGGTCGTCGCTGAGCCGCAGGATGTTGTCGTAGGTGACGCGGGCCTTCTGCTCTGCTGCCAGATCCTCGGTCAGATCGGCGATCAGGTCGCCCTTGACCGCCATGGACGCCGCGTTCCACGGGAAGCCGGCGGCTGCGGCGGGATAGATACCGGCGGTGTGATCCACAAAGTAGGCGTCGAAGCCGGCGGTCTTGATGTCCTTCTCCGACAGATTGCAGGTCAGCTGGTGGACGATGGTGCCGATCATCTCCAGATGCCCCAGCTCCTCCGTGCCGATGTCCGTGAGCAAGCCCTTCAGCTCCGGATAGGGCATGGAGTAGCGCTGACTCAGATAGCGCAGGGACGCGCCCAGCTCCCCGTCCGGCCCGCCGTACTGGGAAATGATCAGCGCCGCCAGTCTGGGGTTGGCGTTTTTGATCTTTACCGGGTATTGCAGCTTCTTTTCATACACAAACATCAGTCGTTCCCTCCTTTGTCCCAGGGCCACGGGTCATCCAGCCAGCGGAAGCCGCCCTCGGTGATAGCCGTCTTGCACAGCGGGCCGTTGGCCTCCTCGTACCGCGCACGCCCCTCCCGGCCCAGCCGGATGTAGCTCCAGTACAGCTCCTGCGCCTGCTTGTCGTTGGGATGGGTGGTCAGGTACAGCCCCAGCTCGTCAATGGCAAAGTCCAGTGCCATCAGCTCCAGCAGTGCCTCATTTACCTTGGGAAACCGGGAGCGCAGCTCCTTGCAGAACGGCAGATCCAGACCGGGGAACAACGTGCCCTGCAGCAGCGCCTCCCGGTCCTCGTAGCGCTGGGCGTCCTCGCGCTGCATGGCGATATAGGGAAACACCATGTTGCCGCAGCCCTTCGGCAGGCATCCGTCCATCTCGCGGCAGACCGCGTCTTTGCGGGCCGCCATCTCCCGGGACGCACCATCCTGTGCTGCCGCCGAAGCGGCAGTTCTCTCCATATACAAGAGAAATTCCTCCTTTGAAGCGGTGATATCGGTGAGCCGGAAACGGCTCACCTCATTCTATGCGCCGGCGGCGGGGCAGGCACCTGACGGGAGGGCGGAAAAAATTCCGGAAACTTTTGCGAAAACAGGAGATTTACGCCGCAGAGTGTGGTACAATGGTGCGGACATCACAGACAGCCCGTTCCTCCCCCACGGAGGAGGGCTGTCAAATACAGGCAAGGAGAAACTGCCATGAAGGTCGTGCTGCAACATCTGACCAAGAGATTCCCCAACCGCAACAAAAAAGCGGGTGGCGACGTCGTCGCCGTCCATGACTTCACCTTTGAGATCCCCGACGGGAAGCTCATCGGTCTGCTGGGCCCCTCCGGCTGCGGCAAGAGCACGGCGCTGAACCTGATCAGCGGCCTGCTGGAGCCGTCGGAGGGACAGATCTTCTTCGGCGAGGACGATGTGACCCATCTGCCGCCGGAGAATCGCGGCGTGGGGCTGGTGTTCCAGAACTACGCGCTGTACCCCCACCTGACGGTACGGCAGAACATCATGTTCCCGCTGGAAAACCTGCGGGGTACGGAGAAGCTGACCAAGGCGGAGATGGCGGAGCGGACGCTGGAGGCGGCAAAGCTGGTGCAGCTGGAGGGTCTGATGGACCGCAAGCCCAGCGAGCTGTCCGGCGGCCAGCAGCAGCGCGTGGCTATCGCCCGCGCGCTGGTAAAGCGCCCCCGGGTGCTGCTGCTGGATGAGCCGCTGTCCAATCTGGACGCACGGCTGCGCCTCCAGACACGGGAGGAGATCCGCCGTATCCAGCGGCAGACCAACGTGACCACTGTTTTCGTCACCCACGATCAGGAGGAGGCCATGAGCATCTCCGACGAGATCGTGGTGATGAAGGACGGTGTGGTGCAGCAGATCGGCAAACCCCAGGAGGTCTACGACCAGCCGGTAAACCTGTTCGTCGCCAAATTTCTGGGGACGCCGCCCATCCACGTCTTTGACGGACGCATCGAGGGCGGCAAACTGTACATAGGCGGCGCGGCAGTGCTGGACGTGGACGGTGCGGCTGACCAGCCGGTATACGCCGCCGTCCGGCCGGAGGGCTTTATCCTCGCGGAGGACGGCCCCCTGTGCTGCAAGCTGGACCGCGTGGAGGTCATGGGACGGGACATCAGTGTGGTATGCACCCATCCGGACTGTGAAAACGCGGCCATCCGCGCCATCATCAACGCCGACAGCCGCGTGGACACCACCCGGGAGACGGTGCGCTTTGCCCTGAAGCCCCACAAGGTGTTCCTGTTCCATCGGGAGGAACAGACGCGGCTGGGCTGCACCCTGAGGTAACGCCATGGACAAACGAAATGCCAAGGGCTGGCTGTATCTGCTGCCTGCCATCGCCTTTCTGGGCGTGTTCATGGTCTATCCGCTGGTGGACGTGTTCGTGTACTCCTTTGAGGAAGGGTACAACTCCGCATCCCAGACGTTTTCCGGCGTAGGTCTGTTCAACTACCGCTATGTGCTGCGGGACCCCTACTTTTTGCAGGCACTGAAAAACACCTTCATCCTCGTCATCATCACCGTGCCGGTGTCCACCGGCCTTGCCCTGCTGATCTCGCTGGGGCTCAGCTCCATCGAAAAGCTGCGGGGTCTGTTCCAGACGGTGTACTTCCTGCCCTACGTCACCAACACGCTGGCGGTGGGCCTGGTATTCATGATCCTGTTCAAAAAGACCGCTTATACCGACGGTCTGGTGAACGCGATGCTCCACTGGTTCGGCAGTCCCGGTGTGGACTTTATCGACGGGCCGTACTGGGCGAAGATGTTCGTGCTGTGCTTCTACACTGTATGGGTGGTGCTGCCCTTCAAGATCCTGATCCTTACCAGCGCGCTGGCGTCGGTGAAGCAGGACTACTACAACGCCGCCCGCATCGACGGCACCTCCCGCCGGCGCATCTTCACCCGCATCACCCTGCCCATGATCTCCCCCATGATCTTCTATCTGGTGGTCACCGGCTTCATCGGTGCGTTCAAGGCGTACAGCGATGCGGTGGCTCTGTTCGGCACCGACCTGAACGCCGCCCAGATGAACACCATGGTGGGCTACATCTACGATATGCTGTACGGCGACTCCGGCGGCTACCCGTCCTTTGCTTCGGCGGCTGCCATTATCCTGTTCGCCATCGTGCTGACCATCACCTGCATCAACCTGCTGGTGAGCCGGAAGCACGTCCACTATTGAGAGGAGGCGACACTGTGGACTCTCATACCGATTATAAACAAATCGAGCTGGCCGCACGCCGCCGGCAAGCGGTGCGCCGCGCCGTCACCTATGTGCTGCTGGCGCTGTGGGCGGTGATCGTGCTGTTCCCCTTCTACTGGATGGTGCTGACCTCCGTGAAGAGCTACAGCGCGTACAGCGCCGAGCGCATCCCCGCGTTCTTCACCCTGTCCCCCACACTGCAAAACTACCACGACGCCTTCACCGCCGTGCCGCTGGGTCGCTACTTCCTGAACACGCTGGTGTTCACCGTGGCCACCACCGCCATCATGCTGGTGGTCATCACGCTGGCGGCGTTCGCCTTCGCACGGCTGAATTTCCGTGGCAAGCACCTGGCCTTTACACTCTTTCTGGCACTGATGATGATCCCCAACGAGCTGGTCATCATCACCAACTTCGTGACCATCACGGACGCCGGCCTGCGCAACACGTTCTGGGGTCTGATCCTGCCGTCGGTAACGTCGGTGTTCTACATCTATTTGTTAAAAGAGAACTTCGCTCAGATCCCCGACGAGCTGTACTATGCCGCCAAGGTGGACGGCACCTCCGACTTCAAGTACCTGTGGAAGGTGATGCTGCCCATCTGCCGCCCCACAGTGGTGACCATCGTGATCCTGAAGGTCATCGAGTGCTGGAACTCCTATGTGTGGCCCCGCCTCATCACCGACGATGAGAACTATTTTCTGGTGTCCAACGGCATTCAGGCCATCCGGGAAAACGGCTTCGGGCGGGAGAATATCCCCGCCATGATGGCGGCGGTGGTGGTCATCTCCGTGCCGCTGATCGTGCTGTTCCTCCTGTTCCGCAACAAGGTCATGGAGGGCGTTTCGAGAGGAGGCACCAAGGGATGATGAAAAAAGTGCGGCTCCCCGCGCTGCTGCTGGCGCTGCTCTCTCTGCTGGCGCTGTGCGGCTGCCACGGCTCCCGCTGGCAGAACGCCTTCTCCGTGCCGGACAGCTTTGACGAGTCCCGGCAGTATGAGATCACGTTCTGGGCCAAGAACGACACCAACAAGACGCAGGTGGATATTTACAACAAGGCCATCAACGATTTTCAGGCGCTGTATCCCAACATCTCCGTGCGGCTGCGGCTGTACACCGACTATGGCAAGATCTACAATGACGTGATCACCAATATTGCCACCAACACCACGCCCAACGTGTGCATCACCTACCCCGACCACATCGCCACCTACCTCACCGGTGCCAATGTGGTGGCGCCGCTGGACGCCCTGTTTGCCGACGAGCAGTACGGGCTGGGCGGCAGCGCCCTCCGGTACGACGGGCCGGCGCAGGCGGAGATGATCCCACAGTTTCTGGAGGAGTGCAGCTTTTCCGGCAGTCACTACGCCGTGCCGTTCATGCGCTCCACCGAGGCGTGCTATGTGAACAAGACCTATGTGGAGGCGCTGGGCTACCAGCTGCCGGAGACGCTGACGTGGGACTTTGTGTGGGAGGTGTCCGATGCGGCGGCTGCGGCCAAAAATGCCGACGGCACCTTCGCCGTCAACGGGCAGGAGGTGCTGCTGCCCTTCATCTACAAGTCCACGGACAACATGATGATCCAGATGCTGCGGCAGAAGGGCGCCGGCTACTCCACAGACAGCGGTGAGGTGCAGATCTTCAACGACACCACCGAGGAGCTGCTGTACGGCATAGCTTCCCACACTGCCGGCGGCGCGTTCTCCACCTTCAAGATCTCCGGCTACCCCGCCAACTTCCTGAACGCGGGACAGTGCCTGTTCGCGGTGGACTCCACCGCAGGCGCCACATGGATGGGCTCCCACGCGCCGCTGAGCGACATCAGCGCCGACAAGTATGTGGATTTTGAGACGGCGGTGATGACCGTGCCGCAGTTCGACCCCGCACACCCGCAGATGATCTCGCAGGGGCCGTCGTTGTGCGTATTCAATAAGGACGACCCCCAGGAGGTGTTGGCCTCGTGGCTGTTCGCCCAGTACCTGCTGACCAATGAGGTGCAGATCGCCTACTCCCAGACGGAGGGCTATGTCCCCGTCACGGCAAAGGCTCAGCAGTCCGCCGTCTATCAGGACTATCTGGCGCAGGAGGGCGCGGACGACAAGCTCCACTATGATGTGAAGATCAAGGCCTCCAAGCTGCTGCTGGACAACGTGGACAACACCTTCACCTCACCGGTGTACAACGGCTCCGCCTCCCTGCGGAACGCGGCGGGACAGCTTATCGAGGATGTGACCAAGTCCGTCCGGCGCAAGGAGCCGGTGGACGCGGCGTACATGACGAGGCTGTACGACAACGTCACGTCCCTGTACCGGCTGGACCAGCGGGGCGCCATGGCTGCCGACGGCAGTCAGGCGCTTGGCCCCCTGCCCGCCCCCGCCAAGGCGCTGCTCGTTACGCTGGGCGGCGTATGGGTGCTGATGGCCGTTTACGGCGGTGTGCAGCTGGTCAAAAAGAAAAACCGTCAAAACAGCCATTGATTTATTTGCAGAATGCGGTATAATAAGGCGGGTGTGCGCTGAGCGCACCCGTCCTATTAACCATTTTTATGGTACAAACAAGAGGAGAAGCAACATGAAAAAGTTTTTGACCCTTCTGCTGGCACTGGTGATGGCTCTGTCCATCGTTGGCTGCGGCAAGACCGAGAACCAGACCGATGACAAGGATACCCCCGACGAGGGCGGTGAGGACGTCGTTTCCGTCGCTATGACCCACGAGGAGTTCGAGGCTGCTGAGCTGGATTCCGTCGTCACTGTGGAGACCTACATCCAGGCCCGTCAGGGCTGGTGGGAGAAGGACGGCGTCGGCGTCGCTACCTTCTACACCCAGGCCGATGACGGCGCGTACTTCCTGTACAACATGCCCTGCACCAAGGAGGCCTATGACAGCCTGCTGGTGGAGGGCGCCAAGCTCCGCGTCTACGGCTATAAGACCGAGTGGCAGGGCGAGGTGGAGATCATCGACGCCACTTGGGAGGTGCTGGATGGCGACACCAAGACCTACGAGGCTCTGGACGTGACCTCCCTGCTGGGTACCGACGAGCTGATCGCCCACCAGAATGAGAAGGTCGCCTTCAAGGGCATGACCGTGGCCGCCTCCAACGATGCGGGCGCTCCCTTCCTGTACAACTGGGATGGCTCCGGCTCCGAGGGAGATGATCTGTACTTCAATGTCACCCTGAACGACACCACCTACACCTTCGTGGTGGAGAGCTACCTGTGCGGCCCCGGCACCGACGTGTATGAGGCTGTCAAGGGTCTGAACGTGGGCGACGTGGTGGACATGGAGGGCTTCCTGTACTGGTACAACGGCACCAACCCCCACATCACCTCCGTGGTGAAGGCTGCTGCCTGAGGCATCTGAATGACAAAAGCGAGACGGCGCAAAGCCGTCTCGCTTTTCGTTTCCCTATGTCTTTCTTACGTTACTTCCGCGTCCGCTTCTCCTTCTCGCGGCGCAGCTTCTCATCCACCTTTTTCATGATGCGCAGGCACAGCGCCGAGCTGGCGCTCAGCAGCGCCAGCGCCACGGCGAATTCTTTGCTCTTTTTATTCATAGGGGAGTGCCTCCTTTTCGCTTGCCGGGCTATTTTCTTCTCCGGGCAGGTATTTCCCCGCCCGCAGCGTCAGTATACCACATCGCCGGAAAAAAGGCAATTCCTACCACTGGTAGACAATGCTCGCGGGATACACTTGTATGTGGTATTTTGCGGCATTTCGCCGACCGGTTCATTGAAATACGTTGTGGAATTGACGAGACAAGCACGTTGTTTTTTGGTGGGAATGCTGAAAATGAAATTGCCCCCTTTTTTCTCCCCTCCCCTTTATTTACTTTGTGTCTGTTTTGTGCTTTAATCTATACTGTACGAAGAGGAACAAAAAGTGCATTCATGGAATCTATAAAATTTGAGGAGGAAAACGTTCATGGTACAATTTGCAAGCAGAATGGACCTGCTGAAGGGCTCCGAGATCCGCGAGCTGCTGAAGCTGACCGCACAGCCCGACATTATCTCCTTCGCCGGTGGTATGCCCGCTCCTGAGCTGTTCCCCGTGGAGCAGATGATGGAGGCCTCTGTGGCCGTTATGAAGGAAAACGGCCGTGTGGCGCTGCAGTATTCTTCTACCGAGGGTTATCCCCGTCTGCGTGAGCAGATCGCCGAGCGTATGCTGGCAAAGAACAACATCCACACCGACAAGGATCACATTCTGGTGACCTCCGGTTCTCAGCAGGGTCTGGATTTCTCCGCCCGCGTGTTCCTGAATCCCGGTGATGTGGTGCTGCTGGAAAGCCCCTCCTATCTGGGCGCCGTCAACGCCTTCAAGGCCTGCGAGCCCAAGTTCATTGAAGTCCCCACCGATGACGGCGGCATGATCATGTCCGAGCTGGAGAAGATCCTGGCCACCACCGAGCGGGTGAAGATGATTTACGTCATCCCCGACTTCCAGAACCCCACCGGCCGTACCTGGGATCTGGAGCGCCGTCACCAGTTCATGGACATCATCAACAAGTACGAGATCCCCGTGATCGAGGATAACCCCTACGGCGAGCTGCGCTTCGAGGGCGAGTATATGCCCGCTCTGAAGAGCCTGGACACCAAGGGTCTGGTAGTCTATCTGGGTACCTT
>Ga0129312_1000968_pt1 | contig 19146 bp, 10 predicted proteins | sample O827metagenome_FD_94434 | JGI IMG/M metagenome (GOLD analysis project Ga0129312, IMG submission 94434) | Orangutan group fecal microbial communities from Wisconsin, USA - O827 metagenome | ecosystem: Host-associated > Mammals > Digestive system > Large intestine > Fecal | place: USA: Wisconsin... | reverse complement strand
CTGTGCGGCATCATCCATGGAACGGCTCTCCAGATCTACGATCACAAACTGGCCTGACACCAGATGATATACTCTCTGGCTATCGTTCAGACACTCCGTCATGCAGCCGGCTACATGTCTTAAGATATAATCTCCGTAGCCGGAGCCATACGCACCGTTTATAGCGCCAAAATCATCAATCCCTACATGCATCAGGAACCCATGCGGAACTGCTTCCTTTCTCTCGCGCAGATACGCACAAAAATCTATACCACCGAGCAGTCCGCTCGTATTATCCGCACGCTGCTGTGTTCCGGTCTCATTCAGACAACCGATCAGATACGCAGGCTTGCCCGCCGGATCATTGACAACGACCCCACGGCAGTTGATCCATACCGGCAGACCGTCCCTGCTGACCCAGCGATAATGCAGGTCATGTATCTTCTCACTGCCATCAACCAGCCTTGTAAAATGATCTATCAGCATCTCGCGATCACCTTCAAAAATCGCAGGCAGCATGTCCGGCATCGCATGCTCCATATACTTGCCGGGCAGCATAAAACGATCCACAGCACGCTGCGACATAACCATCCGATTATTCTGCAGGTCAATCACATACAGATGATCATCCATACACGGTGCAATCACATCAATCAGACGTCCCATATCAATCTCCTGAAACATCTGATATATATTCAAGGCATCTACATTCAGATCTCCTAACTGCATGATAACATAAACCTTCTCTCCTAGATTGTTGCCGCTTGCAGTGCATGCAGCTATTCCTCAAACTTTGCGATATTGAATCTGCTGATCATATCACGCAGGCTTTCTGCCTCGCCACTCATCTGCTCACTGGCAGCCGCACATTCTTCCGATGTCGCCGAGTTGGTCTGTACCACATCGTTGATCTGCTCAATACCCTCATTGATCTGTTTGATCTCTGCGGTCTGGGTCTCCAGAGTCTCTGCGATTCCGGTCACTTCCTGTGTGATGACCTTCGAACCATCCGCGACTTCTTCCAGCTGTGTAGCAGTCTCTTTTGCAACAACCATACCCTTTTCTACAGCCTTTACAGAAGTCTCGATCAGTGCAGCAGATTCCTTTGCCGCCTGTGCACTCTGATCAGCCAGTACATTGACCTGATTGGCAACCACCGCGAATCCCTTTCCTGCTTCACCGGCTCTGGCTGCCTCAATCGAAGCATTCAATGCCAGCAGGTTCGTCTGTGATGCGATCTCATTGATCGTTGCGATGATCTTGTCGATCTCCTGCGATGCCTGATTGATCTCATTCATAGAGCCAACCATCTCCTGCATCTTACCGTTGCTGTCAAGGATCGCATGCCCCAGCTTCTCTACCCTGCCGCTGATCTCCTTGGCTGTATGTGCATTGTTCTCTACCTGCTCAGACACACCTGCCACCGTCGCGGTCAGCTCCTGCACAACTGCAGCCTGACTGGTCGCGCCGTCTGCCAGATCATTGGAGCTGGATGCCACCTGCTCTGCCCCGCTGGATACCTCGTTTGACACACGCTGGATACCCTTTACTGTATCTGACATACTCTTTTCAAAGTGCATGAAGGAATCCAGGATACCAACAAAATCGCCTCTCCACTCAACCTCTGGCTGTACATCAAAATTGCCCTCTGAGAACAGCTTCATCGCACGGTCGATATCATCTACATAGGTTCCGAGTATACGGAGTGATTTACGCATGCTGTGCGCCAGTTTTCCGATCTCATCATCCGAACGATAGTCTAACTCACTGTGCAGATTTCCTTCTGTCAGCTCCTTTGCGACATCCTCGATCACATGCAGCGGCTCAAGAATACTATTCAGTACGAGACTGCTCGTCTTCTTGGCAATCACCAGTGCAACCACAAAAAATAAAATGATAATAGCAAAACCTGCCACAGCACACACAACCGTGCGACGAATTGCTTCAAGCACCAGCTCATCGGTCACTGCATCCAGCTTCTTGACGATCTCTACTAAATTGTTCAATGCCGGTGTACACTCGTTCAGAATCTGATCGGTTGCCTCTGCATCATTCCCGGATTTGATATTCTCTACGATTGCCAGTCCGACGGTCGCCCACCCATCCAACGCATTCGTATACTCCTGATACAACTCATCCGGCAGAACATTCGTTCCCTGAAGAATACGCACCTGTTCATCAACAACTCCCAGCAGTTCATTCACCTTCTGCTCGTAGCTGTCATAGGTAGACGAATCCTGATTCAGTGCCATCTCACGGATATTTCTGGCAGCGGCATTGACATTGATCCGGCAGTTCTTCACCGCCGCATCTGCAGCGTTTACTTTATTGACAAAGTTCATCATGTTAGCAAATAACACACCGATAATGATCACCGACAGCACGCCGGATGCAATCATCATCATGATGACTCTGCGGTAGCCATAATTAATCCTGTCCTGCAGCTGCAGACTTTCCAACTTTTGTTTCATTGTCTTCTTCTTTTGCAAATCCTTTGTCGTGGTCTTTTGTGACAACATAAATGATACATCCCTTTCCATATTCTCTTATTTTTCCGCAACCGTCTGATCGATTCACAGACACGGAATCACTTCATTTACCATAGTATATATCAGACCCCGAAATGGAAGTCAACAGCTTTTGATAAATTTTGACAGTTATCCACTGCTGCGCAATGAGCTTTGTCACTGGATCGACAGATAAGAATATCCCATCAGGCTCTCATCGACTTCACGTGCGACCTCTCTGCCCTCACGGATTGCCCATACGACAAGCGACTGTCCGCGATGCATATCACCGGCTGTGTAGACATGATCTACATTGGTCTTGTATCTGCCCGGCTCAGTCGCCACGTTCGTACGCTCGTTGACTGCGACTCCGAATGCCTTGGTCACATATGCCTCACTGCCGAGGAAACCTGCTGCGATGAGCACGATATCTGCGGGTAGCTTCTTCTCGCTGCCCTCGACCTCCTGCATCACCATGCGTCCGGTCTTCTCGTCCTTTACACTCTCGAGGTGGACAGTCACCAGTTCCTTCAGACTGCCGTTTTTGTCTTTGACAAACTCCTTGACCGTCGTCTGGTAGATACGCGGATCGTGGCCGAATTTTGCGATCGCTTCCTCCTGGCCGTAATCTGTCTTGCACACCTTCGGCCATTCGGGCCAAGGGTTATTCTCTGCACGCGTATCCGGTGCCTTCGGCATCATCTCAAGCTGTGTCACGGAAGCCGCACCGAGCCGGATGCTCGTACCGACACAGTCATTTCCGGTATCACCGCCGCCGATGATGACCACATGCTTATCTTTGACATCCACATATTTTTTATCCTTCAGCTGCGAATCCAGCAGGCTCTTGGTCACTCCGCCCAGGAAATCCACTGCAAAATAGATGCCCTTTGCCTCTCTGCCCGGTGCCTTGATATCACGCGGATGCTTCGCACCGCACGCTAAGATCACACGGTCATAATCTTTGAGCAGTTTGGCGGGTTTGACATCCTTTCCGACATCGACACCGGTCACAAATGTCACGCCCTCCTGCTTCATGATATTGATCTTACGGTCAATGATCTGCTTTTCCAGCTTCATATTCGGAATACCATACATGAGCAGACCACCAACGCGGTCGTCACGCTCATAGACCGTCACCTCATGTCCTCGCTTGTTGAGCTGGTCGGCAGCCGCCAGTCCTGACGGGCCGGAACCGATCACCGCTACCTTTTTGCCGGTGCGCACCTTCGGAGGTTTTGCATCTGCATAGCCATGTGCATATGCATACTCGATGATACCATGCTCATTTTCCTTGGTCGTCACACTCTCCCCGTAATGACCACACGTACATGCAGCCTCGCAGAGTGCGGGACAGACACGCGACGTGAACTCCGGAAAGTTGTTCGTCTTCTTCAGGCGCTGGTAGGCCTGCTCCCAGTTGCCTCTGTATACGAGGTCGTTCCATTCCGGGATCAGATTGTGGAGCGGACATCCGCTCGTCATTCCCATGATCGTCATTCCGGCCTGACAGAACGGGACACCACACGACATACAGCGCGCACCCTGTTCCTGTTGTTCTTCCAGAGAGAGTGGAAGATGGAATTCATGAAAATCTCTGACACGCTCGGTCGGATCGATCGCGACTGACGTCTTTCTCTCATAATCTAAAAATCCGGTCGGTTTTCCCATGTTCTTGTCCCTCCTTAATGTTTTGCATTTGCATAAAATGCTTCTATCTGTGCCTGCTCGGAGCTGAGCCCCTTTTCTTCCATCTGGACGATCGCCATCATCATGCGGTTGTAATCATAAGGAATGATCTTCTTAAATTTCGGCAGGTAATCTGCGAAATGATCGAGGATCTCTTTTCCTTTTTCGGAATTTGTGAGTGTCACATGCTCTCCGATCAGTTCTTTCAATTCTAATACGTCATATTTATTGGTCAGTTCCTCGGTAAATACCATCTCTTTATTGGTACGTGTATAGAGATCATTATCCTCATCCAGTACATATGCGATACCGCCACTCATACCTGCTGCAAAGTTCTTTCCAGTCTTTCCGAGTACAACGACACGTCCACCGGTCATATATTCACAGCCGTGGTCTCCGACACCCTCGACAACCGCAACCGCACCAGAGTTACGCACGCAGAAACGTTCACCTGCCACACCGCTTATAAATGCTTTTCCGCTCGTTGCACCGTAGAGTGCCACGTTACCGATGATGATATTTTCATCCTTTTTATAGGTGACTCCTGCCGGCGGATAGACGATCAGCTTGCCGCCTGATAAGCCTTTTCCAAAATAGTCGTTGGAATCCCCGACCAGTTCTAACGTCAGTCCTTTCGGAATAAATGCACCGAAGCTCTGTCCGCCCGCGCCCTTGCATTTTACGACAAAGGTGTCGTCTTCTAACGTCGTTCCGTATTTTTTCGTGATCTCTGAACCGAAGATCGTACCGAGTGAACGGTCTGTATTGGTGACTTCCAGCTCGATGACACGTTTCTGTCCATTCTCCAGTGCACTCTGGAACTGCTTCAGCAGCACAGTCTCATCCTTCGTCTTTTCCAGTTCAAAATCATATACCTTCTTCGGGTTAAAGATAAAACGCTCCTTTGTGCCGATATAAGGATTATATAAGATATTGGACAGATCCACTTTCTTCTGTTTCTCGTTCAGATCATCGCGCACACGCAGCAGGTCGCTTCTGCCGACCAGCTCATCCACGGTACGCACGCCGAGACGTGCCATATACTCTCTGAGATCCTGCGCGATAAACCGCATAAAGTTCACGACATACTCCGGCTTTCCGGCAAAACGCTTTCTCAGTTCCGGATTCTGTGTGGCTACACCGGCGGGACAGGTATCCAGATTGCACACACGCATCATGATACAGCCCATCGTAACGAGCGGTGCGGTCGCGAAACCAAATTCCTCTGCACCGAGCGCTGCTGCGATCGCGACATCCCTGCCGCTCATCAGCTTGCCGTCTGTCTCCACACGGACTTTTTCACGCAGTCCGTTCATGATCAGCGTCTGGTGCGTCTCCGCCAGTCCAAGTTCCCACGGCAGTCCTGCGTTATGAATGGAACTACGAGGTGCCGCACCGGTTCCTCCGTCATAGCCCGAGATCAGGACAACCTGTGCGCCTGCCTTGGCCACACCGGCTGCGACTGTTCCGACACCGGCCTCTGATACGAGCTTTACGGAGATACGCGCATCCCGGTTGGAATTCTTCAGGTCATAGATCAGCTGCTCCAGATCCTCGATCGAATAGATATCGTGATGAGGCGGCGGTGAGATCAGTGACACGCCGGGTGTGGAATGTCTGGTCTTGGCGATCCAGGGATATACCTTGGTTCCGGGCAAATGTCCGCCCTCTCCGGGCTTGGCTCCCTGCGCCATCTTGATCTGGATCTCCTGTGCACTGACCAGATAGGTACTCGTCACGCCAAATCGTCCACTCGCTACCTGCTTGATCGCTGAGCAGCGGTTCTTGCCGTCCGGTCCGATTGTCAGACGATCCAGGCTCTCACCGCCCTCACCGGTATTGGATTTGCCGTGGATCATGTTCATTGCGATCGCCAGCGTCTCATGTGCTTCCTGTGAGATCGAACCATAGCTCATCGCACCGGTCTTAAATCTCGTCACGATGGAATCTACACTCTCAACCTCATCGATCGGAATGCCCTTTTTCGGATAATTGAAGTCCAGCATACCGCGGATATAATTGCGGTTTTCCAGTTCGTTCACCGATTTTTCATACTGCTTGAACATCTCATAGTCGCCGCGTTTGGTTGACTCCTGCAGCAGATGGATCGTCAACGGATTGTACAGATGCTCGTCTGCGCCGCTGCGCATTGCATGGCGTCCAAAAGAATCGAGCGTCATATCATTTTCGAGTCCGAGCGGATCATATGCCTCAGAATGAAGGAAGTTGACCTGTGTCTCGATATCCTTTAAGGTGATACCTCCGATCCTGCTGACCGTATTGGTAAAATATTTGTCTATGACAGATTTATCGATGCCGATCGCCTCAAAGATCTTGGATCCCTGATAGGACTGGATCGTGGAGATACCCATCTTCGCCGCGATCTTGACGATACCGCCGATGACTGCCTGATTATAATCCTCGATCGCTGCATAATAATCCTTGTCTAATAAATGGTCATCTACGAGCTGCTTGACCGTATCCTGTGCCAGATACGGATTGACCGCACAGGCACCGTAGCCGAGCAGTGTCGCAAAATGATGCACCTCATGCGGCTCACCGGATTCGAGAATGATCGCCAGCGCAGTTCTCTTTTTCGTGATGACCAGATGCTCGTGAAGCGCTGCGACAGCCAGCAGTGACGGGATCGCCACATGGTTCTCATCCACTCCGCGGTCTGATAAAATCAGGATATTGGCTCCGTCACGATAAGCTCTGTCTGCCTCGACGAACAACCGGTCGATCGCCTTCTCGAGACTCGTGTTTTTATAATAGGTAATCGGAATCTCTACGACATGGAAGCCTTCCTTATTCATTGCCTTGATCTTCATCAGATCCGTATTGGTCAGGATCGGATTGTTGACCTTGATCACATGGCAGTTTTCCGGTTTCTCCAATAACAGGTTGCCATCCTCACCGATGTAAGTTGTCGTAGAGGTAACGATCTTCTCACGGATGGAATCAATCGGAGGATTCGTCACCTGCGCAAACAGCTGTTTGAAATAGTTAAACAGCGGCTGGTATTTGCTGTCGAGCACTGCCAGCGGGATATCGATACCCATGGCACTCGTTGACTCACCGCCGTTCTGTGCCATCGGCAGGATGACTTCCTTGAGTGATTCATAGGAATAGCCAAACGCCTTCATCATGCGCTGACGCTCCTCATAGCTGTACTCAGGCACACGCTGGTTCGGGATACGCAGATCCTTCAGTTGTACGAGGTTACGGTCGATCCACTCACCGTAAGGCTTTCTGCCTGCATAATAATTTTTCAGTTCCTCATCATCAATGATGCGTCCTGCGGCTGTATCCACGAGCAGCATCTTGCCGGGGCGCAGACGATCCTTTGCCACGATATGTGTCGGGTCAATATCGAGCACTCCGACCTCTGATGACAAAATCAACTGATCATTGTCAAGCACGTAATATCTGGACGGACGCAGACCGTTACGGTCAAGCACTGCCCCCAGATAATCCCCATCAGAGAACACGATCGATGCTGGTCCATCCCACGGCTCCATCATTGTCGCATAATACTGATAAAAATCTTTCTTCTTCTGGCTCATCAGATGATTGTTTGCCCAGGGCTCCGGGATCATGATCATGACCGCCAGCGGTAACGGCATGCCGTTCATGACGAGAAATTCCAGCGTATTGTCCGTCATCGCTGAATCGGAACCTTCCGTATTGATAACCGGCAGGACTTTCGTCAGCTGGTCATGCAGTTTTCCGGATGTCATCGTCTCCTCGCGGGCGAGCATCTTGTCCGCATTGCCGCGGATCGTATTGATCTCTCCGTTGTGTACGATAAAACGGTTCGGATGCGCACGTTCCCAGCTCGGATTCGTATTCGTGCTAAAACGTGAATGCACGGTAGCGATCGCTGACTCATAATCCGGATCCTGCAGATCATCAAAGAACAATCTGAGCTGATCGACTAAAAACATTCCTTTATATACGATCGTACGGCTGGATAATGATGCCACATACGTGTCCTCATTACTCTGTTCAAACACACGGCGGACAACATAGAGCATCCGGTCAAAATCCAATCCCTTTTCCACATGCTCCGGACGTTTGATAAACGCCTGCATGATATACGGCATACAATCACGCGCTTTCTGTCCGAGGATCTGTGCATGCGTCGGTACTTCACGCCATCCTAACAGTTCCAGACCTTCCTTCGCCACGATGACCTCAAACATCTTTTTCGCCTGATTGCGCTGGAGCTCATCCTGCGGAAAGAAAAACATGCCGACACCGAAATCACGGTCTCCACCGAGCTCGATGCCGAGCGGCTTTACAGCCTTGGAGAAAAACTTGTGTGACACCTGCAGCAGGATGCCGACACCGTCTCCGGTCTTTCCCTCTGCATCCTTTCCTGCTCGATGCTTCAGATTCTCTACGATCTTTAACGCCTGCTCTACCGTCGCATGACTCTTTCTTCCTTTGACATCCACTACGGCTCCGATACCGCAGTTGTCATGTTCAAATGCCGGATCATACAGACCCTGTGCACGCTGTCTGCTCTCATCTACCACATGTTCTCTCATACGCGTGTCCTCTCTTCTTCGTCAAATTATAACTGTTCGAGCCACCTAACGAATAAGAAAACTGTTACTTACATGCAAGCATGTCGTATCAGTTTCTCTTATTCTTCTTATGGGCTCTGAACAGTTACGATGTTAATAAAATGATAGTCCAAACCGCGCGTCTCGTCTATCCCCGTTTTTCCTCCAATTGTCTGATTGTTTTCTTTTTATATATTTTTATTGTTATTTTCTGATATTTTAATGATTTGTCATGTGATTTTGAATGTATACGAACAATTTTGAGTGCCTCTTCCAAGAAAAACCTAAGAAAATAAAGCGAGAAAATACGCCCAGAATACAAATTGTGTCTAAATTGTATCTGAATTATACTTCTCGCTATCTTGCAGAATAATAAGTAAAATGAAATTTTATCTATCTTTTTTGCAGGATTTCATGTAATATCCTGCAATCAATACAACGATCACGAGCAATACGATCGTCGCCGGCAGAAACAGCGGCTTCCCAGCCTCCATCCATGCGAGGATATCCGTCTCCCCGCGGAATATCGCTATGAGATTCGCAGCCGCATGACCGATAAAGGGCACCCGCACATCATCATAACGCTCCATCAATACCGCCAGCAGCAGACCGAGCACAAATGCATAGACCGCCTGTACGAGATTCATGTGCAATATCGCAAAGATCAATGCAGATCCGGCGATCGCCGTCGCTGCTCCAAAACTCTCTCGCAGCCGATGAAACACCGCATAGCGATACAACAGTTCCTCCGCAAGCGGTGTCACGATACCGAGTACGATCACTTCTTTAAAAAGATCCGATGAATAAAATACCTGCTCTACCTGCTGATAACTGCCGGAAAGCTGCTGTAATCCGGATACAGCGATCAGATTGTTCATCACGATCCCGGCACAACCCAGCCATAAAACAGCGATCAGCATGCCCTTGCCGGTATCCGCATGAACCGGTGCCAGACAGATGAGACGCTTCCTCTGTTCATGATCACCGGCAAGGTCCTTCCATATAAAGAATATGTAGATGACGATACCTGCCACGAGAGAAGTCAATCCCTGACTTACAACCGCATCAAACGGCAATGCCGGAAGGATCATCTGGTTCATGACTGCAATGACAAGGAAATATATGATCACCGGATAGAAAAAAGCCATGCTTTTATTAGTGTTCGGGTTCTGTGCCATCCAGATATGCCTCCACTTCCTGCGGTGTGTCACAGACAGCGACGACACCGGCAGCGATCAGTTCTTCACGCGTACCAAAACCATAGGTCACTCCCAGACACGCAATGCCCGCCTTTTTTGCTCCCTCTGCATCGTATTTTGTATCTCCGACCAGCAGGATCTCACTGCGGTCAATGACGTTCATACGACGGAATGCCTCCTCCAGTACCAGTGCCTTTTCCCTGCGCTCCGGTCCCAGTGATGCACCGACAATGTAATCAAAATATTTTGCAACATGATGCAGTTCCAGAATCTCCACACAGCTCTGCTCCGGTTTGGACGAAGCCACGCCGAGCATATATCCTTTTTCCTTTAAATGGATCAGCAGTTCCTCGATACCCGGATACAGCTTGTTCTGTTTTACCCCGATGGCATCATAGTACACGCGATATGTCGCGACTAACGGCTCGATCTGTTCCGGAGGCACATGATACTTTTCCTTAAACATCAATGCCAGTGGCGGTCCGATAAAACAGAGCAGCTTCTTCAGATCCGGCTCATCGATACCCAGCCCTTCCTTCAAGGCATACTGCACACCCTTGGTGATGCCCTCCTGTGAATCTGTCAATGTACCATCCAGGTCAAACAATATCTTTTTCATATGTGTCATCAGCGTTTTACTCCTTTTGTATCACGGTTACAGATATGCAGACGGTTCAGTGCCACGGACTGATCCCTGCCACCAAATTGCGGCTGTTCATCATCCGCTCCGAGATAATAGATCGCTACCAGCGAATCCCTATCCGACAGGCGCATTCCCCGGACACCGAGTGCCATCTTCTTTTTCTCGGGCACAGTCTCTGTCCGTATGCGAAGGAACACACTCTTTTCCGATTCCATGACAAGCGTGGAGTCCGGTTCTGCCACATGGATAAACAGCAGTTCATCTCCATCCGCCAGCTTGGTCGCTGCCGTTGTACGCTTTCCGACATCAAACTCCGATCCATCAACCAGCTTTAACATAGAAGTCTTTGTTCCGAAAATAAATTTGCGATTTAATATATTGCTCATTGCGTCCATATAGACGATGGACTCCGTGCTGCTGTCGTAATTACTCATATTATCGATTGGCTTGCCCTTGTCGCGGAACTTGCCAAACGGCAGATCCAGCACTTTGAGCAGATGCATGTTACCGGTATTGGTAAAGATACAGAGCCTGTCCGTATTCTTACATGCAATGATCTGACGGTTCTCACTGTCCGCAGCCTCCTTGTTGCGCTCATAAGTTGCCGCATCCACGGTCTTGGCATAACCGAACCGGTCAACCAGCACGACCACGTCGATCTCCTCGACCTTCGGTGCCTCGAGCACGACATCTGCCACATTATCGATCTGCGTGCGTCGTGCGCGGTCATACTCCTTTTTATATCCCTCAAGTTCACGGATGATCACCTTCGCCATTGCCGAACGGCTGCTGAGGATATTCTCATACTCTGCGATATTTTTCATCGTCTGCTCATGCTCCTTCATGAGTGCTTCGATCTCGAGACCGATCAGCTTGTACAGACGCATCTCCAGAATGGCTGTCGCCTGCCGCTCTGTGAAGTTAAGCTGTGTGGCATCCTTTTCTGATTCCTTATGTTTAAATTTAATTTTTGATGTATCGCCGGTCATCAGGCATGCCTTGGCATCCTTGATATTCTTGCTGCCACGCAGGATCTCGATGATCAGGTCGATCACATCACATGCTCTGATCAGACCCTCCTGTACTTCCTGCTTCTCCAGCTCCTTTGCCAGCAGCGTCTTATATTTTCTCGTTGCCAGCTCATACTGGAAATCAACGTGATGACGGATCATCGGCACGAGTCCCATCGTCTCCGGCTTGCCATCTGCGACCGCGAGCATGTTGACACCAAACGTGTCCTCGAGCTTGGTCTTTTTATATAACAGATTGCAGATATTCTGCGCATCCGCGCCCTTGCGCAGCTCGATCACGATACGGATACCTTCCTTGGAAGATTGATTCGAGATATCTACGATATCATTTGTGACCTTTTTCTCCACGAGCGCATAGACATCATTTAAGAATTTGCCGATCCCGGCACCGATCATCGTGTACGGGATCTCTGTCACGACGATACATTCCTTGCCGCCCTTCATCTTCTCGATCTCCACCCTGCCACGGATCTTGATCTTGCCGACACCGGTCGAATAGATACCGATCAGTTCATTCTGATTCGTCACGATGCCTCCGGTCGGGAAATCGGGTCCTTTGATATACTGCATCATCTGCTCGGTGTTGATGTCCGGATCCTTCATATAAGCCTTGACACCATCGATGACTTCTCCGAAATTGTGCGGTGGAATGGATGTAGCCATGCCGACAGCGATACCTTCCGCTCCGTTGATGAGGATATTGGGCACCTTGACCGGAAGTACCTCCGGTTCCTTCTCCGTCTCATCAAAATTCGGGACGAAGTCCACGACATCCTTATCGAGATCCGCCAGATATGCCTCCTGCGTGATCTTGTGCAGTCTCGCCTCCGTATAACGCATCGCAGCGGCTCCATCACCCTCGATCGAGCCGAAATTACCGTGACCGTCGATGAGCGGCAGTCCCTTCTTGAAATCCTGCGACATCACTACAAGTGCATCGTAGATCGAACTGTCTCCGTGCGGGTGATACTTACCCATCGTATCTCCTACGATACGCGCGCTCTTTCGATACGGCTTATCGTAGCGGATTCCGAGCTCATACATATCATATAAAGTTCTGCGCTGTACCGGCTTTAATCCGTCTCTGACATCCGGCAGTGCACGTGCGACAATGACACTCATCGCATAATCAATATAGGATTTCTGCATCACCTCTGAATATTCAGTCCGTATCAGTCTCTCTTCTACATCCATTTGTTTCATCTCCATTTAACAACCGTTATTATACGTCTAATTCCGCATCATGCGCATGCTCATAGATAAATGCCTTGCGCGGCGGTACATCTGTTCCCATCAGCATCGCAGTCACATCACTCGCCATGCGTCCGTCCTCGATCTCGACTTTTTTTAACATCCGCGTCTCGGGATTCAGGGTCGTCTCCCATAACTGGGAGGCATCCATCTCTCCGAGTCCCTTGTATCGCTGCAGGGTAAAGCTGCCCTTGTGCGTCTTTCTGTATTTCTCCAGTGCCGCATCGTCATAGAGGTATTCTTCCTCTCCTTTTTTCGGCATCGCCTTATACAGCGGAGGCATCGCGATATATACATGTCCCTCAAAGATCAGCTCCGGCATAAACCGGTAGAACAATGTCAGCAGCAGTGTGGAGATATGAGCACCGTCCACATCGGCATCCGCCATGATGATGATCTTGTCATAGCGCAGCCTGGTGATATCAAAATCATTGCCGTAGCCTTCGGAAAATCCACAGCCGAATGCATTGATCATCGTCTTGATCTCGGCATTGGCGAGCACCTTATCGATCGATGCTTTCTCCACATTCAGGATCTTACCGCGGATCGGCATGATCGCCTGATACATACGGTTACGCGCCATCTTGGCAGAACCGCCCGCAGAATCTCCCTCGACGATAAAGATCTCACACTGTGAAGCATCCCTCGACTCACAGTTGGCGAGCTTGCCGTTCGAATCAAAAGAGAACTTCTGCTTGGTCAGCAGATTCGTCTTGGCCCGTTCCTCACTCTTGCGGATCTTCGCCGCCTTGAGCGCACAGTCAATGACTGCCTTTAACGTCTCTAGGTTCTTATCAAAATAGAGCTGGATCTCCTCACCGGTCACCTTGGCTGTCACCTTGGCTGCGTCCTGATTGTCCAGCTTGGTCTTGGTCTGTCCCTCAAACCGCGGATCGGGATGTTTTATGGAGATGACAGCCGTCATGCCATTTCTGACATCCGTTCCGGTGAAGTTGGCATCCTTTTCCTTTAGAATGCCCAGTTCTCTGGCATACTGATTGATGACGGTCGTAAATACCGTCTTAAAGCCGGTAATGTGCGCACCGCCCTCTGCATTGTAGATATTGTTACAGAAGCCCAGAATATTTTCATGAAACTCATTCGTATACTGAAAAGCTGCTTCGACCTCGATACCGTCACTCTCACCCTTGAAATAGATCACATCATGGATCGTCTCCAGATTCTTGTTCAGATCACGGACAAAACCTACGATTCCTTCCGGCTCATGGAATTCGACATGCTCTGACTGACTATCTCGCAGATCCTCATATATAATTGTTAAATTTGGATTTAAGTATGCTGTCTCATGCATACGACTTTTGACATCGTCGCCCTTGAATCTCGTCTTCTCGAAGATCTCCGGGTCGGGAAGAAAGTTGATCTTCGTTCCGGTCTTTCTCGTTTTTCCGATGACCGGAAGCAGCCCGTCCTCCAGCTCGAGCACCGGCTTGCCCCGCTCATAGCGGTCATGATGTATATATCCTTCTCTGCTGATCTCCACATCCATATAGGTAGACAACGCATTCACGACTGAGGAACCGACGCCGTGCAGTCCTCCGCTCGTCTTGTAAGCTTCATTGTCGAATTTGCCTCCGGCATGCAGGGTCGTAAAGACAAGACGCGCCGCAGAGATGCCTTTTTCATGCATTCCGACCGGAATACCACGGCCGTTATCCTCTACCGTACACGATCCGTCTGCCTCAAGTGTCACTCGGATCAGATCACAATAACCCGCCAGATGCTCGTCCACCGAATTGTCCACGATCTCGTAGATCAGGTGGTTTAATCCCTTTCTGGACACACTGCCGATATACATTCCGGGTCGTTTACGGACTGCCTCAAGTCCCTCTAATACCGATATACTGCTGGCATCATAACTGCTCTTTGCCATAATTATCTGCCCCTCTTTCCAGATCTTGTGCTATTCGAAGATTATAGCACAACCGTTCGTTCTCCGTAAAGGAGTTTTTATATTTTTTCGAACACTTGTTTGTTTTTTATCTGATCAACGCTTTTCTATGATGTAAAAAACGCCGTCCTCCCTGGGACGTATCCTGATCTCATGGATCAGTGCCAGGTTTTTATTCAGACGCAGGTTCTTCTTGACAAATCCTTCCTCGCCCGCATACAAAAACAGATGTCCATGCTCTGACAGAAGCTCCGCAAACCTGCGGAAACAGCCACTGTACAGCTCATCGAGTTCTTCCTTTGTCTTTTTTCCGCGCTTTGGCATATCCGCATAGATCTCTGTCATCTGATGCTTTGATGTGAACTGTGTAAAATCTTTTGTGATAAAATTACAGGTCACACCTGCGGCAGCGGCATTCTGTTTTGCCCCTGCGATCGCCTGTCCGAACAGATCTACCGCATAATTATCATAAGTCTTCATGCGCAGATTACGCTCGATCACAAATGTTCCGACACCGCACAATGCATCGAGCACGACTGCCTGCTCACTCAGATATGGTCTCACCAGTTCAATGAGTGCCGCCGCCAGCGACGGATGCATCGAAGCCGAGATCGTCTGTTTTCTCCATGCAAACCGGTCATCCGGGATCGTGTACAGCTTCAGACACGGGTAAAAGCTGCCGTCCTTTGTGCGTGTCAGGCGCACCTCGACCTCATAATCTGTCGCAGAATTCTGCAGTTTTCCGTCACTGACAGACTCCAGTTCCCGTGCCAGTTCCTTCACGAGCGCGGTCTTTTGTACAGTATCTTCCATGCCACGCACTTCTATACGAAAATAAAACGGTGCATCCTGTGTATGCGTCTGTTCCAGGATCGTGAGCAGATCCGCATCCATCAGAGCCTTCGCCAGTTCCGGAGCCGTTCCGCGGATCGTTCCCTTTACATGCAGGGTAAACAGCAATTCCCGGAATGTGTGCAGTCTGCTAAGCGATGACAGTTCCGTCGTGCGCACGCGCACACCAAACGGATGCACTGCTGTACGCACTTCCTCCCTGCACCGCGCTTCGATCTGCTTTTTTAACTGCTCCCGCAGTGCATATTCGGTCGTAAAGATAACATCACTCGTTCTGCGCCAGCCGCTGAATGTATGCTTTTTGATCACGTCATTTTCGGACAGGAGCTGCTGCAGCAATCCGCGCTCCTGTGCCACATGCTTTCGTTCTTCCTCCGCGGGCTCGTAAGTGAGCAGCTGCTCGTAGCGCACTCTGAGCGGCTCCAGATACGGTGTTACATCCAGTTCCTTTAACGCCTGCAGATAGGCACTCTTTACAAAACGTGTCTGTTCTGCCTCATATGCCTTATACAGCGCCTGCACACACTCATCCATGCCGAGTTCTCCGAGCAGCAATGCCGCATTTTTCCGCACCTTTGCATCCTCGTGGGACAATAGCTTCTCTATATTTTCCGGTATACCATCCTCCGCGCGCAGCGCCCAGGCTGCCTTCGGATCGTCCTTACAGCGTTTTTTTAACTCGATCAGATTAGCGCGGACATCTTCGCCGCGGCAGATTGCTTCTATACATTTATCCATTCGCTTTTTTCTCCATATATGCTTTTACGTCGCTGCAGAAATCTTCCCATGCCTGCGGCTGTTCCACAAAATATTTCGGACAGTTTTTCCCCGTAATATCATAATGGCGCAGCAGATCCGTCTCGTCCAGACTGTATCGGAAGCAGAGCCATGACACCAGTTCCACCAGTGAATCATACGTCTTTTGCGTGAATTGTCCGCTCTCATCAGGGATACAGCACTCGATCGATATCGTGTCACCGTTCCGGTCATTGGATGCATATGCCCACTCACTGCATGGAATACACTGGATGATCTCGCCATCCAGCCCGATGATAAAATGACTGCTCGCCTTTGTCGTATGTGACGTTTTCAGATTTTCAAAATAATCCCTGTTATCCTGCGCAGACGTTCCCGGATTGGCTGTGTAATGAATGACGATGCCATTCACCTGCTCCAGCGCGATCCCCGGTCTCGAATACTCATTCACCGTGAGCAGCTGCACATCGAGCGGCGGCCGGTCCATCTCCGTCACTTCCCGCGCATTCGCCGGCAGATCACTCTCCTGTGATGTAACTACCGGCGTCTCGGCCAGTACGCGTGCCCTGACCTGTTTCCGGTGCACTGCCCAGACGCCCATGAGACATACTGCGGAAATGACAATCAGGATGATCCATATTCTGCTCCGTCTTCGTCTTCTGTATCCATCCAAATGTCTATTCCTCCGTCATCAGATATTCCGTAACCAGATCGACGGTCTCGTCTAATTGCTGCTGGGTATGCGCTATGGATAAGAACATTGCCTCAAACTGCGCCGGTGCAAGGTAGATGCCATGCTCTATCATATAGTTGCAGTAATGTGCATATTTCGTCGTATCCGACGTCCTGGCACTCTCATAATCGCGCACTTTTTCTCCCGTGAAATACAGGCATCCGAGCGATCCGACATGATTGACCTGATACGGCTTACCTGCCGCCTCCACAGCCATCGCCAGTTTGCCGAAAAACATATCTGCCTTTTCATTCAGTTCACGGTAATACTCCGGGTGCTCCCGCAGGATCGTAAGCTGCGTATATCCTGCCGCCATCGCGACCGGATTGCCGCTGAGCGTACCCGCCTGGTAGACCGGGCCGACCGGTGATACCATCTCCATGATCTCCCGTCTGCCGCCATAGGCTCCGACAGGCATCCCTGCGCCGATGATCTTGCCGAATGTCGTCAGATCCGGACGCACACCGAAATACTCCTGTGCACCGCCAAAGCTTAAGCGGAATCCGGTAATGACTTCATCGAATAACAGCAGTGCACCGTATCTCGTACACAGGTAACGGAGTCCCTCTAAAAATCCGGGTTCTGCCGGAACAACTCCCATGTTTGCCGCTACCGGCTCGACGATCACGCATGCGATCTGATCCGGGAACTGCGAAAACAATGCCTCGACAGATGCCAGATCATTATAGCCTGCTGTGAGTGTATCCTGTGTGCATCCGACCGGTACTCCTGCCGAGTCCGGTGTGCCTGATGTCATTGCCCCGCTGCCTGCCTTTACAAGCAGTCCGTCGGAATGTCCGTGATAACATCCGGTAAATTTGATGATCTTATCGCGTCCGGTAAATCCGCGCGCCACGCGGATCGCGCTCATGACTGCCTCCGTACCGGAATTGACCATACGGATCATATCGATCGACGGGATATTGTCACAGATCAGTCTCGCCATGTCTACCTCGATCTTTGTTGCTGCTCCAAAACTGAGCCCTCTGGCACAGGCATCTACGACTGCCTCCAATACTTCCGGCTGATTGTGTCCTAGGATCATAGGCCCCCAGGAACCAACATAATCGATATACTGATTGCCGTCTTCGTCCCACATATTGGATCCGGATGCCCGCGCGATCATACGCGGTGTGGAACCGATCGAACCGAAGGCCCGCACCGGTGAATTGACCCCTCCCGGGATCAACCGCACTGCTTCCTCAAATATCTGTTCTGATTTTGTCATTATCCGATCAGTCCTTTCTGCATGCATGCTGCCAGTTCTTTGGCAAAATAAGTAATGTAGATATCCGCCCCTGCGCGATATGCACCGACTGCCATCTCGCACATGATGCGCTTCTCATCGATATATCCGGCTGCGGCGGTCGTCTTGATCATCGAATATTCTCCGCTGACGCTGTAGGCTGCCACCGGTACATCTGTCGCGTTCTTGATCTCACGGATCAGATCTCCGTAACATGCTGCGGGTTTTACCATGACGATGTCTGCGCCCTCTGTCACGTCGAGCTGTGCTTCTTTTAATGCTTCTCTCCGATTATGAAAGTCCATCTGATAGCTCTTGCGGTCTCCGAAGCTCGGCGCGGATTCTGCCGCATCGCGGAACGGGCCGTAAAAGGCGGATGCAAATTTTGCGGAATATGCCATGATCGGTATATTCGTGAATCCATTCTCATCCAACGCTTTGCGGATCGCTGCGACTCTGCCGTCCATCATATCCGACGGTGCGATCATGTCTGCACCGGCCTGCGCCTGTGCGACTGCGATCTTCTGCAGATAGCTAAGTGTCGCGTCGTTGTCTACTTCTGTGCCGTGCAGGATCCCGCAATGTCCGTGTGAGGTATATTCACACATGCACAGATCTGCGACCAGATACATATCCGGATGCGTCTCTTTTGCATGGCGCAGTGCCTTCTGCACGATGCCGTTATGATCGTATGCGCCGCTGCCCGTCTCATCCTTGTGATCCGGGATACCGAAAAACATCACTGCGTGGACACCGGCTGCCTCCAGTTCATCGAGACAT
>Ga0129312_1000965_pt1 | contig 19187 bp, 17 predicted proteins | sample O827metagenome_FD_94434 | JGI IMG/M metagenome (GOLD analysis project Ga0129312, IMG submission 94434) | Orangutan group fecal microbial communities from Wisconsin, USA - O827 metagenome | ecosystem: Host-associated > Mammals > Digestive system > Large intestine > Fecal | place: USA: Wisconsin... | reverse complement strand
GGCACCATTTGCGGGCTTAGCTCATCTGGTAGAGCGCCACCTTGCCAAGGTGGAGGTAGCGAGTTCGAGCCTCGTAGCCCGCTCCAAAAAGAAACACCACCCAACAGGGTGGTGTTTCTTTTTGGATTAAAATGGTGCAGGAAACCGCTGATCGGTTTCCCGCACACACTCTTCCTTCCGTTGCGGAGCACTTCTGCGGTTTTCCGCCGCTGCTGGACGGTCAAAACAGGACATCCGATTTGGATGTCCTGATTTTTTCGTCAGACGAAAAGAACTCGATACCGACACCCATGCGCGAAGCGCATTTTAATCAGAGGTGAGGTAGGGTTCCTGCGAATTGCGGAACGCAATTCGTGGGATGCCGGGAAGCGAGTTCGAGCCTCGTAGCCCGCTCCAGAGTAAATCAGGACATCCGATTGGGTGTCCTGTTTTTTCAATAGGCCGGAAGAACTTGCTGTCTCTACCCGTGCGCGGAGCGCGCATAAGTCCAGCGGAGGATGGCAGGAGTTTCCAACCTTCCAGTCACGCAAAAAAATTAAGCATAACCATAACACCCCCCACCCGTTTCTTCACGAAACGGGTGGGGGGTGCGCCTGAAAAGTCCTGATTTTGCGAAATGTTTGGGGTTCCCTTATTTTTTGCTCTCCGCCACAGCAACGGCCACAGCCACGGTGGCACCGACCATGGGGTTGTTGCCCATACCCAGGAAGCCCATCATCTCCACATGAGCGGGGACAGAGGAGGAACCGGCGAACTGGGCGTCGGAGTGCATCCGTCCCATGGTGTCCGTCATGCCGTAGGAAGCGGGGCCAGCGGCCATATTGTCGGGGTGCAGGGTGCGGCCCGTGCCGCCGCCGGAGGCCACGGAGAAGTACTTCTTGCCCTGCTCAATGCACTCCTTCTTATAGGTACCCGCCACAGGGTGCTGGAACCGGGTGGGGTTGGTGGAGTTGCCGGTGATGGACACGTCCACGCCCTCGTGGTGCATGATAGCCACGCCCTCCCGCACATCGTCTGCGCCGTAGCAGCGGACAGCGGCCCGCTCACCATCGGAATAAGCTACCTCCCGGACAATCTTCAGTTCACCGGTGTAGTAGTCAAACTGGGTCTGGACATAGGTGAAGCCGTTGATACGGCTGATGATCTGGGCGGCGTCCTTGCCCAGACCGTTCAGAATGACCCGCAGAGGCTCCTTCCGGGCCTTGTTGGCGTTGCGGACGATGCCGATGGCGCCCTCAGCGGCGGCGAAGGACTCGTGGCCCGCCAGGAAGGCGAAGCACTTGGTCTCGTCCCGCAGCAGCATGGCACCCAGATTGCCGTGTCCCAGACCCACCTTGCGGTCCTCGGCAACAGAGCCGGGGATGCAGAAGGACTGAAGGCCGATGCCGATGGCCTCGGCAGCCTCAGCAGCGGTCTGCACGTTCTTCTTCAGGGCGATAGCCGCGCCCACGCAGTAGGCCCAGCAGGCATTTTCAAAGCAGATGGGCTGGATGCCCTTGACGATCTCATAGGGGTCAAAACCGGCGGCTTTACATAGCTCCCGGCACTCCTCCACGCTGGAAATTCCGTGCTGAGACAGGACGGAATTGATCTTGTCGATTCTTCTTTCGTAGCTTTCAAACAGAGACATGTTATGACCATTTCCTTTCGTCATGCTTGATTGCGAAACACCATTCCCTCAAAGAAAATGGTCATTTCGCATCTACCGCGGTTGCCGCGTCAGCGGCGAGCGGTTGGCGATTTTCAAATTGCGTTTGCGTATCGCAAACGCAATTCCTCCTTCTCTTATTCCTGACGGGGGTCGATGTACTTGGCAGCGCTGTCCCACTGACCGTAGTGGGATTTGGCCTTTTCCAGCGCCTCATTGGCGTCCATGCCCTTCTTGACGCTTTCCATCATCTTGCCCAGATTCACGAATTCATAGCCGATGATCTCGTCATCCTTGTTCAGAGCTACGCGGGTGCAGTACCCCTCGGCCATTTCCAGATAGCGGGGGCCTTTGGCCTTGGTGGCGAACATGGTGCCGACCTGAGAACGCAAACCCTTTCCCAGATCCTCCAGAGATGCGCCGACAGGCAGGCCGCCCTCGGAAAAGGCCGTCTGGCTGCGGCCGTACACGATCTGCAAAAACAGTTCCCGCATGGCGGTGTTGATGGCGTCGCAGACCAGATCGGTGTTCAGTGCCTCCAGAATGGTCTTGCCGATCAGAATTTCGCTGGCCATGGCGGCGGAGTGGGTCATGCCGGAACAGCCGATGGTCTCTACCAGCGCTTCTTCAATGATGCCATCTTTCACGTTCAGGGTCAGCTTGCAGGCACCCTGCTGGGGCGCGCACCAGCCAATACCGTGGGTCAGACCGCTGATGTCCTTGATCTCCTTGGCCTGAACCCATTTGCCCTCCTCAGGGATGGGGGCGGGGCCGTGATACGCGCCCTTGGCCACAGGACACATATGCTGCACTTCGGTGGAATAGATCATATCCTATCTCCTTTTTGCCTGATTTTACTGGTTTCACTCAAAAATTGCCGGAGTTTTTTGCTTTTTCGTTCAACATTATATCGGTAAACAATTACGGTGTCAAGGGCGGCAGGATAAATGGAAAGAATCTGCACGCCCCGGCTGCTCCGCAGAAAACCGGCCTCCGCCAGCGGCGGAGGCCGGTTTGCATGATGCAGCTTTTACGTTTACAGCAGGCCGCTGGCGGAGAAGATGGAGGCAAACACCAGAGATACCACGGTCATCAGCTTGATGAGGATGTTGATGGAGGGGCCGGAGGTATCCTTGAAGGGATCGCCCACGGTGTCGCCCACGACAGCCGCGCGATGTGCCTCGCTGCCCTTGCCGCCGTGATTGCCGTCCTCAATGAACTTCTTGGCGTTGTCCCATGCGCCGCCGGCGTTGGACATGAAGATGGCCATCAGCACGCCGGTGACCAGAGCGCCGGCCAGCATACCGCCCAGAGCGCCAGTACCCAGCAGGAGGCCAACCACCAGAGGAGCCAGAACAGCCATGACACCGGGAACCAGCATCTCCTTCAAAGCGGAGGTGGTGGAAATGGCAACGCAGGACTTGTAGTCGGGCTTGCCGGTGCCTTCCATGATGCCGGGGATGGTGCGGAACTGACGGCGCACTTCCTCAATCATGCTGTAAGCGGCCTTGGACACGGAGTCCATGGTCAGAGCGGAGAACACGAAGGGCAGCATACCGCCGATCAGCAGACCGATGGTCACGCGGGAATCCAGAATGTTGATGCCGGCGTCCGCAATGCCCACAGCCTGTGCATAGCTGACGAACAGAGCCAGAGCGGTCAGAGCGGCGGAGCCGATGGCGAAGCCCTTGCCCATAGCGGCGGTGGTGTTGCCCACAGCGTCCAGCTTGTCGGTGATCTCGCGGACATGGGGATCCAGACCGCTCATCTCGGCGATGCCGCCGGCGTTGTCGGCGATGGGACCGTAAGCGTCCACGGCCACGGTGATGCCGGTGGTGGACAGCATACCCACGGCAGCCAGAGCGATGCCGTACAGACCGGCGACCTCATAGGAAACGAAGATACCCACGCAGATCAGCAGGATAGGAATGGCGGTGGACATCATGCCCACGGCGATGCCGCTGATGATGGTGGTGGCGGGGCCGGTTTCAGACTGCTGGGCAATCTTCTGCACGGACTTGTAATCGCCGGAGGTGTAGATCTCGGTCACGATGCCAATGATCAGGCCGACGATCAGGCCGGCGATGATGGCGATGGCCTGAGACATACCGCCGAAGAACACATTGCTCAAAACCAGAGACAGGATCACCACAATGGCAGACGCCACATAGGAACCCATCTTCAGAGCCTTGTGGGGGTTGGAATTCTCATCGCCCCGGACAAAGAAGCAGCCGATGATGGAAGCGATGATGCCGGTAGCGGCCAGGATCAGGGGGAACAGAGCACCGGCGCCAGTGAAGGTACCGGCCACGGCCACGCCCAGCGTCAGAGCGGAAACCAGAGCGCCCACATAGGACTCGAACAGGTCGGCGCCCATGCCGGCCACGTCGCCCACGTTGTCGCCCACATTATCGGCGATGACGGCGGGGTTCCGGGGATCGTCTTCAGGGATACCGGCCTCGACCTTGCCCACCAGATCAGCGCCTACGTCAGCGGCCTTGGTGTAGATACCGCCGCCTACACGGGCGAACAGAGCGATGGAGGAAGCACCCAGAGAGAAGCCGGTGAGGATCTCAACGTTGCTGGTAAAGGCATAGATGGCGGCGCAGCCCAGCAGGCCCAGACCAACCACGCACATACCCATAACGGAACCGCCGGAGAATGCAATGCCCAGTGCCTTGTTCATGCCGCTGGACTTGGCGGCGGCAGCAGTGCGGACGTTGGCCTTGGTAGCCACATTCATGCCCACATAACCGGCGCCCACGGAGAACACGGCACCTACCAGAAAGCAGACGGCGGTGAGCCAGCTGATAAACAGGCCGATCAGTACAAACAGAATGGCCACAAAGACCACCAGAATCTTGTACTCGGCGAACAGGAATGCCCGTGCGCCATCGCTGATATTGCCTGCGATTTCCTTCATCCGTTCCGTACCTGCGTCAGCCTTGGAAACCGCGGAGGTTTTCCATGCGGCAAACAGCAGAGCCAGAACTGCACACAGCAGGGCGACCCAAATGATGTTTTCCATTTTTTCCACTCCTTAACAAACTTTGCAGGGGAATATTTCCCGTTGCTGTATCATTTTACCAATGAGGTTACAATTTTTCAAGTAAATTTACTTAATCGTTTATACGACTTAACCAAATTTTACGTTTTAACCAAAAATTATTTTGAAATGCCATGATTTTTCGTCTTTATTTTGCACGCGAAGAACACAAAAACGCATGATATCCGAATTTTTTGACGTATATTTATGATAGAAAACAGGAAAAACAAAAAGAAATAAAAACAATCTGATGCAAGTTGCTCAAACGTTTGCGAAAAACCGATTAGGTAAACGTTTGCTCAAGGATGAGAAATTCTACACCGCCCAAAAGAGCAAAAAAATCCACGCCCAATGGCGTGGTTCCTTCCTGAGCTTACCGCTCACTGTGGGCCTGCTCCTGACCGTCAAAAATCAGATCGTCCACATCCGTCATGCAGTTGTTCAGCATCATGCAGCCTGCCTCCTTTCCTGTAAATCTGAACATAGTATACCGCAGATGTTCGGCATTTTCAATAAGAAAAATATTATAAATTTGTAAATTATGTGTAAAGGCAGCCCCACTGGATTTTGCCAAAATCATGGAATCCACGTCATTTTCTGCTTTACAAATACGGAGAACTCCTATATAATATCATGGCTAATGTAATACGCAGGAAAATGGAGAAAAACTATGGCTTTGATCGAATATGACGCTTATAAGCAGAAGCTGCGGGATCTGGAGCCGGAGCTGAAAAAGCTGGGCGACGCTCTGGACATCGACGCCGTGGCTCAGGAGGCGGCCCGCCTGGAGGACGAAACGACGCAGGATGGCTTCTGGAACAATCTGGAGCGCTCCCAGAAGGTGCAGACCCGCCTCAAGCAGCTGCAAAACAAGCTGCACCGCTATCATAAGCTCATGAGTACCTGGGAGGATCTGACCACCCTGTGCGAAATGGGGCAGGAAGCGGAGGACGCGGAGATTCTGGAAGAACTGAAAACGGAATATACCGCGCTGGAAACCAGCATTGAGGAGATTCGGATGACCACCCTTCTCTCCGGAGAGTACGATGCCAACAACGTCATTCTCCAGCTTCATTCCGGCGCAGGCGGCACCGAAGCGCAGGACTGGTGCCAGATGCTCTATCGGATGTATACCCGCTGGGCGGAGCGCCACGGCTTTGCGTGGAAAACGCTGGACTACGAAGAGTGCGACGAGGCGGGCATCAAGTCTGCCGTCATCTCCATTGAGGGCGAAAATGCCTACGGCCTGCTGAAAAGCGAACACGGCGTTCACCGTCTGGTCCGCGTCTCTCCCTTTGACGCCAACGCCCGCCGTCAGACCAGCTTTGCCGCTGTGGAAGTCATGCCGGAGCTGCCGGACGATGAAGAGGTGGAGATCCGGCCTGAGGATATCGAAATGCAGGTCTACCGCTCCTCCGGCGCCGGCGGCCAGCACATCAACAAGACCTCCTCCGCCGTCCGCCTGATCCACAGGCCCACCGGCATTGTGGTGGCCTCCCAGCAGGAGCGTTCCCAGTTCCAGAACAAGGATAACTGTATGAAGCAGCTGCGCGCCAAGCTGATCGAGCTGAAGATCCAGCAGCACGCGGAAAAGATCTCCGATATCAAGGGCGTGCAGATGAAGATCGAGTGGGGCAGCCAGATCCGCTCCTATGTGTTCATGCCCTACCAGCTGGTCAAGGACACCCGTACCGGCTACGAAACCAGCCAGATCGACAACGTGATGGACGGCGATCTGGACGGATTCCTCAACGCCTACCTGACCCAGCTGGCCACCGGCGAGCTGAAAAAGTAAGTTGTCGATGGCTGGTTTCCGCCGCTTATGCGGCGTACAAGCGTTTTGCGGAGCAAAACCTTGAAATGGTCGGGCTTTGCCTGACCATTTGAGTAAAATGCAGGGTTCCCGCGCGTCTCTGGCGCGTGGGATGCAGCCAGCCAGATCGACAACGTGATGGACGGCGATCTGGACGGATTCCTCAACGCCTACCTGACCCAGCTGGCCACTGGCGAGCTGAAAAAGTAAATGCTCAAAAGGCGCGGCTTCCGGCCGCGTCTTTTTATGAGAAGGATCTATGGATATTCAAGAAAGGATTTATAAGAATTTATGAGTACAAAAAACACCGCAGGCGCAGCTGTACAGGAGAACAAGATGGGCGTTCTGCCGGTCGGCAAGCTGCTGGCAGGCATGGCCATTCCCATGATGATCTCCATGCTGGTGCAGGCGCTGTACAACGTTGTGGACAGCATTTTCGTGGCTCAGCTCAGTGAAGATGCCCTGAACGCCGTTTCCCTCGCATTTCCGCTTCAAAACCTGATGATCGCCTTTGGCGGCGGTACCGCCGTGGGCATCAACGCCCTGCTTTCCCGCTCTCTGGGTGAAAAGAAGCAGGACATGGCGGACAAGGCTGCCAACACAGGCATCTTCCTGTCCCTGTGCAACTTCGTGGTTTTCGCGCTGATCGGTATTTTCTTCTCCCGCACCTTTTTCCAGCTTCAGGCCGGCGGGGAAGAGGTGATCGTGGAATACGGCACGCAGTACGCCACCATCTGCCTGGGCTGCTCCATCGGCATCTTCAGCCAGTTCTGCTTTGAGCGGCTGCTGCAATCTACCGGCCGTACCACCCTTGCCATGTGTACCCAGCTGATCGGCGCCATTACCAACATCATTCTGGATCCCATCCTGATCTTCGGCCTGTGCGGATTTCCCCGGCTGGAAGTGGCGGGCGCTGCCGCAGCCACGGTGGCAGGTCAGATTCTGGCCGCCATCATTGCCGTTATCATGAACCTGAAGAAGAATCCGGATATTCACATCATCCCCCGTGAGATCCGCTGGAACGGCATCATTGCCAAGGAAATCTACCGGGTGGGATTCCCCTCCATCGTCATGCAGTCCATCAGCTCCATCATGACCTTCGGCATGAACAAGATCCTCTTCGGCTTCACCAAAACGGCAACTGCGGTGTTCGGCGCGTACTTCAAGCTCCAGAGCTTTGTGTTTATGCCGGTGTTCGGTCTGAATAACGGCATGGTCCCCATTATTTCCTACAACTACGGCGCAGCCCGGATGGATCGCGTGAAAAAGGCGGTGAAGCTGACCATTGCCACCGCCATCTGTATCATGCTCTGCGGCCTGGCGGCGTTCCAGCTGATCCCCTCTACACTCCTCAGCTTCTTCAACGCTTCCCCGGAGATGCTGGAGATCGGCAACACCGCCCTGCGGATCATCTCACTTCACTTCCCGCTGGCGGGCTTCGCCATCATCGCCGGCTCTGTGTGTCAGGCCATCGGCAATCCCTTCTACAGCCTGATTGTCTCCGTGTGCCGCCAGCTGCTGGTTTTGCTGCCGGTGGCGTGGCTGTTGGCTCAGACCGGGCGTCTGGGGCTGGTGTGGCTGGCCTTCCTGGCGGCAGAGATCGTCTCCGTGACCCTCAGCGCCATCTTCCTGCGCCGCACCATGAAAGCCGCCAATGCCTTGGAGGCGGAAAACGAGCAGTAAATAGCAGTACAATACCGAAGCAGCCCTCCCGGTTTCCGGGAGGGCTGCTGTTCTTTATGTCCGCTTTTATGTCTGTTTTTGTCATGCGCTCAGATGCGGCATTCCACCGGGCCGCGGCCAGTCAGCAGAACGGTGCGGTCAAATCCCGCTGCCGCTGCCAGCGCTTCCGCATCATCATAACCGTAGAGCAGGGTGTCCGTGCTGTGGCTGTCAGAGGTGAGGATGATCTGCCCGCCCATGGAGCGCCATTCCCGCAGCAGGAACAGGGCGGGGTATGGCGCGTCCCGGTATCCCCGCGCCATGCCGCCGGTGTTGATCTCCAGCAGCGTAACGCAGGGGTCAACGGCGTGAAGCGCCTCCAGCGCTGCTTTCTGATAGCGGGGGGCGGATTCGTCGAAGAATCGGTTTCCTCTGTTGAGCTTGGTGATGAGATCCAGATGCCCCAGAATGGTGGGCTTTCTGGCAGCTACCCGCATGACCTCCTGAAAATATCCTTCCGCCACGGCCAGAGCATCCCCGCCACAGGCATCGTCCCGGCAGGCGAGAAAGGAAGCTTCGTCCCAGTCAGCGGCGTAGCACACGCCGTTCTCCCGCCGCTGATAGTGCGCCGAGCCGATCCAGTAGTCGAAGCCCTCCGGCAGAACGTCGGACTGGCTGTCCCACTCCAGCCCCAGCAGCACCTCCATCCGGCCGCGGTACTGCTCCCGCACCGCCAGAACCTGACGGCGGTATTCCATCATGTTCGCAGGCAGCGTGAAACCCTCGTCCGTAGCAAGGGGCGTGTGGCTGTGGCAGGACACGCCGTAATACCGCACCCCTGCGTCAAAGGCGGCGGCCGCCATGGCTTCCAGCGAATCCCTGCCGTCGCAGAGGTCAGCGTGGGTGTGGACGGAACAGGCCTTGGGCGTCAGGGTCATTGCATCCGCTCCTGCTTGACCTTGTGATCCACCACATGGCGCTTTTCCAGTTCCCGCGTGATATCCTCCACGGAAATACCCATCTGCACCATCAGCACCATGACGTGGTAAGTCAGATCCGCGATCTCATAGATCGTCTCCTCCTTATCCTCCTTGCGGCCGCCGATGATGACCTCGGTACACTCCTCGCCCACTTTCTTCAGGATCTTGTCCAGCCCCTTTTCAAAGAGGTAGGTGGTGTAGCTGCCCTCCTTGGGACTGGTCTTGCGGCCTTCAATCAGGCGGTAAAGTCCCTCATAGCTGAACTGCTTCAGCTCCGGGGAAAGATACAGCTGGTTGAAAAAGCAACTCTCGCTGCCGGTGTGGCAGGCGGGACCGTCCTTTACGACCTCCACCACCAATGCGTCGCCGTCGCAGTCAGCGGTGATGCTGACCACATGCTGCACGTTGCCGGAGGTGTCACCCTTGCGCCACAGCTCCTGACGGCTGCGAGACCAGAAGCAGGTGCGCCGCTCATCGATGGTGATGGCAAGGCTTTCCCGGTTCATGTAGGCCAGCGTCAGAACTTCCTTGGTGTAGTGATCCTGCACAATGGCGGGAATCAGCCCCTTTTCGTCAAATTTCAGTTCCATGATGGATTCCTTCCTCTCTCATAAATCGGCGGGTGCGGCTCACAGCCGCATTTCCACGCCCCTGCCCCGCAGAAACTGCTTCAGCGCCCGGATGTCCACCTGCCGGGTGTGGAAGATGGAGGCCGCCAGCCCGGCGTCAATGCCGGAGTGGGTGAACAGTTCCGCAAAATGCTCCATGCTGCCGGCGCCGCCGCTGGCGATGATGGGAACGCTGACCCGCGCGGCCAGCGCGTCCAGCATTTCCAGATCGAAGCCGTTTTTCACGCCGTCGGTGTCGATGGAGTTCAGCACGATCTCACCTGCGCCGGATTCCACGCCCCGCACGGCCCAGTCCATGGCGTCAATGCCGGTGTCCTCCCGGCCGCCCTTGGCAAACAGGCGGAACTGCCCGTCCACCCGCTTGACGTCCATGCTCAGCACCACGCACTGGTCGCCGTATTTCTTTGCCGCCGCTCCGATCAGGCCCGGATCGGCAATGGCACCGGAGTTGACGCTGACCTTGTCCGCGCCGCATTTCAGCACCCGGTCAAAATCGTCCAGCGTGCGGATGCCGCCGCCTACCGTCAGGGGGATGAAGATCTCGCTGGCGACCCGACGCAGGATGTCTGTGAACAGTCCCCGCCCCTCCACGGAGGCGGTGATGTCGTAAAACACCAGCTCGTCCGCGCCGGAGGTATTGTAGAAATGCGCCAGCTCCACGGGGTCTGCCATATCCCGCAGACCTTCAAAGTTGGTTCCCTTTACCACCCGTCCGTTCCTGACGTCCAGACAGGGGATGATGCGCTTGGCTAACATGAACCCACCTCCTCAATGACGGTTTTCAGATCCAGCCGCCCGGTATACAGCGCCTTGCCCAGAATGGCGGCGCTGGTGCCGATCCGCTGCAATTCCCGCAGCTCGTCCAGAGAGCTGACGCCGCCGGAGGCTGTCACGTTCAGACCGTCGATCGCTGATAGCTCCCGGTACAGGGCGAGGTTCGTCCCCCGCTCCGCGCCGTCCCGGCTGATATCGGTGTAAATGACCGTGCCGACGCCGGCCTTGTACAACCGGCGGCAGAAGTCCACGCCCTTTTCATTGGACAACTCCTTCCAGCCGTTGATGGCCACATAGCCGTCCCGTGCGTCCACGCCCACGGCGATCTGATCGCCGTATTTCCGGGCCATACGCTCTGTGAAGGCAAAGTCCTTCACCGCGATCGTGCCTAAAATACAGCGGCTTACCCCCAGATCCAGATACTGGCGGATGCGCTCCTCCGTGCGGATGCCGCCGCCCACCTCGATGTAAAGGCCGCCCTGCCGGGCAATGGCGGCAATGGAGTCAAAATTGGCCAATGTGCCGTCTTTGGCGCCGTCCAGATCCACCACGTGGAGATACGTTGCTCCGGCGGCAAGAAAGTCCCGCGCCACGGCGCAGGGGTCCTGCCCGTAAACGGTCATCTGATCGTAATCGCCCTGATAAAGACGCACCACCTGTCCGCCGGACAGGTCGATCGCAGGAAAAATCTGCATGGGGTTCTCCTTTCTCAAAGCTCCGCAAAGGCCCGCAGCAGCCGCAGCCCCGCATCGCCGGATTTTTCCGGGTGGAACTGAGTCCCCCAGACATTGCCCCGCCGCACAGCGCCGGTCACCGCCACATTGCCGTATTGGGAGGTTCCCAGCGTGCTGTCCGCGCAATTTCTGGCGTAAAAGCTGTGGACATAGTAGACGTATTCGCCGTCCCTGAAATATTTGAACAGGGGATCGTCCTTTACGATGTGCAGGCTGTTCCAGCCCATGTGGGGGACCTTCAGCGCCGGATCGGTCAGGTCGCCCCGCAGATCTGCCACCTCACCGGGAATCAGCCCCAGACCGGCGTGCTCTCCGTATTCAAAGCTGCGGTCAAACAGCAGCTGCATTCCAAGGCAGATGCCTAAAAGGGGCTTGCGGGCGCTTTCAGCCAGCAGTACCGGCACCAGACCGGTGTCGTCCAGCTTGGCGCGGGCGTCTCCGAACGCGCCTACGCCGGGAAGAATGATGCGGTCGGCGGCCCGAAGCTGATCTGCGTCGCGGGTGATGATGGTCTCCAATCCCAGCGCTTTCAGGCTGGAGGACAGGGAAAACAGGTTTCCCACGCCGTAATCTACAATGGCAGTCATGGTATCAACTCACTTTACAGAGTACCCTTGGTACTCGGAATGTCGTTCAGATGCTTTGCGTCCATGGACACGGCCTGCTTCAGCGTCCGGCCCATGCCCTTGAATACGGCCTCCAGAATGTGGTGGGTATTCTCTCCCGCCATCTGGCGGATGTGGATGGAGGCGGGGCAGTTCCGCACAAAGGCCAGCCAGAATTCCTTGGCCAGCTCCGTGTCAAAGGTGCCGACCTTTGATGCGGGCAGCTCCACCGCCCAGCCCAGATAGTCCCGCCCGGAGAGGTCACAGGCGCACAGCACCAGCGTCTCGTCCATGGGCAGCAGAAACTGGCCGTAGCGGGTGATGCCCCGCTTGTCGCCCAGCGCCTGCGTAAATGCCTGCCCCAGACAGATGCCGATGTCCTCCACGCTGTGATGGTCGTCCACATCGGTGTCGCCGCGGCAGCATACCGACAGGTCAAAGTCGCCGTGGCGGGCAAACAGTGTCAGCATATGATTGAGAAAGCCGCAGCCAGTGTCAAGCTCCGCCTTCCCGGTGCCGTCCAGCTCCAGAGACAGCCGGATCTGCGTCTCCGTGGTGTCCCGATTGATGCTTGCAGTCCGCATACTCCGTCCTCCTTTACCGATTTTGCAGCAGCCCGGCGATGGCGTTTACCAGCGCCGTCATCTGCGCCTGAGAGCCGATGGTGATCCGTACGAAATTCCGAATCCGATCCGCATCAAACCAGCGGACCAGAATTCCGCTTTCTTTCAGCCTGCGGTACAGCTCCCCGCCGGGAATGGCGTCCGTCCCGGCGAAAATGAAGTTGGTCTGAGAGGGCAGCACGGTGAAGCCCAGCTTTTCCAGTTCCTGTACCGTCCATGCGCGGCTGCTGCAAACGGCGGCGGTGCAGGCGCGGAAATAGTCCTCGTCCTCCATGGCGGCCGTTCCGGCCACCATGCTGAGACGGTTGACGTTGTAGGGATTGAAGCTGTATTTCACCCGGTTCAGCGCGGCAATCAGCTCCGAAGAGCCTATGGCGAAGCCAACCCGTCCGCCGGCCAGCGAACGGCTTTTGGACATGGTTTGTACCACCAGCAGGTTTTCGTGGTCAGAGATCATGGGAACGCAGCTTTCGCCGCCGAAGTCCACATAGGCCTCGTCCACAATGACCACCCGGTTCGGATCGGCTTCCAGCAGCCGCCGGATGTCCGAGCGGGGGACGGCCATGCCGGTGGGGGCGTTGGGGTTGGCAATGACGATGGTGCCGGGAAAGCCCATGTAGTCGTCCACGCACAGGGTGAAGTCCTCCCGCAGAGGGATCACCTTGGACTCCAGACCGAACAGCGCCACCTGAGACTTGTAGAAGCCGTAGGTGATGTCGGCGTAGGCCAGCGGCTTGCCTTCGCCGCAGAAAGCACGGAATGAAAAGGCGAGGATCTCGTCGGAGCCGTTGCCTGCAATGACGTTTTCCGGCTGCACATGACAGCGTCCGGCAATGGCCGCCGTCAGGTTGGCGCAGGTGGGATCGGAGTAGAGGTTCAGTCTGGCGATCTCCGCACCTGACAGGGCTTCCAGAACCTTCGGAGAAGGGGGGAAGGGGCTTTCGTTGGTATTCAGCTTGATGTACTGCTGATCCTGCGGCTGTTCGCCGGGGGTGTAGGGGTCCAGCCGCCCGGCTTCTTTGGAAAGGAACTTGCTCATTGTGGGTTTCCTCCTTGGTTCGTTCGAATCAGCGCGGAACGGGCGTGGGCCTCCAGCCCCTCCCGCCGTGCAAAGTCCGCAATACGCTCCGCCACCGGAGCCAGCGCCTCCTGCGTGTAATACAGGAAGCTGGATTTCTTCACAAAATCATCCACGCTGAGGGGACTGGAAAACCGGGCCGTGCCGCTGGTGGGCAGGGTGTGGTTGGGGCCTGCGAAATAGTCGCCCAGCGCCTCCGGTGTGCAGCGGCCCAGAAAAATGCTGCCTGCATTTTTCACCCGCGGCAACAGGGCGAAGGGGTCCTCCACGCACAGCTCAAGATGCTCCGGGGCAATGAGATTAGCCGCGTCCACCGCCTTTTCCAGACTGTCGGTGACGATGATGCGCCCATTGGCCTGGATGGACTGCCGGGCGATGTCCTGCCGGGGCAGAGTGCTGAGCTGGCTTTCCAGCTCTTTCTGCACCGCTTCGGCAAGGCGGCGGCTGTCCGTCACCAGAACGGCGGAGGCCAATACGTCATGCTCCGCCTGACTGAGCAGGTCTGCCGCGACCCATGACGGATTGCAGCCGCCGTCTGCCAGCACCAGTATTTCACTGGGGCCTGCGATCATGTCAATGGCCACCAGACCAAACACCTTGCGCTTGGCGGTTGCCACAAAAATGCCGCCGGGGCCGACGATCTTATCCACTCTGGGGACGCTCTCCGTGCCGTAGGCCAGAGCGGCCACTGCCTGTGCGCCGCCGATTTTGAAGATCCGGTCCGCACCGGCAATGCGGGCCGCTGCCAGCGCTTCGGCGCTGATGTGGCCATTCTTATCCGGCGGCGTCACCACCACGATCTCCCGCACCCCTGCGATTCTGGCGGGGATCACGTTCATCAGAATGGTGGAGGGAAAGGCCTTCGGCGCGCTGGGGACGCAGATGCCCACCCGCTCAATGGGGGTGTACCGCTGGCCCATGACGATGCCGGGGCGGTCGGTGAGGGAGAAGTCCCGGTGTACCTGCTGTTCATGGAAATGACGGATGTTTTCCGCCGCCATGTTCAGCGTTCGGATGAACTCCGCATCCAGCGAATCCCACGCCGCATCCAGCTCTGCCTGCGATACTTGCAGCTCCTGTAGTTCAGCGCCGTCGAAGCGGCGGGTGTAGTCCCGCAGAGCATCGTCCCCCCGTTCTCTGACGGCGGCCAGCACGGCGTCCACAGCTTCGTCCACGCCGGTTTCCTGCCGGATATCCCGGTTCAGAATGTCCTCCGGGGACAGCTCATTGAATTGCAGAATGGGGATCATGCTTCCGTCACCTCCGTCAGCTTGCTCAGCAGCGTCTCAATTTCCCGGTGCTTGAACTGGTAGCTGGCACGGTTGGCAATGAATCGGGCGGAGATGGGCATGAACTCCGTCAGCACCGCCAAATTGTTCTCTTTCAGCGTTGTGCCGGTTTCCACAATGTCTACAATGACGTCGGACAGTCCCAGAATGGGCGCCAGCTCAATGGAACCGTTGAGCTTGATGATATCGATGTCCCGCCCCTGCGCGGCGTAATAACTCTTGGCAATGTTGACAAATTTGGTGGCGACCCGCAGGGTGCGGCCGGGATCGTCGTTGAAATCCTTGGGGCCTGCCACGCACATCCGGCACTTGCCGAGGCCCGTGTCCAGCAGCTCATAGACGTCTGCGCCGGACTCGGTAAGAATGTCCTTGCCCACGATGCCGATATCCGCCGCGCCATGCTCTACGTAGATGGCCACATCACTGGGCTTTACGAGGAAGTAGCGGATGCCGGCCTCCGGGTTTTCCACCACCAGCTTCCGGGTGTCATTGTAATTTTCAGGGCAGCCGTAGCCCACGCCTGCCAGCAGATTGTATACCTTGTCGCCGAGACGGCCCTTGGGCAGAGCCACGTTCAGCATCCTGCGGCCGTCGGACGCGGCAGGCGCGTCCTGTCCCATGCGGGCCAGCTCGTCCAGATACAGCGCGTAGCCGATGGCCCGCGCACCGGGGCGGAACTGTTCCGCCAGAGGATCGTAGCGTCCGCCCTTCAGAACGGCGCGGGGCAGACCTGTTACATACCCCTGCAAAACAAGGCCGTTGTAGTATTCCATGTCGTTGACCAGCGACAGATCCAGCTTCAGCCTGTCCGTTTCCCCCTGCGCTTCCAGCGTTCTGCACAGCGTGCGAAGCTCCGTCAGGGCTGCGCCCATGGCGGCGTTGAGAGCCAGCGGCTCCGCCGCTTCCAGCACGGTGTTCCATGAGCCGGACAGGCCGGACAGGCGGCAGAGGGCGTCGATTCCCTGACGGGACAGCCCCGCCTCCGCCGCACATTTTTGCAGTTCATGGCGGTTTTTGTCCCGGATGCAGGTCAGCAGCCGGGGGCGGATGCTCTCCGGTGCGCCTACGGCGTCAAAAAGGCCGGTGACAAAGCCCATGTGGCTCAGCTCCAGCACATAGTCCCGCCCGGTGATGGCAAGGCTCTGAATGGCCAGAGAGACCGCCTGCGCCGTCACGGCGTCATCCACCGCACCGATGCATTCCAGCCCCATCTGACTGATCTCCCGGAAGGTGTGGCTCTCCTGACTGGGGCGATACACATTTTCCAGATAATAGAAGCGGCCGCAGCCGCCCTCCTCCACCTGAGCGTTCTTGGCAATGGACAGCGTTACATCCGGCTTCAAAGCCAGCAGCCGCCCGTCCAGATCCGTGAAGGTGATGACCTGCTCGCTGGAGAGGAAGCGGCTGTTTTCCCGATACAGGCCGTATTCCTCGAACCGCCCCATGTGGTACTGGCGGAAGCCCGCCTGCTCATACAGCAGCCGCAGCTGCAAAGAAACCCGTTCCTGCGGTCTCAGAATATTCAAATCCAGTTCCATGGATCTTCCTCCTTATGGGGGATCCCCCGCTTTCTCTGATATTCTGCATTTTACTTTATTTTGGTAGCAAAGTAAAGCGGTAATTCGATAATTGTTTGCTTTCTGCGATTTGCATAATTGCCCAGGCGGAAGAATGGCCGGATACTGGGATTTTACACGCAGAACCGGCCTCTTGCGGCCGTGGCAGCGGGAGTCCGAACCGGCGGGGGAGGATGTGCCGCTTTCCGGCAGGGGGACGGATGATGGCGGTCAATAGAAAACCGGCAGCCCAAAGACTGCCGGTTTTATGATTTGTGTTACTGCGCCTTTTCCAGCTCCATCACGGCGTCAATGAGCATCTGCTGGGTGACGGGATAGGGCCAGACCCGGACATCGATGCCTGCCAGCGCCTTTTCCGTGACGGCGGGGAGATCCTCCGGCTTGGCGTGGATATCTGCCAAACAGGTGGGCAGGCCGATGGACTTGCTGAAGGCCATCAGGCGGTCCCGCTCCTCATACTGCTTGTCGGCGGTGAGCATAACCAGAATACCGTAGGACACCACTTCGCCGTGGAGGTGATGATTCTCCTCCATGGCAGGCAGGATGGTGAAGCCGTTGTACATGGCGTGGGCCATGCCGGTGGTGTAATCCACCTGAACGAAGTTGGAGACAAAGCCGGTGGAGATGATGATGGCCTCGATGATCTCCGTCAGCTCCGGCGTGACCTTATGAGCCTCGCAGTCCGCCATGGCCTGCTTGCCCCAGCGGAGGATGGGCGCGGCGCACATACTGCTCAGCGCAATGCCCATGGCGTCGGTGTGGGCGGGAACATCATTGCGGGAGGAGATGGTACATTCATAGTGCTTGGCCATGGTGTCGCCCATACCGGCCCACAGGTAGCGCACCGGGGCGTTGGCGATGATTTCCGAGTTGATGAAGATGTGATTGGGGGGAATCTTGGAGAAGGAATATTCCCGCAGGCTGCCGTCCGGGTGGTAGACAATGCCCAGACTGGTGCAGGAGGCGCAGGTGGAGGCGATGGTGGGGAAGGTGAAGAAGGGGCGGTGGGTTTCGTGCGCCAGCACCTTGCAGGTATCAATGGCCTTGCCGCCGCCCACGGCGAAGATCATATCCGCGTCCGCCACCTGAGGCCGAAGCATATCCATATTCTCACGGGAAGCCTCGCCGCCGTACCAGAAGGTGCCGGTGATCTCGATGCCGGACCCCTCCACAGCTTTGCGGATCAGGCTTTCCGCGGCGGCCAGCGCTTTCTTGCCGCCGATGATGGCAGCCTTTTTGCCGTAGGCCGGGCAGACGTTCACAATGTCGTCGTAGGCGTCAGGGCCTACGGTATATCCGGGGAAAAGAGATTTCTGCATGATAAACACCTCAAATTAAAATTCGATTGGATCTGCGGAAAAATCAGTCGGCAGTGACCGCGCTGCTGCGGACGGCGCTGCGGGCTTCGGGAGCGGTTTCAGCGTCCTCACTGTTGACATTGGCAAAGGCGTGTTCCTTGCAGTACTTGCGGTTCTTGTATGCGCCCACGGTCAGGAAGGGGACCACCACGACGGCGATGCCCAGATAGCCGCAGTAGCCGTAGCCGTACTTGATGATGTTGGTGAGACCGGCCATGGAGATGGTCATGGAGAGGACGATGATGAAGGCGGAAACGATGGCGCTGCGGACGGGTGCGGACTGGATGCCGCTGAACATGGGCAGCTTTTCAAACCGGGCTACAAAGCCGAAGATGGTGGTCACGCCGGTGGAGATGAGGCAGAGGAGCAGGCAGGTGCCGTACACGGCGATCATGGCGGGGATGCCGATGACCTTGCAGACGGTGAGGGTGGGAATGGTGGCGCCGCCCTCCACAGAGGTGTAGACGCTCTGCCAGCTCATGAGCATGAACACGGAGAGAACCAGCGCCACGGCGTTCATCACAAAGGAGATCCACATGGCCTTGGCGCAGCCCTCCTTGTTTTTCATGGTGGTGCCGCAGGCGATCATGGTGGGGAGGGTCACGCACTGGAATCCGGCGTAGGTAAAAGCGTTGAGAATGGCCTTGGGCATATTCATGAAGCCGGTGGTCTCAAAGTCGGCGGCGAGGACAGAGAAGATGCTGCTGTCGCTCTTGAAAATGCCGATGATGTAGATGCTGATGGCAGTGACCAGAATGGCCATGCCCATGTAGGTGGAAGCGGCCCGGACAATGCCTGCGCCGAAAATGGTGAGCATCAGGACGACGATACCGACCATTACCACGCCGACGTAGTAGTTGATGGTGAAGTAGTTGTTCAGGGCAGAGGCGGCGCCAGAGATGGCGGCGGCAACGGCCATCAGTACCATGATGTAGAAAAAGACTTCAAAGGCCCATTCAATCTTGTCAAAGGGATGGTAGAGGGTTTCAAAGAGCTGCTTGTAGCTCTTCAGGCCGCGGGAGTTGTACATGATCATGGCCTCCCGCATGGTGAGGGTCAGAAGCAGCATGGCCACAATGGCGGAGATGATGCCGGTCCAGCCCAGACCCACATAGTAGGTGTTGGCCTGATTGCCGGTGGCGAAGCCGCCGCCTGCGTGAGCGGAGAACAGGACCGCGCCGACGGAAAAGGCGGCAAAGAAGGGGGTCTTGGGAACTTTTGTGTTGGGTTTCATGATTTCTACCTCCTGCAAATGATGTCCGATGGTTGGCAGGAAAAACAAAAAACCTTTCGTCGCTCCTGCCGGTTGGCAGAAGAGACGAAAGGTAGAAAACCCTCCGCGGTACCACTCTTCTTTGTTCCCTGTATAGG
>Ga0129312_1000964_pt1 | contig 19211 bp, 17 predicted proteins | sample O827metagenome_FD_94434 | JGI IMG/M metagenome (GOLD analysis project Ga0129312, IMG submission 94434) | Orangutan group fecal microbial communities from Wisconsin, USA - O827 metagenome | ecosystem: Host-associated > Mammals > Digestive system > Large intestine > Fecal | place: USA: Wisconsin... | reverse complement strand
GTCCGTCTGGTGACGGGAAGCGGGATCCCGGCAGAGGATGCAAGGATCATTGCTGTCGGCAGAAAGGGCAGAGATGCATTATCCAGAAAAGGATATGAAATTGCATCGGATCACTCCGATGTGATCAACGAGCCTCTGTTTTCTGACGCTATGGAGATCACCAGAGAGCTTCTTGCAATGTTTGAAAAGGATGAGATCGGTGAGATCTATCTGGCCTACACTTCATTTAAGAATACGGTAAGTCAGGTTCCGAAGCTGATGAAGCTTCTTCCGGTCGATTTAGAGGCAGTCGAGACAGAGGAAGAATCGGAGGAGAGTGAGGGTCTGAAAGCAGATCTTCTTCTTATGAACTATGAACCGAATGCAACAGAGGTACTCGATGCGATCATCCCCAAATATATGAGCAGCCTGATCTATGGTGCGTTTCTTGAGGCTGTGGCCAGTGAGAATGGTGCGCGTATGACGGCTATGGATTCGGCTACGAATAATGCGGAGGATATGATCGCCAAGCTGTCCTTACAGTACAACCGTGCAAGACAGGGCTCCATAACTCAGGAGCTGACGGAGATCATTGCAGGCGCCAACGCCATTGAAGGATAACGAAGGCGCAGGTGAATTTAGATTATGACAAGGAGAAATGAGATGGCAGAGAATAACATTGGTAAGATCACTCAGGTCATCAGTGCCGTTCTGGATATTAAATTCCCCCAGGGCGGACTTCCTGAAATCAATGACGCCATTGAGATCACCAGAAAAGATGGTGGGAAGCTGATCGTTGAGGTTGCCCAGCATTTAGGTGATGATACGGTTAGATGTATCGCTCTCGGCCCCACCGACGGTCTTGTCCGCGGAATGGAAGCAGTGGCTACCGGCGGACCGATCATGGTTCCAGTGGGCGAGAAGACATTAGGCCGTATTTTCAATGTTCTGGGAGATCCGATCGATAATAAAGAGAAGCCGCAGACCGAAAAGACACTTCCTATCCACAGGAAGGCACCGACCTTTGAGGAGCAATCTACAGAGACAGAGGTTTTAGAGACCGGTATCAAGGTAGTTGACCTCCTCTGCCCCTATCAGAAGGGTGGAAAGATCGGTCTGTTCGGAGGCGCCGGTGTAGGTAAGACAGTTCTGATCCAGGAGCTGATCCGTAACATTGCCACAGAGCATGGCGGATATTCCGTATTTACCGGCGTTGGAGAGCGTACCCGTGAGGGAAATGACCTGTATAATGAAATGACCGAGTCAGGTGTTATCAATAAGACGACCATGGTGTTCGGACAGATGAACGAGCCGCCGGGAGCACGTATGCGTGTCGGACTTACAGGCCTTACCATGGCTGAGTATTTCCGTGATGAGGGCGGAAAGGACGTTCTTTTATTCATTGATAATATTTTCCGATTCAGCCAGGCAGGTTCTGAGGTGTCCGCCCTGCTGGGTCGTATGCCGTCTGCGGTTGGCTACCAGCCGACACTTCAGACAGAGATGGGCGCACTTCAGGAGCGTATCACCTCCACAAAGAGCGGTTCCATCACGTCCGTGCAGGCCGTATACGTTCCCGCAGATGACCTGACAGACCCGGCACCGGCCAATACCTTCACTCATCTGGATGCTACAACGGTTCTGAGCCGTTCCATCGTTGAGCTGGGTATCTACCCGGCTGTGGATCCGCTGGAATCCACATCACGTATTCTGGATCCGCGTATCGTCGGTGAAGAACACTACAAAGTAGCCAGAGGAGTTCAGGAGGTTTTACAGAGATATAAGGAGCTGCAGGATATTATCGCCATGCTTGGTATGGACGAGCTTTCCGAGGAGGATAAGCTTATCGTATCCAGAGCCAGAAAGATCCAGAGATTCCTGTCCCAGCCTTTCTTCGTTGCCGGACAGTTTACGGGTCTGGAGGGACGTTATGTTCCGCTTTCTGAGACGATCCAGGGCTTTAAAGAGATCTTGGAAGGAAAGCATGATGATATTCCGGAGAATCTGTTCCTCAACGCAGGTAACATTGATGATGTTCTCGCCCGTATGAAATAGGGGGTGGGAAGATGGCAGAAATAATGAAGCTTCAGGTGGTCACACCGGACAGAGAATTCTTTAACGGAGACGTGACTATGGTGGAGTTGAATACTGCTGATGGCGAAATGGGAATTTATCCCCACCACATTCCGCTCACCGTGGCTGTGAGTCCGGGAGTTCTTCGGATCCATAAGGAAGACGGAGATAAGGCGGCAGCGCTTCTTTCCGGTTTTATCCAGGTGCTTCCCGAGAAGATAACGATCCTTGCGGAAACCTGCGAATGGCCGGAGGAGATCGACGGAGCCAGAGCGAATGAAGCTAGAATCCGTGCAGAGCGGAGACTGACAGAGAACAGCAGTGAAACAGATATAGCGCGTGCCGAGCTGGCACTTCACCGTGCCCTCGTGAGACTCTCACTGGTGCAGGGAGATAAGGCGTAAAATAGTGTATAAATAAGGGAGCTGTCCGGTCATCAGATCTGATGATCGGGCAGCTCCCTCATTTTATACTAAGATACTAACGATATACTAACGATCGTTTGTAAGGTTCATTTTGTCAAAGGCATAGAAGATAAGGCTCAGGATCATGCCGGTCACACAGGCAAGAACCATGCCGGTGAGCTGGATGTTGCCGATATTTACCTTGATGCCGGAAAGTCCGGTAACGAAGATAACCGCAGTCAGGGCCTGATTTCTGTTTTTTCCGTAGTCAACTCCGGAATCCACCAGAATGCGGAGTCCGGAGGTTCCGATCATTCCGTAAAGGAGGAAGGAGATACCGCCGATGACCGGGCCCGGGATCGTCTGGATCAGTGCAGACAGCTTTCCGATGAAGGAGCAGACCATAGAAATAATGGCAGCACCTGCAATGACCTGAACGCTGTAGACCTTTGTAACGGCCATAACGCCGATATTTTCACCGTAGGTGGTGGTTGGTACAGAGCCGATCAGACCGGACAGCATGGTGGAAAAGTTATCACCGAAGATACTGCGGTGAAGTCCGGGCTCCTTAAGAAGGTCACGCCCGATGATCTTGCTGGTAACGACCTGATGACCGATATGCTCCGAGGTGATCACGAGAATAACAGGCATGATGATCATGATGGCTTCAAGGTTAAATTTCGGGAGTGAGAAATTCGGGATCGCGAAGACCGGGGCAGCTGCAATAGCGGAAAAATCCACGAGTCCGCAGACAATGGCGGCAATATAGCCGGAGATAACTGCGATCAGGATCGGGATGACCGATAAAAAGCCGCGGAATAAAACGGAGCCAAAAACTGCGATTCCCAGCGTTACAAGGAATACGATCACATTTTTGGGATCAACGGAGGCATCAAGAAGACCGGCGTTGCTTGCGGCGCTTCCGGAAAGCTCAAGACCGATCAGTGCGACAACAGGCCCCATGGCAGCAGGCGGGAGAACGATGTCGATCCATTTGTATCCGATCTTATAAATGATAAGAGCAAGGATACATCCGACAAAACCGACTGCGACAAAGCCGCCAAGTGCGTATTCAAAACCGAATTTTGAAATAACGATACCGGCGGGGGCCAGAAACGCAAAGCTGGAACCAAGGTAAGCAGGAGCTTTTCCCTTTGTGACAAAGATGAAAATGAGTGTTCCCAGTCCGTTCATAAATAATACGACAGCGGGATTGATCCCGAACAGGAACGGGACAAGGACAGATGCGCCAAACATAGCAAAAAGATGCTGAATGCTCAGGGGGAGTAAAAGCTGAAAAGGTACTTTTTCCTCTACCTGAATGATTTTGTTGTTCTCCATAGAGACCTCCTTTAGTATATGTAAAAGTTACCTTCCCTATAATAGCACAAATTTCTTATTTGCGCTCAATATATTGGATTGCAATACATTTTGGGCCGCCCTGAGCGACGAAGACAGGACTCAGCTCAAGGAGCTGTATCTCCAGACCGTCAAAGGCTTCCTCAAACTGTTTCTTTATCTGTAAGGCATCGTTTTGGGCGTCTGCATGGGAGATATAGAGAATATGGTTTTTACCAAGGCGCTTTTCCTTCAGGTAGTCGATGATGCCACGGACAGAGGCGGTCATTGTCCGCTTTACGAGAAATTTATCCAGCCGCGTTCCGTCATCGGTAAGCCGCATTACCGGCTTGAGCTTAAGGACAGAGCCGAGGGCTGCCGCCACCGGAGTCAGTCTGCCGCCGCGGCGGAGAAACTGGAAATCCTGCGGGATAAGGAAGGATTCTGTTTTTGCGGCTGCTTTTTCCAGCCAGTCGAGTATTTCCGCAGCGGAGCAGCCTTCTTCCTTCATCTTTTGGGCCTGCTCGGTCATATATTTTTGAGGGCCGCAGAGCGTGCGGCTGTTAAATACGGTGATTTTTTCCGGATGCTCCGTCATTTCTTTGGCGCAAAGGGCGCTGTGGTAGGTTCCTGAGAGCCCGTCAGCCATGGAAATGTTGATAATATCCGCATCCGGATATTTTTCAAAAACAGCCAGCGTATCTCCGATGGGAGGCTGGGAAGACTTGGGGATCTGTCCGGAGGCGATCCTCTTATAATAGTCATTCATATCGATCTGAAGATCACGGCCCTCAAGATCGCCGATATGGATGCACAGGGGCACGGATTCAAAGCCGGCAGCCCTGGCACTTTCTTCGGTATAAAGTGTTGCAGAGTCTGTAATAATCTGTAGCATATAAATGTCCTCACCAATTCATATAGTTTTAGTTACTATCTCATACAGTTTGCAACATAATTCTCCATACGTCAAGCTATTTCGACAAAATCTTCTATTGGAAAAACAGAGCCCCTCTGTTATACTAATATCAGCAATAAACAGGAGGTGGGCAGTTTGGAGGAAAAGGTATTCCGGAAGCATGTTTCATGGGTCATGTTTCTTTACAGTATTCTTGTGGTGTGGGCCCATTCCTTTAATGCAGATCTGTTTTCAAAAGGAAGTGAGAGCCCTTTATGGAAAAGCCTCACAAAGGCACAGCAGGTTTTTTCCACGGAGATCGCCACCTCGGCGGTGGCAGGCTTTTTTATGCTTTCTTCCTATCTGTTTTTTAGAAACTTTACATGGGATAAGCTGGCCGGAAAATGGAAATCGCGTTTTTTCAGCGTGGTGATGCCTTATGCTGCATGGAATTTGTTATATTACGGCGGTTATGCGCTGGCCTCCAGAGTCCCGTTCCTCCAAAGAGGGATCGGAAGGGATGTCGTGCCCATTACCGGATATGAGCTTTTTGAGGCTGTTTTTCATTACCGGTATGCACCTGTCTTCTGGTATCTGTATCAGCTTATTATCCTCATCCTGCTTTCCCCGATCATATACCTGCTCGTAAAAAACCGTATAACGGGGCTGGTCACGTTATGCCTGCTCCTTCTCGCCGTCCATTTTCGCTTCGACACCCAGCATCCAAACACGGACGCCCTTCTATATTATACGTTTGCTGCCTGGATGGCCTTTCATGGCAGAGAGCCGGTGGAATTTAGATATGGAAAAAAACGGTTTCTTGCCGGTGTGCTCTCGCTCATTCTTCTAGTTTCCTGTTTTGTCCAAGCTCACAAACAGGGTGCCGGCGTGCTCTGGACAGTCGGATACCGATTTTTTATCCCGGTCTCTGTCTGGCTTCTGTTTGATGCCAGATATGCGTGCGATATCCGGCCGTGGATGCGGCAGAGCCTGTTTTTATACGCCGTCCATTTTCCAATCGTGCGTCTTGTAAACAAGGGCACAGCAGCCTTGCTCGGCTCTTTTGCGAAAGAGACGGCAATGGCGGCAGCGTCTCTTATCGTCTATGCAATTCTTCCGATGATCGTTGTGGCAATATCCTATCGGATCGCACGATTCCTCGGTAAATATGCACCGGCAGTCTGGCGGCTTTTATCCGGCGGCCGAAGCCTTTAAACAGTGATGGCGGCAGCATTCTATCTGATATCGCTTTCCGGTAAAAAACTCTTGCATTCGCGATTTAACTATGTTATACTTACTTAGCTGTTCTAAAGGGCAGAATATTTAAGAAGGCGTGACTGTCAGTCATGTACCAACTAATAGAGAGGTGAAAATCATGAAACAGGGAATCCACCCAAATTACTATCAGGCCAAAGTCGTTTGCAACTGCGGTAATGAATTTGTAACTGGTTCTACCAAGAAAGACATTCACGTAGAAATCTGTTCCAAATGCCATTCATTCTATACCGGTCAGCAGAAGGCTGCTTCCGCTCGCGGACGTATCGAAATGTTCAACCGTAAGTATGGTGTGAAAACAGACAAATAAGGTTTGATAAAGCAAGGTTGAGCTTTTGGAGATCTCTGAAAACTCAACCTTTTTCTTTTATTATTTTTTGGAGGTCTGAAATTGAAATATTCCGGCATCGGGGGACAGGCAGTATTAGAAGGTATCATGATGAAAAACAAGGACAATTACGCGATCGCGGTGAGAAAACCGGATGGCGAGATTGAGATCATGAAGGATACCTATGTGAGTATGACAGAAAAAGTAAAATTCTTTTCCCTGCCGTTTGTACGGGGGATCTTCAGTTTTGCTGACTCCATGATCCTCGGAATGAAGGCGCTGACCTGGTCGGCAAGCTTCTTTGAGGATGATGAGGAGGACGAAGAACCCGGAAAAATTGAAAAATTTCTGATGGAAAAGTTCGGAGAGAAGTTAGAGAGCGTTGTCATGACGGCAGTTACCGTGTTTTCCCTGCTTATGGCAGTTGCGATCTTTATGGTGCTTCCGCTTCTGATCGCCGGCTTCTTTAAGAAGTTTATTACATCGGATACGATCATGGCCGTTCTGGAGGGCTGTATCCGTATCGCGATATTTATCGCCTATATTAAAGTGATCTCCAGAATGAATGACATCAAGCGGACCTTTATGTACCACGGGTCGGAGCATAAATGCATCAATTGCCTTGAGAACGGGCTTATCCTGAATGTGGAGAACGTCCGGAAAAGCTCAAAAGAGCACAAGCGGTGCGGAACCAGCTTCCTTCTTATCGTAATGGTGATCAGCATTCTGTTTTTTATGGTGGTTCGGGTCGATACGATCTGGCTGCGGATCGCAAGCCGCATCTTTCTCGTTCCGGTGATCGCAGGCGTTTCCTATGAGGTACTGCGCTTAGCCGGACGGAGCAATTCCAAAATTATGGATATCGTAAGCCGTCCCGGTATGTGGATGCAGGGACTGACCACAAAGGAACCGGATGATTCCATGATCGAGGTGGCCATCGCATCTGTGGAGGCGATCTTTGACTGGAGAGGATATCTGGAGGAAAATTTCCCGGAAGCATATCCGAAGGGATATTTTAAGGAGCAGGAGAAAACAATATGACCTGGGGAGAGCTTTTAAGCAGAGGACAGGAGAAACTTAAGGATGCCGGGATCATAGAGTACGGGCTGGATGCGTGGTACCTCTTTGAAGCGGTATTCGGCATGAGCCGGGCACAGTATTTTCTTCATGCGGCAGATACCGCGGATGCCCCGGAGGAGAAGCAAAAGGAATTTGAGACAGCGCTTTCCAGACGGGCAGGCCGCGAACCATTACAGTATATTACCGGGGTTCAGGAGTTTATGGGAATGGAATTTCAGGTCGATCCGCATGTTCTGATTCCCAGACAGGATACGGAAACACTGGTGGAAACCGTGCTTTCGGAAAATAAAGACCCGGAGCTCTCGGTCCTTGATATGTGTACCGGCTCCGGCTGTATTGCCATCAGCCTTGCAAGGCTGGGAGGCTACAAAAAGGTGGAGGCGGCAGATATTTCCCGGGAGGCTCTTAAAAGAGCGGAAAAAAATGCAGAGCTGCTTTTGCATCCGGAGGGTGTACCTTCGGAGCCAAAACAGACGCTCCGTTTTCGGGAGAGTGACATGTTTTCCGCATTTGATCCGGTCACAGAGAAGTTTGATGTGATCGTTTCCAACCCGCCGTATATTCCGAGCCGTGTGATTGAAGGACTTGAGCCCGAGGTAAAGGACTTTGAGCCGAGAAACGCGCTGGACGGTACGGAGGACGGATTGTTTTTCTATCGATGTCTGGCAGAGTCCTGCGGCAGATTTTTAAGGGAAAACGGAAAGATATATTTTGAGATAGGACATGACCAGGGGGAGGCAGTCAGCAATCTGCTGAAAACCCATGGTTTCAGTGATACAAGAGTGATAAAGGATCTGACAGGAAAGGACAGAGTCGTATACGGCAGATATCAGGCTGCCTATGGGCCGGATCAGTCTGTCAGAGAGGCTTAGGAGTGAAAAACTTCAGGATGATAGGAGGTTTTGTATGTTTGACCGTTTGGATGATATCGTAAAGCATTATGAGGAATTGATGCTTGAACTGAATAATCCGTCTGTGGCAGAGGATCAGAAGCGTTTCCGCAAGCTGATGAAGGAGCAGGCGGATCTGACTCCTCTCGTAAATACTTATAAAGAGTATACAAAGGCAAAACAGGATGTCGAGGACAGCCTTGCACTCCTTGAGGAGGAGAGCGACGAGGAGATGAGAGAGCTCGCAAAGGAGGAGCTTTCTGATGCCAAAAAGAAGATCGAAGAATTAGAGCAGCAGCTTAAGATCCTGCTCCTCCCGAAGGACCCGAACGATGAAAAGAACGTTATCGTAGAGATCCGTGCCGGTGCAGGCGGAGACGAGGCGGCTCTGTTCGCATCCGAATTATACAGAATGTATGTTCATTATGCAGAACGTCAGAGATGGAAGGTGGAGCTCATCAACGTCAGTGAGAGCGGCATCGGCGGCATGAAGGAGGTCGAATTCATGATCACCGGTCAGGGCGCATATTCCAAGCTCAAATATGAGAGTGGTGTCCACCGCGTACAGCGTGTCCCGGAGACGGAGTCCGGCGGACGTATCCATACATCGACAGCCACCGTAGCGATTATGCCGGAGGCTGAAGAATTTGATGTTGTGATCGATGACAAGGATATCAGGATCGACGTTATGCGTGCGTCAGGAAATGGCGGACAGTGTGTAAATACAACAGACTCTGCCGTTCGTCTGACCCATATCCCGACCGGAATCGTGATCTACAGCCAGACAGAGAAATCCCAGCTGCAGAACAAGGAAAAGGCGTTCCGTCTTCTGCGTTCCAAGCTGTACGATATGGAATTAGAGCGTCGTCAGAATGAGGAAGCGGAGGCACGCCGAAGCCAGATCGGTACCGGAGACCGCTCCGAGAAGATCCGTACCTACAATTTCCCGCAGGGACGTGTGACCGAGCACAGGATCAAGCTGACATTATATAAGATCGATGCCATCATGGACGGAGATCTGCAGGAGCTGATCGACAGTCTGATCGCGGCCGATCAGGCAGCTAAGCTGGCAAAAATGAACGAAAATCCGATCTAATAATGCCAAGGATTGTGGGAGTGCGCAGCACGGAACAATCCACAGGCATCAAAATCGGGGGTTTGCCCCTGATATCAATTCAAGTCGAGCGTCTGTAAAACACGGCGCAGTGATTCTGGTCAGCAAAGCTGATATATTCCATACAGAATCACTGCGCCTTTTTTTCTGTTTTTTTATTCCGAAACACCCTTCATTGCGGATGCGGCGATCTGAAGCACGGCGGAGGCAGCGGCCAGATAGAAGACGTACTGGACTCCGAAGCGTTCCCAGATGATCCCCATGATCGGGGAGGCGATGATCGCCATAATGTGGTCGACACTCAGGCCGACAGAGAGAGTCCTGGTGACCTCGCTGCGGTCGAGGGCGATGGAGCGCATCATAAAGGCATGTACTATGTTGAACTGCTCAAACAGGACACTGAGGATGTAGGCCGCAAATACGAGAAAGAGCTGGGGGCCGCTTTTGGCAAAGGTGCCATTGGCCAGCATTCCGGCCATCAGTCCTAAGACAGAGAATGAGAGTGCGATATATCCGGCTTCGACCCAGAGCATCTTTTTCACGCCGAATCGATCCATCATGCGGCCGATCACCGGTGAGATCATGGAGCCGATAAAATGGGTGAGGATCGTAAGGAGTGCTAATGTGTCGGCACCCTGCTCCAGAAGCTTGATGATGACCCAGGGGGCGAAGACGATACGGATACGCTTCTGACAGCCGTAAGCCAGAGTTACCATATAATAAGGCATATACCGGCGTCGGAACAGAAGACGGCGGTTTTTGACGGTCTCCTCATTTTCGGTATTACGCAGCACGAAAAGGAGCATGACGATAGCCAGAAGGGAGGCGGCTATGGAAAAGACGAAGGGACGGATCACGCGGCTCTGAAAAGAAAAGAATCCGGTGCGAAAGCCGATAAATACCAGTACAGCGGCGATCATGGAGCCGCGGGTCGAGTAGCTTTTAAATATTCCCAGGGATGTACCTTCTTTTCCGGGCTCCGCAAGGGACATGGAGATGGATTCATTGAGGGGCATAAACAGATGGTTTCCGAGAGATTGTATAAAGAGGAAGATCATCATGACGCTGTATCCGGGAGAAAGAAAGCCCATAACGGTGGCGCCGATTATCATAAGGATCTGAGAGACGATGGCCATTTTTATGTTGCCGAGGAAGCCGATAGCCGCCACAACGACCATACAGAGCACACCGGGACTTTCACGCGGGATCTCGAGAAAGCCTCTCTGAATGGAATCAATGTGGAAGACTTCATTAAAGTAGTTGGATTGGATGTTGCAGCTCAGCCCGTTCGCCAGCGCAATGCAGATCAGCGCAGCGGCAAAGAAACGGGCGGCCTGTTTTCTGGATGCTTCATTCATGATGTGATCTCCTTTACTGTCTCCATCCGGCAGTGCGGCAGAGACGAAACGTATTTTTTACAGTATATCACCGGAGGCTGACGATTGGCAACAAAATGTATAAAAATGAACGGATAAAAAAAGCGTATGTCCGCGTGACACGGAATAATGGCTTAATTTTTGCACGGATATGTAAAAAAATGTTAAGAATACACGGAAAACATATTGTAATGCCACAAAAAATATGATATTATGTCCTTGTATCACGAACACAATACAAAATCGACGGGCCGCCGGCAGGGTGGTGTCCGTCAGAATTTGCTGGAGGGATATTCTTATGAGGATGATGGATGCTATCGTAAAACCGACTGCTGGTGTTGGTCTGGAACTTCGTCAGGTTCCGGTACCGGTTCCGGGTCCGGGGGAAGTATTAATTAAAATTCATAAAACCGCTATCTGCGGTACAGATGTACATATCTATGATTGGAATGAGTGGTCAGCTCAGCACGTAAAACCGCCGATGGTTATCGGCCATGAGTATGTTGGTGAGATCGCTGAGCTCGGTGAAGGTGTAACAGGCTTCACAGTAGGACAGAGAGTTTCCGGTGAAGGACATATTACCTGCGGCCACTGCCGTAACTGCCGTAACGGAAATATCCAGTGGTGTAAGGACACAAACAGCGTAGGCGTAGACCGTGACGGTGCATTCGCTGAATATGTATGCATTCCGGCTACAAACGTTATTGCCATCGACCCGTCTCTGGATGAGGACGTTGTTGCAATGTTCGACGCAGTAGGAAACGCAACCCATACAGCTCTTATGTTCAATTTAGTTGGTGAGGACGTTCTTATTACTGGAGCAGGCCCGATCGGTATGCTGGCTACTGCTATCTGTAAATATGCAGGCGCACGCCGCGTTATCATCACAGACATTAATGATTATCGTCTTGAGCTCGCTAAAAAGATGGGCGCAGACGCAGTTGTAAATACAGCAAAAGAAGACCTGAATGCAGTGATGAAGCAGCAGGGAATTGTTGAGGGCTTCGATGTCGGCCTTGAAATGTCCGGAAACGGTGGAGCACTGAACCAGATGCTGGGTGTTATGAGAAACGGCGGAAAGATCAGCCTTCTCGGACTTGGAAACGGCCCGGTTTCCATGGATATGAACCTTGTTATCGGCAAGGGTCTGACCTTACAGGGTATCTACGGACGTAAGCCGGATAACTGGCACCAGATGGCATACATGGTACAGGGCGGCCTGGATCTGAAACCGGCTATCACCCACAGATTCCACTATACAGAGTTTGAAAAGGGCTTTGAGGCTATGCACAGCGGAAAATCCGGAAAAGTTATCCTTGACTGGACAACAAAAAGATAATCGAGATAATCCGAAAACATTATAACATAAAGACAGGAGGAGCAGCAATGAAATCAGCTTTTGAACAGTATCGCGCAGAGCTGGATGCGATCCGCGAAGCAGGTACTTATAAAAATGAACGTATTATCACAACACCACAGTATTCCCGTATTAATACAACTGAGGCAAACGGCGTAGTCAATATGTGCGCAAATAACTACCTTGGTCTTTCCGCACATCCGCGTCTTATCAAGGCTGCAAAAGAGAGCTATGATAAGTGGGGCTTCGGACTTTCTTCTGTACGTTTTATCTGCGGTACACAGGAGATCCACAAAGAGCTTGAGAGAAAGATCGCAGACTTCGTAGGTATGGAAGATGCAATCCTTTATTCTTCCTGCTTCGATGCAAACGGCGGACTTTTCGAGACACTTTTAGGCGCTGACGATGCGATCATCTCTGATGAATTAAACCATGCATCCATTATCGACGGTGTTCGTCTCTGTAAGGCTAAAAGATATCGTTACCACAACAACGATATGGAAGATCTGAAGAAACAGCTTGATGATGCAAAGGCAGCAGGCTGCAAGCGTATCATGATCGCTACAGATGGCGTATTCTCCATGGATGGTTATATTGCAAACTTAAAGGGAATCTGTGATCTGGCTGATGAATACGACGCACTTGTAATGGTTGATGACAGCCATGCAGTCGGCTTCATGGGTGAGCACGGACGTGGAACACCGGAGTATTGCGGTGTTATGGGACGTGTGGATATCCTCACAGGTACATTCGGTAAAGCAATGGGCGGAGCTTCCGGCGGATACACAGCCTCCAAGAAGGAAGTTATCGATCTGTTAAGACAGCGCAGCCGTCCATACCTTTTCTCCAACTCTCTGGCTCCGGCAATCTGTGCAGCAACAATTGAGACAATCAATATGTTAAATGAGTCCACAGCTCTCCGTGACAAGGTTCACGAGAACGCTGCATACTTCCGTACAGAGATGGAGAAGCTTGGCTTTGACCTTCTTCCGGGTGAGCACCCGATCGTTCCGGTTATGCTCTATGATCCGAAGGTTGCCAACGAGTTTGCACGCCGTATGCTTGCAAAGGGCGTATACGTAGTAGGCTTCTGCTATCCGGTAGTTCCGAAGGGACGTGACCGTGTACGTACTCAGATCTCTGCAGGACATACAAAAGAAGATCTTGATTTCGCTGTTAAGTGCTTCGGCGAGGTTAAGAAGGAAATGGGCTTATAATAAGAAGAATAACAGGGATTCCCGTCTGAGATCATGGCGGGAATCTTTTGCTATACGTTCGAAAGGGAGAATAGGTATGAAGAAAGCGATTAAAATATTTGGTCTCGCCTGTCTCATGACAGCAGCCATGACAGGCTCTGCATTTGCCGGAAGCTGGATACAGGATACGGCAAGACCGGAAAACGTCAATGGATTATCCAACTGGTGGTATCGGAATGATGACGGAACGTATCCGAAGAATGGCTGGGCATGGCTTGACGGAAACAATGACGGGGTCAGTGAGTGCTATCGCTTTGACAATGACGGCTGGATGTATATTTCTACGAGTGTGGATGGCTTCGAGGTCAACGCAAACGGAGCGTGGACAGTAAATTCTGCCGTTAAGGAAAAGAGGAATGCGGTACCCTCAGGACAAGGCGGAGCCCAGACAGATAATCAGCAGAACCCAAAGAACCAGTGGATCACAGACGCCAACGGAAAGAGATATTTCGATTCCAAGGGAAATATGTGCTGCGGCTGGAAAAAGATCTCTGGAGCTAAATACTATTTTGATGACGGCGGCTATATGGTGACCGGATATCATGAGATCGACGGGGCAGAATACTACTTCTTGAATGACGGAAAGCAGGCATTAAAAACGGTGTTTGATTCTTCAGACGATGTTTATTATGTGATCGAAAAAGAGAATCATACCGTGATCGATGTTGTCGATGCGTCAGACTGGAGAAGCTATAAGAAGGATGCGGACAGCAGCCTTGTGGATACCTCAAAGGTCGTATCTACAGACGGAACCTCCCATAAAAACAATTCCGGCAGCTCTCAGGGCGGAAGTCTGGAGACCGGCATCAATGAGGAGTGGGAGATGGAGTGCTTTGATCTGATCAACGAACAGAGGACAAAGCGGGGCTTATCTGCGTTAAAGCATGATGATGCGATTCAGGAGGCCTGTGATGTCCGTGCCGTAGAGATCGCAGAATCCTTCTCCCATACACGTCCGGACGGAACCTCCTGCTTTACCGCGCTGGAGGATGCAGGATTGAGTGCAGGCGGCTGCGGCGAGAATATCTGTGCCGGAACGACATCCCCGAAGGCTGCGGTAGAGGCGTGGATGAATTCCCCGGGCCATAAGGCGAATATTCTCACAAAGCAATTCAAAAAGGGTGCGATCGGATTCTATTATGATCCGGATTCAGAGTGGACGTATCACTGGGTACAGCTGTTTACCTATTAATCGCGGCATAAAAGCGGCAAGTAAAGCGGACATTCGCAATCCGCTTCGCTACTTGCTCATGAACGCAGTCGCTTCGCGATCTGTCAGTGGGAGCTTTCAACTCCCACTGACATAAGCATCCCACTCACCCACCGCTTAGTGCTCCGCGCACTTGAAGCGGGGGAATGCTTATCTGCGTTCAAATTATGACTTTAAAAAATTCAAATAACATGATATAATGTGCCCATATAAGGAGAAATACGCCTTTATGGGCACAATTACTCATAAGGGGAATCAGAAGAAAAGGAGAGTATTATGAAAGGAATTATTCTTGCCGGCGGAAGCGGAACACGTCTTTATCCGCTGACGAAGGTAACCTCCAAGCAGCTTTTGCCTATTTATGATAAACCGATGATCTATTATCCGCTTTCTGTACTGATGAATGCGGGGATCCGTGATATTCTGATCATATCCACGCCGGATGATACTCCAAGGTTTGAGGCCCTCTTAGGGGACGGACATCAGTTCGGAATCGAGCTTACTTACGCGGTCCAGCCCAGTCCGGACGGTCTTGCCCAGGCGTTCATCATCGGCGCTGACTTTATCGGGGATGATTCGGTCGCTATGGTGCTCGGCGACAATATTTTCCATGGACAGGGACTGAAAAAACGTCTCCGCGCTGCCGCAGAAAAGGAAAAAGGGGCAACCGTATTCGGCTACTATGTAGATGATCCGGAGCGTTTCGGTATCGTTGAATTTGATAAGAGCGGAAAGGCCGTTTCGATCGAGGAAAAGCCTGCGAAGCCAAAGTCCAATTACTGTGTGACCGGACTTTATTTCTACGATAATAAGGTCGTTGAATATGCGAAAAACCTGAAGCCGTCGGCAAGAGGCGAGCTTGAGATCACGGATCTGAACCGGATCTATCTGGAGAACGGTGAGTTAGATGTTACGCTGCTCGGACAGGGCTTTACCTGGCTGGATACAGGAACTCATGAGTCTCTGGTCGAAGCAACGAATTTCGTAAAAACGGTAGAGACGCATCAGCACAGAAAGATCGCCTGCTTAGAGGAGATCGCCTATACGAACGGCTGGATCACAAAGGATGAGGTAATGGCGGCTTACGAGATCTTAAAGAAGAATCAGTACGGTCAGTACCTTAAGGATGTCGTAGACGGCAAGTATATCGATAAGCTGCCGGGACATGCGGATAAATAGAAGGAGAAAGAAAAACATGAAAATTATCGTTACGGGTGGCGCCGGATTTATCGGCGGAAACTTTATCCATCACATGGTAAATAAATATCCGGATTATGATATCGTCAATCTGGATCTGCTCACCTACGCAGGAAATCTCGAGACCTTAAAGCCGGTGGAGGGAAAACCGAATTATAAATTCGTAAAGGGCGATATTGCAGACCGCAAGTTCGTGTTTGAGCTTTTTGAAAAGGAAAAGCCGGACGTAGTTGTCAACTTTGCGGCTGAGAGCCATGTAGACCGCTCTGTTCTCGATCCGGAAAGCTTCGTTCGCACAAATGTAATGGGAACAACAACGCTTCTGGATGCATGCAGAGAATATGGGATCAAGCGTTACCATCAGGTATCCACAGATGAAGTTTACGGAGACCTTCCGTTAGACCGCCCGGATCTTTTCTTTACCGAGGAGACACCGCTTCATACATCAAGCCCCTACTCCTCCTCAAAGGCCAGCGCGGATCTTTTTGTTCTGGCTTACCACAGAACCTACGGACTCCCGGTTACGATCTCCCGCTGCTCCAATAACTACGGGCCGTATCATTTCCCGGAGAAGCTGATCCCTCTGATGATCAGCCGTGCGCTTGCGGATGAATCCCTTCCGGTCTACGGTACAGGTGAGAATGTGCGTGACTGGCTCCATGTTTCCGACCACTGTGAGGCGATCGACCTGATCATCCACAAAGGACGCGTGGGCGAGGTCTACAATGTGGGCGGCCACAATGAGCGGACAAACCTTGAGGTCGTAAAGACGATCCTTAAGGCACTTGATAAGCCGGAAAGCCTGATCAAATATGTCACAGACCGTCCGGGACATGACAGACGATATGCGATCGACCCGACAAAGCTTGAGACAGAGCTTGGCTGGGTACCCAAATATAATTTTGATACCGGTATTCAGCAGACCATCCAGTGGTATCTGGACAATCAGGACTGGTGGAAGCACATTTTAAGCGGCGAATACAGCAGTTATTTTGACAATATGTATGGAAAGAGACTGGGTGAAAAATAAATGAGGATCTTAGTTACAGGTGTCAAGGGACAGCTTGGCCATGATGTGGTTAATGAGATGAAAAAGCGCGGTCTGGATCCGGTGGGAGTGGATCTGGAGGAGATGGATATCACTGACAAAGAGGCCTGTGCCAAAGTTATCACAGAAGCCAAGGTAGATGCGGTGATCCATTGTGCAGCCTATACAGCCGTGGATGCGGCAGAGGATAATGTGGAGCTTTGCCGCAAGGTAAATTCTCAGGGAACCAGAAATATTGCTGAGGTCTGCCGTGATCTTGATATCAAAATGATGTATATCAGTACGGACTATGTATTCGACGGACAGGGAACCCGCCCATGGGAGCCGGATGATGCAAGAAATCCGTTAAATGTATATGGTCAGACCAAGTATGAGGGCGAGCTGGCAGTGGAGGAGCTGGTGAAGAAGTTCTTTACAGTCAGGATCGCATGGGTGTTCGGAGTAAACGGCAAGAACTTTATCAAGACAATGCTGCGGATCGGAAAAGAGAGAGGCGCAGCCTCTGTCGTGGATGATCAGATCGGTTCCCCGACCTACACCTACGATCTGGCAAGACTTCTTGTGGACATGATCCAGACAGAGAAGTACGGACGCTACCATGCCACGAACGAGGGCTTATGCTCATGGTATGAATTTGCCTGCGAGATATTCCGGCAGGCAGGAATGGATCAGGTGAAGGTAACGCCGGTCCATACCAGCGAGTATCCGGCATCAAAGGCCAAAAGACCGATGAACAGCCGGATGAGCAAGGAAAAACTGACAGAGAACGGGTTTGAGCGCCTTCCGGAATGGAAGGATGCGGTGGGCCGCTATCTGAAGGAGATCACCTTGCCGTAAAAATATTTAGGAGACTATTATGGGAAAGTATTTTGGAACAGACGGCTTCCGCGGAGAGGCAAATGTGGATCTGACAGTTGAGCATGCCTACAAGGTGGGCCGTTTTCTGGGATGGTATTACGGAAAACAGGCAAAGGAGGAGCGCTGCCGCGTTGTGATCGGAAAGGATACGCGCCGCTCCAGCTATATGTTTGAATATTCTCTGGTTGCCGGTCTTACGGCTTCCGGGGCAGATGTATACCTTCTCCATGTTACAACAACGCCGAGCGTATCTCATGTGATCCACACAGAGGATTTTGACTGCGGGATTATGATCTCAGCCAGCCATAACCCGTTTTATGACAATGGGATCAAGGTCATGAACGGAAACGGGGAAAAGCTTGAGGAGAGTGTGATAACAGAGATCGAGAAGTATCTGGACGGAGAAACCGGGGAGATCCCGCTGGCGACAAGAGAAAATATCGGACGCACGCTGGACTTTGCCGCAGGAAGAAACCGTTATATCGGATATCTTATCTCCATCGCGACCAGATCCTTTAAAGGAAAGAAGATCGGTCTGGATTGTGCAAACGGAAGCGCCTCCTCTGTGGCAAAGAGTGTTTTTGATGCGCTGGGAGCCGACACATACGTGATCAATAACGAGCCGGACGGACTGAATATCAATACCGGCTGCGGCTCGACTCACATTGAAAAGCTTCAGGCCTACGTAAAGGAAAACCATCTGGATGCAGGCTTTGCCTACGATGGAGATGCAGACAGATGCCTTGCGGTGGATGAAAAGGGAAATGTGGTGGATGGTGACCTTATCCTTTATATCTGCGGTAAATATATGAAGGAACAGGGAATCTTAAGAAACAACAAGATCGTTACGACGGTCATGTCAAACTTAGGACTTTATAAGGCTTTGGATCGAGAGGGGATCGGCTACGATAAGACAGCAGTTGGTGACAAGTATGTATATGAAAATATGTCACAGACCGGAAATTGTCTGGGCGGCGAGCAGTCCGGCCATATCATCTTCAGCAAGTATGCGCGGACAGGTGATGGGATCCTGACCTCCTTAAAGCTTATGGAGGTTATGCTGGAAAAGAAGGAAACCCTTTCCAAGCTCGCTTCTGAGGTGACAATCCTTCCGCAGCTTCTTAAAAATGTCCGTGTGGCAGATAAGGCAGCGGCACTGGGAGATCCGGATGTGCAAAAGGCGGCTGAGGACGTCGAGAAGGCACTGGGAGAGGATGGAAGACTTTTGCTCAGGCAGAGCGGAACAGAACCCCTGATCCGTGTGATGGTCGAGGCAGAAACCGAAGCGATCTGCGAAAAATATGTGGATCAGGTGATCGAGGTTCTCAGGAAAAAAGGTCATATTGTTGAATAAGAATAAGATCGTTTGTGCCCGGTGCTGAAAATGCACCGGGTTTTTTGTTTCATAGGAAAGTACAGTTTACAAGGGACTACACAGGGTAGGTATCTGACGGGAGGGGTGCCGCCAGTCAGATTTTCCATGTGATGTTCAAGCTGTCGCTTGTGGCGGCTATGGTGGTGATCATCAAATCC